>Ga0105046_10010878_pt1 | contig 14152 bp, 11 predicted proteins | sample MAT03_FD_78385 | JGI IMG/M metagenome (GOLD analysis project Ga0105046, IMG submission 78385) | Freshwater microbial communities from Lake Fryxell liftoff mats and glacier meltwater in Antarctica - MAT-03 (megahit assembly) | ecosystem: Environmental > Aquatic > Freshwater > Ice > Liftoff... | reverse complement strand
GGGTTTGGCATTGGTTGAGAAACGCGTGCGTTTTTGTTCCGCCGAGTTCCGCGACCGCGGCGTCGGTGAAAGTCGGCTGCGTGAGTTGACGTTGCATAAAATCTCCGTGGGTTGTGCGTTGCGCGAAGTATTTAGGGCGGTGCTTGAGGCCGTGCCTAAAGTTTCAGCGCCGTCACGTTGAGTAACGGCCCGATCGGATCACATCAAAATCCGTGCCGGGGAGGGAGGGTTAATCAGAAGACCCCAGCAATCTTCCCCGTCTTCATTATTAAAATACTATACGCTTTCAATCCGTACCCGGGCGGTCTTGGAACCCATTGTCCAGCCCGATGCGGCGACGGATTGTGATGCCGAGGGCACTTCATTCAAGCCTTCCGACTAGCCGCGTGGGCAACTGGTGGGACAACGCGATGAAGCAGAGCTTCTGGAGCACGCTTAAGCGGGAGGCGATAGATGGCCGCCGCTTCAAAACGATCGCCGAGGCACGGCGTGCTGTGTTCGAGTACATCGAAGTGTTTTATAATCGCAAGCGATGACACAATCGCTAGGCTGCGTCAAATTTGAATGTTTCGAGGCGCCGGAACTAAAAGTGGTATACCCTTCGTGTCCCCCGTTCGTGGGAAAGGACATGTCACCCTGAAGTGATGCTGCAAGCAAGACGTAAACCGGCGACGGGCCGACCGACGCAGTGCGTGCGTGATCACGTCCTGCCAGCCGATCCACCGGCTGTCGCACGTCGAATATCACACTCATCTTCGATCAGTCGTATCGCGTCTTGCTGCATATTGAGAACGAGGACGCATGGCATCGCCACAAGCGTCGCTGCACGCTGATTTTGCTGGACGAGTTCCGCAGCCTGAGCCCGTTGATGCCTTCGTCAACCAATTAAAGTTGATGGCCAGCTTCGGGCCCAAAGGGATACTGGTCGTGCAGAGTCCAAATGAGTTCATATGCGACATCAGCGAGGAAAAGATCGCCTGATCACTCTTCGATGAAACGCAGATTTACATTACACACGTGAGCCAGCACGACCGTGCGGGAGGACGCTGCTCAACGAACTTATGCATGTCGCATCTGGCGGAAGCGCTCCGATCAAACGATAATGAGAATCGATGCTGTGACGGACTTCTAGGGATGAACCAAACGTTGTGCGACAGCAATCAATGATCAGCCAGCCGCGTAAGATTTAGCATCCCTAGATAGTCGGAAACTGATAGCACTCTTGGCTTGAATGGTCAGGCCGGCGATACCGTGCGTGGAAAGGCGGCTTTCCTATCTCCAGTACATGCGTCGCGCATTTCCACGGACGACTTTCTGCAAAACGTCCCGTCGCAAGTTAAGGCCTCGGACTGTTCGGCCCAGAATAGTCATCTCTTGGTCGGTTTCGAAGAATGCGCGTTCAAGGCCAAACTGGTAAGACATGGCGGCACGCAGCTTGGCGCGTTCTTCTTCGGAATAAAGGCTGATCGGGTGGGTTACAGCAAAGTCTACGCCCCAAAGGATTCGATCCTGCCAAAGATCGAAGAAGGCGATCAGTGCTTCTCGATCGTGCTCGGCATGGACGATGAGGTCGCCGAAGCGGGCCGCCGTATCAATGTGGTAATTGGGCCATCGGGCGAGTCGTTCACCCACTGCCTTCAGGTCGTGCTCCTGGCTTCCAAAGTGCAGGCCGATCACAGGCAGTTTTGGGTAGCGCGCTATGATCGCGTCGCGTGAGGCGATGAGTCGCTCATGCGAGGGCACCTCAGGCCTGCCGTGCCAGTGCCACTTTTTGGTGTTGCTGAAATAGGCGTAATGCGGATCGCGCGGGTTCAGTGGTCGCCAAGCCTGTATGGGTTCGGCGATGTGCATCAACAGCGGTCGGCCGGCCATCTGCAGCCATTCAAACACAGGCGCGAATCGCTCGTCATCGACAAACACAAAGGCACCTGAAACAGGATCACGCAGCTCCATCCCGACATTCTTCCACACCTTGCATCCGGTCGCATGCCCTCGTCCCGCCTCGCAGTCCCTACGGATTTGCGAAATCGCTTGTTGCACCCAACCCGCCGATCCAAACCCTTCGAGTGAAAAGCTAGTCGCCCATGCCCATTTCTCAGGCTCAAATTTCGCGAGCGCGCGATACCAAGCACGCTGTTCGACAAGTTTGCCCAGGTCGTCGTGAGCGACACAAATGTTCATCGCCGCATCAATGCCAAGCTCCGCCCACCACGCGGCTGCGTCCGGAATATCGAGCGGAATATGGCTGTGTGCATCGATCCAATTCATTTGTTTAAAATTAGTTATTCTGCTGTGCACCCACCACCGGACCTGAATTAATCATGAGACGAAATCAAGCACATGATGGTTTATGAACTCGAGCGTTGTGTCAGCGCATTGCCTCGAAAACCGCGTCCGTGACTTGCGAAAGTGGAATATGCACTTTGTCGCCTGCGGCTTCAGACCGTTGGGTTCGTCCCCGGTCAAAGCGATTGGCTATGTCTGCTTCGGCCTGCTTCTTTGACGAGAACGCAATGCCGGACATTTCGCCGACAAAGCGGCCTGTTGGCGAGCCGCCGTTGGAGCCGATGAACAATGGGCCTGCGATGGGCGGGGTTTGGAACGTCAGGTTGTCGACCGAATGAATCTTCGCATCGTCGCAAAAAATCTCGAGCGAGGATTGCCCGGGCTTGGCTGCGTCCCAGCGAATCGTCACGAGCAACCAGCCGTCGTCACGCTTGGGTTTGCTGAGTTCGGCGGAGATACGGGCGTAGAATTGCCCGGGCTTGTCAAACGGTTTCGTGCCGCGCGACATTAACATTGATAATCGCGGACTTGCGGTTTCAACCACGGGGGATTCGAGCACGACGTACATCCAGTCGCCCGCATTTTGCGCCGCCGAGATGAGGAATTGAGCGGCTGCAATTTTTTCGCCGGACGGCTTTACCCAGAAGCTGATTGTTCCCTGCGCGGGGTCGATTTTCATCGTAGGGTCTGCGTAAGTCAGATAGGCTTTTCCGTCAAAGACGGCAGCGCCGTCGCGGATGACTGGGGACACGCCGCCGGCTTTGATGGGACGGTCTATAGGCTGGGTGGAGGGTGGCAATGGGACGTCGTCGCCGAACGCCTGTGCCATGACGACAGCCATCGCGACACGATCGGCAATGGGTGTGAATCGCTGTTCGAGCACCACGGATTTGCCTGCGTCGACTTCCAGGGGTTGACCGAACAACTCCATCGCAAAGTATCGGCCGCCGGGTTCGCAGAAGAAATACGCCTTGGCGGTTTTGGGATCAAACTGGTGCACCATACCACGGCCACCGGATGAGCTCACCGTCGCCCACGCGCCCTGGGGCTGAATGGTCGGGCCGTCGTGGTGTGCCTTGGCGGACGAATGCGTGACACCGGTTGCGGTGAGAAAATAGAGTTCATCGGTCTGCGCGTCATCGCCGACAGACATCAGGGGATGGCTACGTATGGAGAGTTTGCGTGGGACGCTTTCGAGGTTCGTCAATTCACTCCGCACGGACAATGCTGCGGGTTCGCCGGGTCGATCGATGAGTTCGAGCCGACGGGTGAGCCGCACGCGTCCGTCGGGTAGTTCAAATTCGGCCGACAACGTCAGGCCCGTGCCTTGGGCGGCATCAAGCGGTTCTGATTTAAACGGCACTTCCCATCCGGGCCCGGCAAAACCGGTGCCGACGTACTCTTCGTACCCGCCGTAGGCAAAGTAAGCGTCGCCCGCGTGGGCAAGCGTATCGCTGGATCCGTTGGGGTGTTCCTGAATAAAGTTGTGGCCGGTTTTTTTATCGATCAGCCGAAGAATTCGTCCACCGACACCGGGCAGTACGCTCAGCCGCAGTCGGTCACTTTCCACGGTTGTGATCTGCTCGGTGCGTTTGCGTGCGCGGAAGAATGTTCGTTGTGATGATTGATCGAAGCGGCCTTGGTCGGTGAGCGTCAAGACGAGATCGTCAAAACGCTTTGCGTCGATTTCGATACCGTCGGCGTTCATGACATAGGCATCCTTGCCGCGCGCAAGTCGCCAGGGCTGTTTCTCATCGAGCCCGGTTTCGAGTTGCATGGTCACGGCAGTCGCGGACGCAAGAAAATCATCGGTTAATTGTGTGAGGCGGGCGCGCTGTATCTCGGTCAGAGTTTGCAGGCTCGCGGCGCGGTTCAGCATTTCCTTACCGCTGGCAACGAAGCCGGGCGTGAAAACCGCCGGCGACGGGGCGGCCACGTCACTATAAGAACGCGGATGCCACGTCGAGGCGGCGGCAGAGGCGTCCAAGGCGAGAAAGAATGCAGCCACGTCGGGCCCGGCATCGCCGTAAGTCACGCGGCAGTAATCTTTCACGAGTTCGTGCAGATCAGCCTTTGGGTTCCACATGAGCTTGCCCATGCACCAATAGAGCAGGCCGTTGCTTTGATGATACGCGGCGACACTTTGCGAATAGTAGTATCGAAACCCCTGATCGTGCAGCCAGCTGAGTGTCTGCTGATAACGTTGCAGAAGCGGGAAGATCGTTGCTTGCTTGCCGGTTGCGAAGTGGTCGCCGATCAAGCCCAGTTCCCAGATCGCCATGCGCTGCGGCGCGAGTTTCGCCCAGCCCTGCATGCGCGCTGCGTCGATCGCGTTATCCGGATGGTTGACGGGCTTGCCGAGGTTGCCGTGGTGCACGTGTTGCACGATCACGTTCGATTCGATCGCCAGGTCGGGCACGGGGTCGACGTAATTCGTATACGCCGGCAGCACAACGAATTTTCCGGGATGAGTGACGGCAACCCGCCGCGCGACTTCGTTGACGAACGTGACCACACGGCGCGACATCGAACCCTCGGGGCCGTTGACGAAGTTCTTCCCGCCCAGCGCAGCGCAACGCGGGCACTCGCACCATTTCACGGCACCGTCGCTCGGCCAGACGGGGACCGCCAGCGCGTCGGGGTTTTTGCTGAACCAATCGTTGACCCACCTGGCGACCCACTCGATGACTTCTGGCTCGGTGGTGCAAACCATGCCGCCGCCATAACCCGGCCGGCCTTCGGTACCGAACGGCACACGACGGCCGTTGTACAGGGCGAAGAAGTGCTGGTGTGAAGCCTTCCACTGAGCGTCCACGGGGAACATCGAAGAAAGATTGTGGGCGGTCCATTGCCAGCCTAATTCACCCCCGCGCTGCGACCATGCGGTTTCGATGCCTTTTACTTCAGGGTATCGGCGTTCGACTCGACCCGGACGCAAGTTAAATCGCCGGTTCATTCGATTCTTGGCAAGCCAGTCGATCATTTGGCCGGCGTCGACATCAGATGGAAAGTCGCCATCAATTTCGCGCAGGACGAACGCCGGCCGTTGAATGTCATCGCGGTCGCGCAAATTAAGTTCGGGGAGAACCGGCACGTAATCCGTGCCCGGATAAATCCAACGGCAGCCCAGCGTCTCCAGCAACTCATAGGCTGCGTAGAGCGTTCCCCGGCCACCGCCCCCACGCAGCGTGATTTGATTACCGACGATTCGGATCGCGAACGCGTCCGTCACCGCAACGCCCGCTTTTTCTGCGATCTGACGTGCGGCCTCGGAGCCGTCGTTCACTGCCATAATCGTGATGACCGCTTTTGCCCCATCGGATTCCCCGAGGCGTACGTCGACTTTGGCGAGTTGGCTGAAATACTTGGTCAACTCGGCGGCCGCGAATCGATCGGTGTCCGACGGCTTTTCTGGTAGCACGACTGATACTGTGTCGCCTTGTCGAAGGATTACCTCGCCACGAACCTGAACGCACAGGCAACAGACTGTAATGATGATGATATTCAGCAATGCAAAAGAGGGTTTGATCACAACATTTCCTTTTATGAGACTGATGATACGCGGTTGCCTACTCCCGCAGACGAAGCGCGGCGGCGACGTTTGCTCTGTAACGCCGCCGGGAGGTGGTCGATCGAACGTATGGTCGTCCAGCCGGGCAACAATTCGGTTGCCGACTTGGCGACTAACGAATGTGAAGGCACTAAATAGCCCCGGCAAATCCCGGCCTCGGATGGGACGGCCATGTCGTCGTGCGAGTTATCACCAACGACGATCACGTGTTCGCTGGACGTTTCGGCAATCGAGATGGCGCTACGCCAAAATTCTACGTCCCACTTCATGGCGTGGGCGGCATCCGTTCCGATGAATCCGCAAAAGAGTGTTGCCTGGGCGTTGGTGTCAACACCGGCCACGCGGAGTTTGTGGGCAATTCCGTCCGAAGGATTATTACTGGTTATCCAGAGCCGGTGCCCTAGGTCGCGCAGTTGCGAAAGAACTGCTGTGGCATTGTGCACGCACGGCTTGGTCCGAGACGCCATATAGTGGTCGGCGGTTTCCCAGAAAGAACTTTCTTCGATGCCCAATGGCTTGATTAAGTCACGCCATCTCCACCATGCCGTCTGGCGTTCCACCAACGCCAGACGGGCTTCGATTTCTGCACGCGACGCAATCCCGTTCGCGACCGCCATGTCGCGCATCACCGCCATCAGGCGGCGTTCAAGAAACAACTCATCACGGGGCGCCACGTGCTCGCAGAGCAGCGTGTCATCCATGTCGATGAAGAAATCATGCATCTAGTTGCTCCATTGGACGAGCGTCGACAAGTCAACCTACACCTGGATCGCTCGGCGACGGCGTGCAAGTAGGCCGATCGATGCACAGAACATGGCTGCAAGCGATGTCGGTTCGGGAACGACAACCGAAATGTCGTCGAAGCCGTACTGACCGACGTTAACAGTACCGCCGTAGCTCACTGTCACTCGTCCGATGTTCGCTACCCCGCCAGTCGCCTGGTAGCCAAAAAACCGGATACCCGTGGTTGTCGTAAACGTGTATGTATCGAGCGGCTGCAAAGTCTTGTCGAAAACGCTGATGGTCGCCACAAGTACCGGGTTCCGGTTCAGCGTAAATGCAAAGGCGCTTATCGGAAGAACGGCAGGAGTCGCCGCGGTGTTGATGAAGTCGAATGTCATGACCGGACGGGTGACGGCGAGGAAGTTGGACGCACTCGTATTAAACGTTGCCCCGCTGTCTGCCGCGAGTTGCGCGATGCCACCAGAACCACTTGCGCCGACGCGGGTGCGGTAGGTCACGCCCTGGATGGTCGTGTCGAGGCGACCTGGATCGATATCGATCGCCCGGATGTTTGTGTTATTCGTCCCTCCGCTTGGAATCGTTCCGTCGAGATTGAACACAGCACGGCCCGAGATCGAATTGAAATTGATCAGGCTGATGTTTCCGCCAGACTGGGTCAGCGTGCGGTTCGCTGAATTGATGGTGCCGTTGAATTGCGGCGAGGTAATGATCAATCCGGCCTCAACACGCGCGACACTAAACGCCACAACTGCGATGGAACAGACCAGGGGTATCTTTATAAATTGCATTTTCATAATGGATTTCCGTAAAAGTTTAGAACAAGAAAAGGTACAGACCGACTCGATTATTTTACTCGACTCTCCTCGATAATGGGGCCACGGTTGAACCACCGACGCGGAGTTCATAGGACAACAACGCCGGCGGGAGTGCCGGGGTGCCAAGAGTTTTGGCTTCGATGAGTTGCATCGCCATTTCGGCGGCGGCGATCCCGAGCCGGCGTTCGGGGGTGATGGCGGCGGTTATCGTTGGTGAACTGATCGAACTGATCGATCCGTTGTCAAATGACGCAACCGCCAGGTCGCGCGGAACCTTCAAACCCATTTGCAACGCGGTGCCGATGATCGCGGCGGCGGCGCTGCAAGTGTCGGTGATGATTGCGCGCGGACGACGCCGCGACGAAAGCATTTCGCGCGCAAACGCGGCACGGTGCTCGCGCGGCACGCGTTGATCCAGCCGTTCTTTCGCTTGGAGCGAAAGTCGCCCGGACGTGGCGTGAAAGCCGTCGAGACGATCGCGTATGTGTGGCGCAGACCGGCCCTGACCGTTGAGATCAAGATAGGTGATTTCGCGATGGCCGAGCCCTGCGAGGTGTTCGGTCAGTAATGCCGCAGCACCCAATTCGTCATAGACGATGCAGTTACTCGGGAACCGGCGGAACAACCACACCGTCGGCACGCCACTTTTTCGCACAGAATTCACGAGCGCCGGCGGCGGGTCGTCCGCGTAGCCGACCATGAGTGCATCGACACAGTACTCATTAAGCATCTGCTGGTCGTCAATCGTCTCTTCGTCAAGCTTGCCAGCTGATACGAGCACACAGGAATAACGGTGTGGAGCGAGCGTTCGGCTGATGCCGACGATGACGTCCTGCGGAAGAAAAAAACGTTCGGCGTCCCCGGCAACGAGCAGGCCGATGCTGCGGAACGAGCGGCTTTTGAGCGAGCGGGCGGCGGCGTTGGGTCGGTAGCTCATCCTCTGCGCTGCCTCCAACACACGCTGGCGGGTCGATTCGCTGACAACGGTGCTACTCTTGCCGGGATTCAGCACGTGACTGACGGCCGGTATGCTCAGGCCGAGGGTTTTTGCGATTTCGCTTAATGTGACAGCCATACCTAACTCCTTAGTCGCGACCGAAACGCAAATCAGTTCGTTTCGGGCCGGAATGGTGTGACCCCGGCATTTTCATACCCCTTGATGGCGATCCATTCGACATGACCATCGAAGAAGAGCTGATTAAATCCGGGGCGTCGTTTGCCGTAATGGCGTGGCGCAAGATTGGTCGTCAGCGTCGTTGACGGAGTAAGATTCAGCAAAACGTTGAAATAGCCGAATTGGGGCCGACTATCGATCAATGCGACTTTCCTGGAAGACTGTCGCACACGAGAAATCCGTGAGTTGAGCAGGTAATTAAACCCGTACGCATAATGCGCTATCGTGTAGTCTGTGCTGGGTTCTTCCGGACAGTGGAACGCGTAAGGCTTGACACGGTCTGTCAGCACCAGCGACGTCGTGTTACGCGGCTTCCAGCCCCCGACATAGCTCATCGCAAAATACCACGTGCCCCAGTTGCGAAGGCGTTGGTCGGTCGTCAACGCAGCAAGCGGAATCGTCTTGTCGTCATACAAAAACGGCAGGTAGCCTTTGTATTGTTGTGTGTACATTGTCATTACAATGCCCATCTGCCGAAGATTTGATGCGCACATAAGTTGTTTTGATTGGGATCGCACCCTCTGCAACGCGGGGAGCAGAATGCTGATCAGTAAAGCGATGATGCCGATGACCACCAGCAGCTCGATAAGCGTGAAGCCCCGGACGCTTCGTTGCTTTGCATAATTGTGTTCGTTTATCATGATTACTTCTTACCAAGGGCACAGCTTAAACCTTGCATTTAACCTTAAATTAGATTATACCCTTATTGTCAATATGCAAGAAGGATTCGATTAATGTTGCGCTAGTCCGTTACGTTCCAAGTAGAGATTGGGTTAGTTAAGAGGCTCATGGTAGACGTATCGAGATACTCAATTTCAGTGCAATGGCTCTCCCATGTGGTTTCACTCGCACCTGCAAATCTGCGTGACGCGCACTATGAATGTGTCGTGCGTGCGGCTGCCGCAGGGGCTAAAGGTGTTGAAGTGCCGCTCGCGCACGCTGCCCCTTTCCTTCATGACTTGCCTGCCGATTACTGGAAGCAGTTTACGATTGCGACTCAAATTGAAGGACTGAAGATCGTCTCTGCCCATGGCCCGACCTTCCCCGCTTACGACCGCGCTAGCCCCTCCGAAGCCGCTTGCGCCGTCGTCGAGCTTGCCCGGGCGTGTGCAGAAGCAGAGATTCCGGTGCTGGTCGTCCACCCGACCTATCACCCGGCCATCCACGTCACTCGGCACGCGCTGCGCGCGTTGGAATACGACGCACAGGTCGCCGGGCTTATTGGAGAGCAGATCACCGGCCTTGGTGTTCGCGTGGCGATTGAAAACGTCCCGCACAACAGTTGGAAATATCTTGAATTGATGTTTGAACGGATCGATCACCCGTTGATCGGCATGTGTTTCGATACCGGCCACTATCAGGTTCGGCCGGAACTGTCCTTGGAACGCGTAATGCAGTTGTTCGGTTCGCGCATTATCCACCTGCACTTCAGCGATAACGACGGCCTGAGTGACCAGCATCAACCTCCGGGCCGGGGGGTGTTCCCCTGGGCGAATTGGTTGCCAATCGTGCCGGCGCGGTTGCTTGAAAATATGCTCATTGAAGTCTCCACTCCCGTCTTAATCGAAGACCCCAACGCGCCCGTTGTGGAGCGTGACATCTTCATCGACACACTTCAAAAGACGCGACTGACGCTAGATCCGATTCTTGATCAACTGCACGTGGGGGCCGCTTGCGTTTCACGTTAATTGACTGGCTGCTCCTTTGTGCGCCGTTGCTGATCAGCGTCGCGGCTGTGTGGAAAATCCGCGGCATGAGCCGGAGCGTGACTGACTTTCTCGCCGCCGACCGTTGCGCGGGGCGATACCTGCTTTGTGTGGGCGACGGGATGGCGGGCCTGGGTTTGATTACGATCGTGGCGGCATTTGAGATGTTCTACAACGCCGGTTTCACCGCTGCTTGGTGGTCGTTGATGACCTCGCCGGCGTCGCTCATCATCGCGTTGTCGGGCTGGGTGGTCTATCGCTTCCGTAAGACGCGCTCGTTGACACTCGCTCAATTTTTCGAGACGCGCTATAGCCGACGGTTCCGCGTGTTCGCCGGCATATTGGCCTGGCTTGCGGGCATCATTAACTTTGCCATTTTCCCCTCGGTCGGCGCACGCTTTTTCATCGAATACCTCGGCCTGCCACACGTTTTTTTCATCGCAGGATTGCCGATCGACACCTACACGCTTTTAATCGTGTCCCTCGTCGGGCTGGCGCTGTCACTGGTCTTCAGCGCCGGGCAGGTCGCTGTGATGGTGGTCGACTTTCTGCTCGGCGTTTTGACATTCGGCGTGTTGATCGCATTGCTTGTGCTATTCGCCTGGAAGATGGACTGGCATGACATGATGGGCGTCCTGCAAACCGCGCCGCCGGGCCAGAGCTTGGTCGTGCCGACCGACAGCGGGGGCCATGGTTTCAACATGTGGTTCTTTTTGATCAACCTGTTGATGGCCTTCTACACCACGATGGCTTGGCAAGGGAGCCAAGGCTTTGACGCCGCCGCTAGAACACCGCACGAAGCGCGGATGGCGGGCATCCTCGCGGAGTGGCGCAAGGTGCTTATCGGCACGGTCATGACGCTGATTCCGGTGGCTGTCTGGGCGATGTTGCACAGCCCGGGAGTATTTGGGTTTACCGACAGCGCAGTCGTTGTCACGCAGCAGCTTGAGACTATTCGCGACGTCTCGGGCCCGGCGATTCAGACGCAGATGACCGTGCCCGTCGCGTTGAGTCATATCTTGCCGATCGGGATGCTCGGCGCATTCGCCGCGATGATGCTTGGCGCTTTTCTCACGACGCACAACACTTACATGCACTCGTGGGGCAGTATTTTTGTGCAGGATGTCGTGCTGCCGATCCGGCGCGGGTTCGGCCTGCCGGACGTCTCTCCGACCCGGCACATCTGGTATCTGCGCATCTCGATTGTCGCCGTCGCCGTCTTTATTTGCGCGTTCAGTCTTTTATTCACACAACGCGATTTCATTCGCATGTTTCAAGTGCTGACAGGTTCGGTGTACATGGCCGGCGCCGGAGCGGTCATCATCGGCGGGTTGTACTGGCGCGGCGGAACGACACGCGCGGCTTGGGCTGCATTATTAACAGGAGCACTGTTCGCAGGCGCGGGCCTTGCCGCGCAGCAGGTTTGGCCCGCGCATCTGTATCCGTACTTACAATTGAACACGCCTTCAGCACTTGCTGCAGTGACGTTAACTCTGAACGGTCTTTCGGATCTGCTCCCGGGAATAAACTGGCACGTTAAGCAGGATCGTTTTCCGATCGACAGCATCTGGCTGAGCTTTTTTAGCATGGTGGCGTCGGTGATTGCATACGTTGGCGTTTCATGGATGGATCGAATGATCGCACGGACGCCGCGATTCGATCTTTCCAAACTCTACGGCGATCAGGCCGACCGCGACGCAGCCATGGCGGTCGGCTCGACGCTCCGCAGCCGGCTCGCGACCATCCTCCCTAATTCAGAATTCACCCCCGGCGACCGCGCGATCTATTGGACACAATTGGCGTGGAGCCTGGGCCTTTTCGTAATTTTCGTCGTGGGCACGGCGCTGGGTGCTCTGGGCCTTCTAGAATTTGAACACTGGGCCACGTTCTGGCATTGGAAAATTGGCGTCTCGATCATCCTCGCGATCGCCACCGGCGTGTGGTTCTCGGTCGCCGGATTTTGTGACCTCGGCTATATGTTCCGCACATTGCGTGTCGCCAATCGCGATTCAACCGATAACGGCCAGCACCGCGTCGTACCCGTCTCCACCGACGAACCCGCGCCTGCAAATGACTCAGTCGATATCAGACTTCTCGCGTCGTCTTCTAAGACGCCCGAAGCATCGCCGCCGCGCGGATGAAAACAATGACCATCGCTTACACGAAGCATCCGATTTCCGACAGCGAACTTCGCCGCCGCATGTTTGCCTGCTGGCTGGGCAAGTCTATTGGCGGCACGCTCGGCATGCCGTTCGAGGGAATGCGCGACACGCGGAAGCTCACGTTCTATGACCCCGTCCCCACAGAGATGCAGCCGAACGATGACCTTGATCTCCAAGTGGTCTACGTGTCATTGCTGCTGCGACAGGCCAGGCCGCGCATCGAGCGTGAGGCGCTGGCAGAGGTGTGGCAATACGTGCGGATGTCGCCGGATGAATACGGCATCGTAAAACGAAATCTACAACTCGGCCTGCTCCCACCAACGACCGGCACGTACGACAATACGTTTCCTCGCGGCATGGGCGCTGCAATCCGCACGGAATTGTGGGCATGTCTTGCCGCCGGCGATCCGGATCTGGCCGTGCGGTATGCGTATGAAGATGCGTGCGCCGACCATTGCGGCGAAGGCATCGATGCGGCAATGTTTTTAGCCGCGATCGAAGCCGCGGCGTTCGTGGAAACCGACATCGATCGGCTGCTCGACATCGGCCTGTCCTATCTTCCATCTGCCAGCGAACTCACTGCCGCCGTCCGTGATACACGCCAATGGTGGGACCAAACGCGTGACTGGCAGGAAGTGCGCCTTCGTCTGATCGAGCGTTACTACACGGCGAATTTTACTGACGTGGTCCTCAATCTCTCCTATATCACACTGGGCCTGCTCGCAGGCGGGGGCGACTTCGGAAAATCGATCTGCGTTGCCGTCAACTGTGGCGACGATAGCGATTGCACCGGCGCCACACTCGGGGCACTTGCAGGAATCCTCTGGCCCGACCGCATCGAAGAAAAATGGAAAGCCCCGATCGGAACCAGGATCGTTTTGAGTCCCACCATCGAACCCATCGAACATGCCAGCACGCTCGAAGAGTTCACCGATCAAGTCATGCGCCTGCGCGATATCGTCAAGCCGCCGACCTTAAGTCCGACATCGACACTGCAATCGACCGACCCTTTAGCCATCCGCGCGACGGTCGGCTGGCGCGATTCGCCGCTCACCGACATCCACGAAGCTTTGGGCACGCAGACGTGGTTGGCGGGAACGATGACGACACTCCACACGCCGCAGGACGCTGCGTTTTTGATCGTCCAATATCCGCTGACGATGGCGAGTGATTTTACCGGCCTGCTGATGTTTAATACCGATCGACCCGTCCGCGTTTGGTTTGATGGGCGATTAATCACCTATAGCGCGGGCGGCCCGTCCGTCCCGGCGTTCCACCGTTGCGAGCCGACTGACCAGATTCAACCCATTGAATGCACCGCTGGCTCCCACTATGTGACAGCAGAGATTGAAGTAAGAACGGTCTCGGCCGTGAGGTGGGTGATCGGCATTTGCCACGATGACATGCCTCCAGTGTGTCGGCGATGGCTGCTCGATCCATTCATCCGCAGGGGTCTCGGTGTGCGAAACCATGAAACGGTCGTATGACTGTCGTCGAGGATCTCGACTTAATTTTCTGTTGTTTCCATATTGTGACTGTTATGTCCGTTTTAACTGTAGGGTCATCTGAACATCCCGTTAATCTACAGCGGCTTAAGTCTTTGGTGAATGGGACGGGTCATCGTTGAAGATTTTGACGCGCTTTATGCCCATTTTGGGCCATTTGACATGCCCCGGATTACGCTTTTTCTCCGC
>Ga0105046_10010875_pt1 | contig 14155 bp, 10 predicted proteins | sample MAT03_FD_78385 | JGI IMG/M metagenome (GOLD analysis project Ga0105046, IMG submission 78385) | Freshwater microbial communities from Lake Fryxell liftoff mats and glacier meltwater in Antarctica - MAT-03 (megahit assembly) | ecosystem: Environmental > Aquatic > Freshwater > Ice > Liftoff... | reverse complement strand
TGCAAAGAAATCAATCCTTCTTTTGGCTTGGGATTCAGCAAGTTGGTTCTTGAATCGAATAGAATGCCAAGACCTAAGCCAGAAGAAACGCCCTGGTTTAAATCTAAATAACCAGCAGGAATATCTGGTGTTTGGTTGGGAATAGATAGCTTATAAACCGTTTGAAATTGCTGACTAAGACCAACATACCAAGTATTTATAATTTTTCGGTAAATGGCATTTGAAAGTTCCAAGCGATTTGCACTATAAAGTATTTCATTGGATTTGGGCAAATTTCCGCCAATTCCCCAAAAAAGCTCAGGAAATTTCAACCATGTGTTGTCGCCCTGCAAAATCCAATTTCGACTTTTTGTTGTCAATGTCCAATCGAAAGAGACGATAAACTGCTTCTTGAGCGTATAACTCAATTCTGCTTTGGCAACAGAATGACGTGGAAGTGTGTCGCCTCTGGGAATAAAATCAAACAATGAAACTGCGCCAAAATAAAATCCGGTTTCAGGGCTAGTCCCAAGCGTTGGAACCGGGAAAATTTTTGTTTTAAATCCAGATTTGGTATTCCGAGAGGTATCTGTGCCGGCAAAATTATCTGTTACAGAGGGAGAGGCAAAAATAAAACTACTGCATAAAAAAGCATAAATAGCAAAAATAAACCCCTTTAATCTTTCATCAATCATTGTAAAAATACTCCACCAAAATTTTTTGCAGCAATCTCAGCCAATGGATCAAAGGAAGCTTATGAAATCGTATTATCAAAAACCAGAAACTGATTGACAATAAAGGAATGGCTTTTCTATTTCAAAATTGGCTTTAAAATGAAAATGGAAGAATCAAAAGTAATTTGTCCGATCTGAGAAAAATTTTATAATCAGATTTTCACACCTTGACCTTTGCGAGGAATTATTAGAATAAAATCGACGATGCTTTTATTCTACATTTCAAGCACCATTTCCTTAAAAACAGAATGGGTATTTATCTTGGCTTTCAGTTGATTAAGAAGCGAATACAAACCGAAATAGGTTCGGTTTACGTACAAGCCATCTTTGCTTCCCCTCGCCACTTTCGACTCACGCAGTTCTTTCATTTGCCCTAATTCTTCAGCAAATTTATATATGCCATCAAAGTAAACATCGTTTCCAAAATCAAATTCTTCCGTTCGGAAAGGAACGCCCAGGATATCAATCATTTTGGTGAAAAGCGGCACATAAAACCCAATATCAGCCTGGCTATCTGACGGATATAAAAACTCCAACGCATAAAAAAGCTTCATTACCCGCTTTGAATCGTTTACATTTTCAGGATTGATCAGCGCAAAATAGTTTTGATAATAGAATTCAGGGATCTCTTTTACACAACCAAAATCGATGATTCCCAGCTTGCCATCGGGTAGCATCATAAAGTTGCCAGGATGCGGGTCTGCATGAATTTGCCTCAACTCATGAATCTGAAATTCATAAAAATCCCAAAGGGCCTGGCCGATGCTGTTTCTAACCTCTTGGTTGGGGTTGGTATCTAAAAATTCCTTCAAATGCAACCCTGGAAGCCAATCCATTGTAATGATTTTTCGGCTGCTTAGTTCAGGATAATATTTGGGGAAAAACAGATTTGGAATGTGGGCGCAAGCTTCAGAAATTTTCTGCGAACGCCTCACTTCCAACTCATAATCAGTTTCTTCCAATAATTTTCCTTCTACTTCACCCATGTATCTATCCACATCAGCTTCATTCAATCCCATAAGCTTTACCGCAAAAGGCTTTACCATTTTGAGATCAGAACTGATGCTATCTGCCACACCCGGATATTGAATTTTGACAGCCAACTTTCTCCCATCCTTCCAAGCCTCATGAACCTGACCAATGGAGGCAGCATTGCTTGCTTTTAACTCAAATCGGTCATAAATCTGGCTGGGACTTTGGCCAAAATATTTTTGAAATGTCTTCATTACCAGCGGTCCGGAAAGCGGCGGTGCCGAATATTGACTCATTTGAAATTGCTCAACATAAGCCTTTGGCAAAACCGACCGATCCATGCTCATCATTTGAGCAACTTTCAAAGCAGAGCCTTTTAATTTGCTGAGAGACTGATAAATATCAGTGGCATTGTCTTGATGAAGCTCCTCTTTGGTCAAATCGGGATTGACCATTTTTTTTGCATAGTGCTTCAAATAATTTCCTCCTATCTGCGCTCCGGTTTTTAAAAACTCCGTTGCCCGCTGCACTTTCGAAACCGGAATGCTGTTTTGTTCTTTCATTTAGCTTTTTTGTACTGAATTATCTTAATATTCTGACTGTTATATACTTAATGCTTTTTATTTTCTTCTTCCAATTAAAAATTTAGCAAAATCGAATGCCTTATCAAGTGTATTTTCTTTCATCAGGTCTAGCCCAAGATTTACCGCCTTCTCAATTACAGCATCGGTATCTTCAAAATCTTTGCTTTCATCTTTCAACCAAAATTCAAGAATAAACCAAAACTGAACGATTAAGGCTTTCTGATAATAGTCGCTAATTTTAGTTCTATCTGCCAATTCGCCATTTTCGAAACCTTGGAAAACCAGCTTTTCGAAATATGGGCTGAGCTTTTTCTGAACTGCTTTTTTGGCTGGCAAATTATTTCCTGGCTTAAACCAACCTTTGGATGAATACGAAACATAGCTTCGTTGGCCTTTTAAAATTTCAATAATGGTATAATAAAAAGTTAGAATACGCTCCCTCACTGTGAAGGCAGCATATTCATCACTAGATTCGATCCGGCCAATGGTTTGGTCAAAAAGATCTTCCCAAATATCGATCGCTATTGCGTCAAATGAATTGTAATATTGGTAGAAATCAAGCTCTTGCATGCCCAATTCTTTGGCAAATAAATAAACCGAAGTTGGGTTTCTCCCCTCACGTAACACTTGGTCCAGGTATTCAGATCGTATTTTTACCTTTAAATCTATTTCTGGTTTGGAAGCAGTTTTTGTTTTCATAATTGAAAAAGACAGTTAAAATTGATGTCGGATATGTGCTCACAATAACGTTCAAAACGACCATTGGTTTTAATTAATGGCAAACAATCTTTGAAAAGGGAAATCGCTAGTCATAAAACCGGAACCTACCTTCTCGTAAATTTTTATGTTTTAAGATTTTCCATTTCGCAAAAAAAAGCCTGGTAATTTACCATTTTTTCAAAGAAATGTGGCTTTGAATATGCAAAATTGCTTGAATATGGAATTTTCTACCTAGTTTCAACCGAAAATTTTGTCCGTGCCTTTTTGCCTCACAATAGGATTTCTTGATTTCCGCTGGATCGACCTCATCGACATCCTGCTGGTTGCCTATTTGGTGTATCAGATTTATAAGTTGATACGCGGCTCGGTGGCGCTCAAAATTTTTATTGGCATCATTTCCATATATATCATTTATCAGATTGTAAATTCGCTCGGCATGGAAATGCTCAGTGGAATTCTGGGTCAATTTGTTGGTGTTGGTGGACTGGCAGCACTTATTTTATTTCAACAAGAAATCAGAAAAATCTTATTGTTAATTGGAAAATCGTCGATCATTTCTGAAGAAGGACTTTTTCGCAATATTTTTTCAGGCTCGGCAAACAAAGACCATCTCCAGCTTATGCCCGTTATTGATGCCGCAAAAGCATTGAGCCAGAGCCATTCAGGGGCGCTTATTGTTTTTGCAAGGAGTACTGAATTGAAATTTTATGCCGAAACCGGCGATACCATAGATGGTGTTTTGTCCAAAAGACTACTCCAAAGTATTTTTGTAAAAACCAGTCCATTGCACGATGGGGCTGTCATTATTGCAAAAGGAAGAATAAAGGCCGCCCGCTGCATTCTGCCTGTGTCTGAAAATCAGGATCTTCCTCCAAATTTCGGGCTTCGTCACCGGGCGGCTTTGGGTCTTTCGGAAATGACAGATGCTGTCGTTTTGGTGGTTTCTGAAGAAACGGGTCAAATGTCAATAGCACACGATGGGTTATTGGAACACAACCTAAACGTGAACGACCTTAAAGAAAAGCTAACCACCATGCTTTCTGCACCTTTACTTCGACCTTTTGAGGAAGAAATAAGCGGCACAGAGATGTTGGTGAACGCCTAATTCTTAGCTTATTCTATTGGATTTACAGGAAGCTCTTTGACTGGTCTGGAACCTGTATCTGGTTCAATACCAAAACTTTTGATTAAAGAAGCAGCATCGTTTTTCAATTCATGGTCTGGATATTTTGCCATGAAGAACTCCAGCATTTCTACTGAATGGCTTGTATCTTGAAGGGTATGGAAAATATTGCCTGTCATAAACAAGGCGAATGGAGCAGATTTAGATTGCGGGTATTTGTTATATATTGAAAAATAGATCTCAGCAGCTCTGGCTTTGTCATCAAAAACGTTTTCGATCACCTGTCCGGCCTTAAACAAAAATTTTGGGGAAAGTGAATCCTTTGGATATTTGACATCATAGTTTTGATAAGCCTGAGCAAGGTACATGGCCAGCTTCAAATCTGGCTCTGCCGGATTTTTGTCAGATGCCAGGCGCATTTCATTTTCAAGGCTGTCAATTCTTTGTTTGTCTAAATTTTCGGCCTTGTAAACTTTGGGCTTGCAAGAAAAAATCATCGAAAAAATCAATAAGAATTTTCCAATCGACATAAAGAATTTTTGAATCATCATGCGAAAAAAAGCATTTATACTGTGTTATAGAAAGAATTTAATAAATAGAGCCTAAATGACTGATAATCAAACACAAATTTTTTTTTAAACATATTAGATTGCTATTATTTTTTTTTTACTTTTGGCCTTCTTCAATTTAAGACTTTCCCAAATTAGTAATTAATTGAAGGACATGGAAGTACCTTTTTTTGCACAGTAAAACCAAGGGGTCCACCAATTCAACTTTAAAAAACAACAGGTAACGAATGCTAGTAATCAAAAGAGATGGAAGGCTGGAAACGGTCAGATTTGACAAAGTCACAGCCAGAATAGAAAAACTTAGTTATGGGCTAGACACCCGATTTGTTGAAGCCATTGAAGTCTCCAAAAAGGTGATCGATGGGATTTACGACAAAGTCCAAACCACCGAATTGGATAATCTGGCGGCTGAAACTGCGGCTTCGCTGACCACCAAACATCCGGACTATGCCATTCTTGCAGCACGAATCGCAATTTCAAATCTACATAGAACCACGAGCAAGTCTTTTTCTAACACAATTAAACTTCTCTATCAATATGTTGACCCTAAAACAGGCGAGAACGCATCTTTGATTTCAAGAGATGTTTATGAAGTAATAAAAAAGAATGCCGCATTGCTGGACAGCACCATCATCTATGACCGTGACTTCGGGTATGACTACTTTGGTTTTAAAACATTGGAGCGTTCTTACCTATTAAAACTTGACGGCAAAGTGGTTGAAAGACCTCAACATATGCTCATGCGGGTTGCGGTTGGAATCCATTTCGATGACATTGATTCTGTTATTGAGACGTATAATCTATTGAGTGAAAGGTGGTTTACACATGCTACGCCTACACTCTTCAACGCAGGAACACCAAAGGCTCAATTGTCTTCTTGCTTTCTTTTAACCATGAAAGAGGATAGCATTGAAGGCATTTATGACACCTTAAAGCAATGTGCAAAAATTTCTCAATCTGCCGGCGGGATAGGACTTTCTGTTCACGACATCAGAGCGACCGGTTCCTATATTAAAGGCACCAACGGAACTTCCAATGGAATCATTCCCATGCTGAAAGTGTTCAACGACACTGCCAGATATGTGGATCAGGGTGGTGGAAAGAGAAAAGGCGCTTTTGCCATTTATCTGGAGCCTTGGCATGCAGATGTAATTGATTTTCTACAACTTAAGAAAAATCACGGCAAAGAAGAAATGCGGGCCAGAGATCTTTTCTTTGCCCTATGGATATCTGATCTTTTCATGAAGCGTGTGGAAGCGGATGAAGAATGGTCGCTATTTTGCCCTCATGAAGCGCCCGGTCTTTCAGATTGCTATGGAGACGAATTTGAAGCGTTGTATGAAAAATACGAAAGAGAAGGCAAAGCAAGGAAAGTAATTAAGGCTCAGGAGCTTTGGTTTGAAATTTTAGAGTCTCAAACCGAAACCGGAACACCGTATATGCTTTACAAGGACCACGCAAATAGAAAAAGCAACCAAAAAAATCTGGGTACAATTAAATCTTCCAATCTCTGCACTGAGATCATGGAATACACTTCTCCAGATGAAGTCGCGGTTTGTAATCTTGCTTCCATTGCGCTGCCTAAATTTATCATCAATGGTAAATTTGACCATAATAAATTAATGGAGGTGACCAAACAGGTAGCTAAAAACCTGAATAAAATCATCGATATTAATTACTACCCTGTCCCGGAAGCTGAAAGATCCAATTTACGAAATAGGCCTATAGGAATTGGTATTCAAGGACTTGCGGATGCTTTCATCAAACTCAGAATGCCATTTGAAAGTGAAGAAGCACAGCGATTGAACGAAGACATTCACGAAACCATTTATTATGGTGCCATGATGGCTTCTATGGAACTTGCCAAAAAAGATGGCCCATACCAAACCTGGAAAGGCTCGCCGATTTCTGAGGGTATTTTTCAATTCGACATGTGGGGAGTAACACCCAAATCCGGCCGATGGGACTGGGAAGAGATGAGAAAGCAGGTAAAAAAGCATGGTGTTCGAAATTCGCTTTTGCTGGCCCCAATGCCAACTGCCAGTACCTCTCAGATTCTTGGAAACAACGAATGTTTTGAGCCTTATACTTCTAATATTTATACAAGACGGGTTCTTTCTGGTGAGTTTATTGTTGTAAACAAGCATCTATTAAAAGACCTCGTTGATCTTGGACTTTGGAATGATAAAATGAAAAATAAACTGATTGAAGCCAATGGCTCTGTTCAGAATATTGCTGAAATTCCACAGAATATCAAAGACTTGTATAAAACTGTTTGGGAGATCAGCCAAAAAACCATCATGGATATGTCCGCTGACCGAGGTGCTTATATTTGTCAAAGTCAAAGCTTGAACATCCACATCAAGGATCCAAACTTTGGAAAATTGACCTCTATGCACTTTTATGCCTGGAAAAAGGGTTTGAAAACAGGCATGTACTACTTAAGAACCAAAGCAGCAGCAGATGCAATCAAGTTCACAGTAGAAAAACAAGCCGATGTAGCCTTGGAACCAGTTGTAAATGATGAAGATAAATTAGCTGCAATGGCCTGTTCTCTGGACAATCCGGAGGCTTGCGAGGCTTGCGGATCATAGAATTCGAAGGAGATTACGAATAAAAAAAGCCACTTGCGAAGGTGGCTTTTTTTATTGGCAGTTTTTAAGAGTTAAAATCTTAGACCGAAAAACAGGAGAGGATTCAAGATTTTACTTTTTAACGCATTTTCTGAGATTACTTAAGATCACAGTCGGAATAGTCGAGGGTGTAGATATAGTGTTTATAAGATCTTCGATAAATCGCTCTGTTATTTTTATGATCAGGTTTAAAGGCTGCTCCTGTAGAAAGATCACAGAGATAGCCTATTACGCCAAAAGAGAAGATATTCATCATTAAAATACCTACTCTATGAGTTTTGTCAAATATCTGTTTGACAGGTTTACAGCCCTCTTGCCTTAGTTCTATTATAAATGTTTTATCTCTGGGATACTTTATAAAAGCACTCCCTTTGCCTACAAAGCTACCATCCACGAATATTTGGGTATCGGGCTTATTATTTACAAAAATGGAAGCATAGAATGTAGATCCTCCAAAAATGGTTGCACAACTGCTAAACAGACAAAGCATTGCGAATAGCGGAAATGATTTTTGAATACATTTATACATACCTAAATTCTGTGACGCACTTTTTTCATAGTTTTATAGAAGGCAACTCAAGGTGCAAATCTGTTAATTTTTATAGCTTTATGGTAATCATATTTCAAATTTTTTGTTAAAATGTGAAACAGCTTTTTGAATCGGAAAGCTTTCTAATGATTTCATTAATATCTCCTCAAAATCAATATTTTACAATTTAGAAACATTTGCTAACTAAAAAAACCGTACTTTTGCGGCCATTTTTAGCTATATGCAGGCAATTCGCAACATCGCCATCATCGCCCACGTCGATCATGGAAAAACTACTCTGGTAGATAAAATCATCCACGCTTCTAAAATATTCCGTGAAAATCAGGAATTTGGAGATCTCATTCTGGACAACAATGATCTGGAAAGAGAGCGAGGCATTACCATTGTTTCCAAAAATGTGTCGGTCCGATACAAGGATACAAAAATCAACATTATCGACACCCCTGGTCACGCTGACTTTGGAGGAGAAGTGGAGCGGGTTTTGAAAATGTCTGACGGTGTTTTGTTGTTGGTAGATGCCTTTGAAGGCCCAATGCCACAAACCCGTTTCGTACTAAGCAAAGCTTTGCAACTTGGTCTGAAACCAGTTGTTGTAATCAACAAAGTAGATAAACAAAATTGCCGGCCAGACGAAGTTCATGAGGCAGTTTTCGACCTCATGTTCAATCTTGATGCTACTGAGCATCAGTTGGATTTCAAAACCCTTTATGGATCAAGTAAGCAAGGGTGGATGAGTTATGACTGGAAAGTTCAAACGGACAACATCATAGCGCTTTTTGATACAATTCTTGAGGAAATTCCAGCCCCAAAAATTGCTGAGGGATCATTGCAAATGCAAATTACGTCCTTGGATTTCAACAACTTTGTAGGAAGAATCGCTATTGGACGTGTAGCAAGAGGAACTGTTTCAGAAGGTCAAAACCTAACGCTTTGTAAGGCAGATGGCGTTTTCAAAAAAGTAAAAGTAAAAGAAATTCATGTTTTTGAAGGTCTGGGAAAGGTAAAAGTAGATTCAGTTATAGCAGGCGATATCTGTGCCATTACAGGCATAGATGGATTTGAAATTGGTGATACGCTGGCAGATAGCGACAATCCGGAACCATTAACCCGAATTTCAATTGATGAGCCTACAATGAGCATGCTATTCACAATCAACAATTCTCCATTTTTTGGAAAAGAAGGAAAGTTTGTGACCTCAAGGCACTTAAGAGACAGACTTTATAAGGAAATAGAGAAAAACCTTGCGCTTCGGATTCAGGAAACCAGTTCTGAAGACAAGTTTTTGGTTTTTGGAAGAGGCATTCTTCACTTGAGTATTCTTATTGAAACCATGCGAAGAGAAGGATACGAGTTGCAAGTTGGTCAGCCACAAGTACTATTTAAAGAAATCGATGGCCAAAAGAATGAGCCTGTTGAAGTATTGGTAGTTGATGTTCCGAATGAGTCTTCTGGAAAGGTAATCGAATTGGCTACGCAAAGGAAAGGCGAATTGTTGATCATGGAACCGAAAGGAGACCTTCAACACCTTGAATTTGAAATTCCTTCAAGAGGTTTAATTGGTCTGCGAACTCAGGTTTTGAACTCCACACAGGGTGAGGCAATTATGACGCACAGGTTTAAAGCTTATGCCCCATTTAAAGGTCCTATTCAAGGAAGAACAAATGGTTCATTGATTTCTATGGAAACAGGACCAACCACTGCCTACACCTTGGACAAACTTCAGGACAGAGGTCGGTTTTTTGTGGATCCAGGTGAGGAAATTTATGCCGGCCAGGTAATTGGAGAGCATACCAGACAAAATGATTTGGAACTAAACCTTCAGAAGGCCAAGCAATTGACCAACATGCGGGCTTCAGGAACTGATACCAATGTTAAAATTGCACCAAAAATAAACTTCTCATTAGAAGAATCAATGGAATACATCCAAAAGGATGAATATCTGGAAGTTACGCCTAAAAGCATGAGGATGAGAAAAATTTATCTCGATCCTACTGAGCGGAAACGAATGGAAAACAAATCAGAAATGGTTGATGCCTAAAATCAGAAGCCACGTTGAAAAACGTGGCTTTTTTATTACCTGAAATTCGGATTCACTATTCAGTGAAAGCAATCTGATCGGCATCTAAATGACCAAGACCCATCAGACGCATATATACCTGAGCCATAACTGAAACATCTTTTTGACAATAAAGCGCAATCCGCTTTACATCACCTGTTTCAAAATAAACTTTACCCACCTGGCTGCCATCGATATCGTCTTTACTGGTTTCTACACCAAGGCTGGCCGCCATCAAATCTAAAGAAGTATAGGCTTTTACATCGCCAAATTTCCACAGCTCCATTGTGTCAATAAGTTGAGGTGTATCCCAAGGCTTTTTACCCATAATCTGTAAAAGCTTTGGCAAAGGTAAATTATTGATAACCAAGCGTCTGCATAAATATGGAAAGTCGAATTCCTTGCCATTATGGGCACACAATCTCCAATTTTCCTTGCTTGTTAGTTGCTCAAGAAGCGTTGCAAACTCTTCTAAAAGTGCCTTTTCATTTTCGTTGGCAAGCGCTTTGCATCGAAAAGAAATATTGCCATTTTGAATGGTAAAAAACCCTACGCCAATTACCAGGATTCGCCCGAACTCTGCAGAAATTGCAGCTCTATCAGAATATAATTCTGCCAGACTTTGATCAGTTTTTGAATTTTTTGACTTTTTCTCCCATAGATACTGAAACCGATCATCCAATTGGTCCAAACCTGGCTTTTGAGAGACAGTTTCAATATCTAAGAAAAGTATTTGCTTGAGTTTGTCCTGTTCCATTTTCAAATTGGATTTATGACCTCAATAATAATCAACAAAAACTAAACAGAAGTATTGATTCTGAAATATTTTATGGAATCATTCCTTACAATTAAAATGGGCCAATCGACTATATGAACTTGTTATAACCCATTGATTAAAAGCAAACAACATTCAATATAAATCATCTAACCCTGCATCCATGAGTGCAAATATTTTATCTGAATTTGAAATAAATTCAGCTTTGCCGAGCAGCAAATCAATATCCTCCATCCCATTAATGTCCATTTCCCGTATTTTATAGGTCTGCTCCAAATCACCCTTTTCTAGTTTAATTATGTATTTTCCATTCCATGAAAAAAGTGTACATCGAATTGAATCGTTTAGGCTAAACTCTTTGATTACTCTCATTTTTGCTTGTCAATAATTAAATGGGATTTATAGTCCCGAATAAATTTTATGCACTTGCTCCACCAATATTTTCGGATCGAAACGTTTAGATTCTATTTTAGCGAGCCTTTCTAGTTCTGCTTTTGTTTCACTTTGGGTTGAAATTCTAAAAATCTGTTCAGCGATTTCATCACTTGAATTTGCATCCGCATACAAGGCCGCCCTACCTGCAATTTCTTCAAAACAAGAACCTTTAGAGGTTACAATGGCTTTTCCACGCCGCATAGATTCCAGAAGCGGAATCCCAAAACCTTCGAAAACAGAAGGAAAAACGGTGAAAGAGGAGCCATCATACAAATTGACAAGGTCATCGGTTTCCACTTTGCCTAACCACCGCAATCTGCCATCAAAATCTCCCAATTGATCCAAAATTTCATCCGCAGCATCGCCTCTGCTTCCTACCAAAACCAAATCTTCAGAAATAAGATTTAATATTTTCTTGAAGGCTTCTAGCAGTCTTTTGTGGTTTTTTCTCTTCTCTAACTTGCTGACGCAAAGTATATAAGGGCGTTCAACGATGTCATATTTATACAAAATCTTGGCAACTGCTTCTGTTCTTTTGCGATAATGAAATCCAGGATCACAATCTTGAAAAACAACCTCAATCCTACCTTTACTTTCTGGATAAAAATCCTCCAAATCTGCTTTGGTTTGATGGCTGGTGGCTAGAATCATGTCTGCTCTTTTGGCCACAAATGCTACCTTTTTATCATAAATCCAACGATCCATAGATTTATAGGTTTCCGGAAATCGCCTGAAAATCAGGTCATGAATGGTTACAATTGACGCTACCGATCCTGATTTCCAGTCCAATGGAAGTTCATTGCTCAAACCATGAAAAACATCTAGCTTTTCTCTTCTTGAAGCCGCACCCCATCCATAAGTTCGGGAATATTTACCTAAAAACCCTGGTTGAATATTTTTCCAAACAGCTCCGCTATCGTTCAATGCCCGATTAAAATACGGCAAGTCCAAAGGATTTCCTGTATCTAAAAGCAGATATTCGTGCTCAGGATGGAGCTTCATCATTCCAGTAATAAATGACCGACTGAAATTTCCAAGTCCGGTTTCATTGTGAAAAGCTCTTTCGGCATCAAAGCCAATTTTCATCGAACTCAAATTATATTGATTTACAGTTACTTAAGATCATTTTCACACAGATTTAAAATTTATTTTCATTGGGTATCGTTTGTTACTGATTGGAAACGCAAATGTTCACGTTTTCTATGGTATCATCTGTTATTTTTGCGATTCAAAATTGGTCTGCCAACGAGTAGAGTTCAAAATTTAAATTGAAAATATCTATCCTTTTATTGTCAATAGCATTCAGCTTCAATGCTTTGGCCCAAAGAACTTTAAGTGTTCACTCAGCTGATCCAAGACTAAAAATGGGATTGGATCTCATGGAAAGGCGAAATTTCCAGGCTGCAATCCTTGAATTTCAAAGCTTTCTTCAATCAAATTTAGAGAAAACCCAAGGTTCGAAAGAAATGGCCAACTTCTATTTGGCCCATTGTGCATTGCAACTTAGCCATCCAGATGCGGAAGAACAATTATTGACTTACAATAAAACATATCCAGGCAGCATCTACGAAGCCAGAACCTATTTTGATTTGGGAAACTACTATTTTCAAATTAGAAAATGGGAATCTGCATTGCAATATTTTACCAAAATTCCTTCTGATGGTCTGGAGGAAAGCCTTCAATATGAGGCAGATTACAAAACGGGTCTTGCCTGCTTCCAACTTCAACAATACGATAGATCAAAATCCTATTTTCAGAAAATCAAAAACAAGAATCACCCCTACAAAGGATCTGCAGCCTATTACACCGCATATCTCAATTATAGAGATGGCTTGTATGATGAGGCACTTTCTGATCTGGATTTAGCAGCTTCAACACCAGAATTCCATTCGACAATTCCAGTATTAAAAGCCAGTATTTTATATAAAAAGAGGGCTTTCGATGATGTGATAGAACTCGGAAACAAGGTTTTTAAAGACACAGCGAAGATCAACAATCCAGAAGAACTGCATTTGCTGGTCGGTGAATCCTATTTTAACAAGGGAGAATATAAATTGGCTGCAGAACACTTTGATAAATATTCAAGATCTGCAAAGGGAAATCTTGCCAAGCCACTGCAAATCAGGATTGCTTACACTTATTTTAAAACAGATCAAACGGACAAAGCGATTGGAGGCTTCAGGCAAGTAGCAGCCAGAATAGATACAGCCAAAGGCAAAAAAGATTCAGTTGGGCAATATGCTTCCTACTATCTGGGTGTTTGTTATTTAAAGAAAGACCAAAAACAATTTGCCTTAAATGCCTTTGATCAGGCAAGCCTTCTGGATGCAGACCCAAAAATCCAGGAAGTTGCCTGGTTCAACGCAGGAAAACTAAGTTATGATTTAGAGAAATATGGAGATGCAGTAGAAATTTTAAAAGACTTTTTAGAAACCTATCCAAAGAGTACTCACGCAGCTGAAGCCAACGAGTTGATTGGGGAAGGGCTATTGAACAGCAATGATTTTGAAGCTGCTTTGGCTTACATGGAAAAAACCAAACTGAAGTCTGAACGACTAAATTTGGCTTATCAAAGAGCTGCCTATCAACGTGGTACAATCTATTTCAATGATGGTAATACAATAAAAGCAAGCGAGCTTTTTTCGCAATCCCTCAAATATCCAAACGACAAAGAAACCCAGGCGGCAGCTCACTTTTGGTTGGGAGAAAGTTTGCAAAAAGACCGACAATATTCAAAAGCTGCTGTGGAGTATGCCTCAGTGCTTAGAATAGAAAACGCTGCCGCTACACCGTATTTTTCAAAAGCTAAATATGGCCTTGGATACGCCCTTTACAACCAAAAAGACTATTCTAAAGCATTGGGAAATTTTAGAGACTATGTGGCGGAGAACGAAAAAACAGTGCAGAAAGCAAATCTTTCGGATGCTTATTTAAGATATGCAGACTGTCTTTTTGCAACAAAAGATTATACAACTGCACTAAAGACCTACGACAAAGCGATGGATGCAAAAACGTCTGGAATGGA
>Ga0105046_10010874_pt1 | contig 14156 bp, 9 predicted proteins | sample MAT03_FD_78385 | JGI IMG/M metagenome (GOLD analysis project Ga0105046, IMG submission 78385) | Freshwater microbial communities from Lake Fryxell liftoff mats and glacier meltwater in Antarctica - MAT-03 (megahit assembly) | ecosystem: Environmental > Aquatic > Freshwater > Ice > Liftoff... | reverse complement strand
CATCATCATCTGCACGATGGTGCCGTGAATGGATGTCGCCTCCAGCGGTTCCAGAAACGACGATGACAGCCCCACCGCCACGCAATTGCCGATCCAGGCATCGCGAAGCCGGCCCGCGTCGATCTTGATATCGTTGCGTGGGTGAATCTCGTATCCCAGCGCGGCCTCGACCTCGGCCTTGGCCGCGTCGGGCGTGGTATGCGCGTCGGAATAGACATAGCCCGCGCCATAGCGCCCCTGGGTCGGGATCCACCACAGCCAGCCCGCCTTTTGCGCCCAGGCCAGTGTGCAGGGCGCGATTTCTTCGCCGTCTTTCAGATCCACCCAGAACGGCATCGCCCGGTTCACCGGCAGCACGTCGCGGTAGCTGAGCCATTCGGCCCCCAGCCGCCCGATCAGCGCGCGGCGGAACCCGGTGCAGTCCAGGAAGAAATCCCCCTCGACCCGCTGGCCGCTTTCCAGTGTCAGCGCAATGATGCCGCCTTCGCCGGTTTCGGCCCCTGTGACCTGATCGTCGATCACCGCGATGCCCTTGGATTTGCGGCGCAGCCAGGCCCCGACCAGCGCCTGATCGAAATGATAGGCGTGCTGGAACGGCCCGACCGGCACCCGGCGGCCATCGCGCATTGCCACCGGTGCGCGGTCCTTCCACAGCAGATGCTGGAACAGATGCGCCTCGGCCACCGGGCGGCCTGCGGCCACGGCGTATTCGTCCAGCCGCGCGCCGGGCGCGACCAGATGCGGGTCGTCGATCGGGCCGTCATAGACATGACCCAGCCGCCGCCAGTCGCGGTGGCGGATGCCGTATTTGATCGTGGCACCGGTCGCGGCCAGAAACTCGTCCTCGTCCAGACCGAAATGGCGCAGCATCTGGCGGAACACCGCCGTCGAGCCTTCGCCGACGCCGATCACGCCGATCTTGCTGGATTCGATGACCGTCACGCGCGACCCGGTCTTGCGCCGGGCCGCGATGTCGGACAGCATCATGGCCGCCAGCCAGCCTGCGGTGCCGCCACCGACGATGACGATATGCGCGGGCCAGACCAATCAGGCCGCCTTGCCGGCGCGGATGCGGGCAAAATCCGGCAGCCATTCGTCGTGCGCCGACAGCAGGTCGTCGGTCAGGGCCCAGATCTGGTCCAGATCCAGTTCCGCCGCAGTATGCGGATCCAGCATCGCGGCATGATAGATATGGTCGCGGTTTTCGGTCAGCAGCGCCTGCACCGTCAGATCCTGGACGTTGATGTTGGTGCGCATCAGCCCGATCAGTTGCGGCGGGATATCGCGCACCACCGTCGGATGCAGACCGTTATTGTCCACCAGCGTCGGCACCTCGACCGCGCAACCTTCGGGCAGTTGCGGGATATAGCCTTTGTTGGGGATATTGCCATAGATCACGCTCGGCTCGCCGGTCACGACCGAATTCATGATCTGGCTGGCATATTCGTGGCTCGCCTCGACCACGATCTCGTTCGCCTCGCGGTATTCCTTGGCTTCACGGCCCCAGCGGGCGATCTGTTCGACACAGCGCTTGGGGTATTCGTCCAGCGGGATGCCGAACCGCTCGATCAGGTCGGGGCGGTCACGCTTGATGAAGAAACTGGTGTATTCGGCGAAATGCTCGCTGGATTCGGTGACGAAATGGCCCAGCCGCAGCAGCATTTCATAGCGCACCTTGTTGGGGCAGCGCGGGTTCCAGGACGATGGTTTGGGGAAACGACCGTCAAGATACCCTTGCCGCAAGGCGGGATAAAGGTCCTTGTAGCTGCCATCGGCCTGGCGATGTTCGAAGTTCAGGTAGAACGCCATGTGGTTGATGCCACCCGCGCGATAGCGGATGTCCTCGACCGGAATGTCCAGATCGCGGGCCAGTTCGGATGCGGTGCCCTGCACCGAATGGCACAGGCCCACCTGTTTGATATCGGGATACCTTGCGCCGATGGCCCAGGTATTGATCGCCATCGGGTTGACATATTGCAGCATGATCGCATCGGGGGCAACCTGGCGCATATCCTCGGCGATCTTCCACAGATGCGGCACGGTGCGGATGCCGCGCATGATGCCGCCGATGCCGAGGGTGTCGGCAATCGTCTGGCGCAGGCCGAATTTCTTGGGCACCTCGAAATCGGTGACGGTGCAGGGATCGTATCCGCCGATCTGGAAACAGACGACGACGAAATCCGCCCCGGCCAATGCGCGACGCTGGTCGGTATAGGTTTCGACCCTGGCCTTGCCGCCCAGCGTTCGCGCCAGTTTGCCGACGATGATTTCCGATTCCGCCAACCGTTCCGGATTGATGTCCATCAGGCGGACCGTCGCATTGGCCAGCGCGGGCCGCGACAGGACATCGCCCGCGATATTCTTGGTGAAAACGGCACTGCCTGCGCCGATGAAGGTGATTGTGGTCATGCTGCTATCTCGAATGCTGCGCGGACAAGCCGCTTGGTGTAGTCGCTCTGGGGGTTCACAAGAACCTGTTCGACAGGCCCCTGTTCGACGATCTTGCCGTGCTGCATCACGATGACACGGTGGCACAGCGCGCGCACGACTTTCAGGTCATGCGAAATGAACAGATAGCTCAGGCCGCGCTCGCGTTGCAACGTCCGCAACAGCTCGATGATCTGGGCCTGCACCGACAGATCCAATGCGGATGTCGGCTCGTCCAGCAGGATGAATTCAGGTTCCAGCGCAATCGCCCGCGCGATGGCCAGACGTTGCCGCTGGCCGCCGGAAAATTCGTGCGGGAACCGGTTGCCGATGGTGTCAGGCATCCCGGCATCGCGCAACGCCTTTTGCACCCGCTCGAACCGGTCGGCGCGGCTGGTGCCAAGGCGGTTCACGATCAAGCCTTCCTCGATGATCTGGCGCACTGACAGCCGCGGGTTCAGCGACGAAAACGGGTCCTGAAACACGATCTGCATCCGGCTGCGATAGGGCTGCATCTGCCCCCGGCTTTTGGCCTCGATCCGGTCGCCGCAAAAGGTGACCTGCCCGCCATCCATCCTGATCAGCCGGATCAGCGCTTGGCCAAAGGTGGTCTTGCCACTGCCGCTTTCGCCGACCAGGCCCAGCGTTTCGCCGCGTTTCAGGTCCAGCGACAGCGAATCCACCGCCACCAGCGGGTGATAACTGCCGCGAAACACGCCCCCCTTGCGCAGCATGAACTGCACCTTGACGTTGTCGCCCTTCATGACGGTTTCGCTGACCCCTTGCAGCGGGTTGGCCACGCCCTTGGGTTCGGAGGCGAGCAATCGGCGGGTATAGGGGTTCTGCGGCGCGGTGAACACCTGTTCGGTCGGCCCGGATTCGCGGACCTCGCCATGCTGCATCACATAGACATGGTCGGCGAATTGCCGCACCACCGTCAGGTCATGGGTGATCAGGATCACGCCCATGCCGTAACGCAATTTCAGGTCGTCGATCAGGTGCAGGATTTCGGCCTGCACCGTCACGTCCAGCGCCGTTGTCGGCTCATCCGCAACCAGCACGTCGGGGCGGTTGGCCAGCGCCATCGCGATCATCACCCGCTGCCGCTGGCCGCCGGACAACTGGTGCGGATAGTTGTTGATCCGCGATGCGGCGTCGGGGATGCGGACTTCTTCCAACAGCTCGATGGCGCGCGCATGGGCCTGCTTGCGCGACATCCGTTGATGCAGCATCAGGCCTTCGGCGATCTGGCTGCCGATGGTGTAGACCGGGTTCAGCGACGACATCGGTTCCTGAAAGATCATCGAGATCCGGTTGCCGCGCAGTTTGCGCATGTCGCGGTCGGGCAGGTTGGCCATGTCTTGGCCCTTGAACAGGATCTTGGTGCGCGGGTTGACCATGGCCCGTTTCGACAACAGCTTCATCACTGCCCGCGCCGTCACCGATTTGCCGCTGCCGCTTTCACCGACCAACGCGGTGGTCTGGCCTGCGAACAACTGGAACGACACGTCGCGCACCGCCTCGATCCGGCCGCCATCGACGGTGAAACTGACGCCGACATTCTGCGCGTCGATCAAAAGACCTGTATTGTCCGTCATGGCATCCTCAATACGGGTCGATGGCGTCGCGCAGGCCATCGCCCAGCGCGTTGAACGCAAACACGGCCACCAGAACAAAACCGACCGGCGACAGGATCCAGGGGTATTGCCCCAGCACGGCAAAGGTGCCCGCATCCTGCAGCATCAGGCCCCAGGAAATCAGCGGCGGTTTCACCGCAAAACCAAGATAGCCCAGAAATGATTCCAGCAACACGATGGACGGGATGCCCAGCGTGATGGCGACGATCACGTGACTCATCACATTGGGCAGGATGTGGCGGGTGATGATGCGCCCGTCGCTGGCACCCACGGCCATCGCGCCGCGCACGTAATCGACCTGACGCAGGGCCAGCGTCTTGGCCCGCACCTCGCGGCACAGTTGTGCCCACCCCAGCACCACGATCACCATCACCACAAAGGTCAAAAACAGCGACGACGGCGCCGTGACCGGGATCAGCGAGGCAAGGGCAAGGTAAAGCGGCAACGACGGAAAGGCGAGGATAAGCTCCACGAACCGCTGGAACCACGCATCGAAGGCCCCGCCGATATAGCCCGATGTGATCCCCATCAGCGTGCCGATAAGGGTGATCAGCGCGATGGACGTCAGCGCGATGGCCAGCGAAATCTGGCTGCCGATGATGCCGCGCGACAGGATGTCCCGGCCCAGTTTGTCCGTGCCCAGCAGATGGATGGCGCTGCCATCGGCGGTACCGAAGAAGTGGGTATCGAAGGTCATGCCCAGAAACCGGTATTCCCAGCCCTGCGCAAACAGCACGATCGGGCGCGGGTTGTCGTAATCGGGGCCTGTCAGGGGCTGAAACGTCACCAGATCATATTCGCCCGTCTCGACGATGGGAAAGGCGACCGGCAGCAGGCGCCAGCCCGATGAGGGCCCGTCGCCGGGCACGTACCAGCTGATCTTGTCGGGCGGGGCAAAGGAAAGGTGGGGGGCCTTGGGATCAACCGGGGCGAAAAAGTGGGCAAACACCGCGATCGTCAGCAGCGACACGACGCCGATCAGGCCGATAAGGCCCATAACCGACCGGCGCAGCCGCCGCCAGACCAGCCGAAGATAGCTTTGGCTGACCGTGGACACGGTGGATGTGCGCAGGTCGGCCCCTTCCTGTTCGGGGGGCAGATCGGGGACCTGGGCAATGTCGGTCATCAGTTGTTCCCCACCCGGATGCGCGGGTCGAGCAGGACCAGCAGCAGGTCGGCGATGATGTTGCCGACGATCAGCGTGGCCCCCAGCACCAGCAGCAGCGTGGCCGTCACGTAGACGTCGCCGATGCCCATCGACGACACGATGGCCGGGCCGACGGTGGCCAGGGCGAACACGATGGCCACCTCGATCTCGCCGGTCAGCATGTAGGGCATCACGACGCCCTGATAGGCCACCAGCGGATGCAGCGCGTTGGGCACGGCATGGCGCATGACGACCGCACCTTCGGACAGGCCCTTGGCGCGCGCTGTCTCGACGTATTGCGCGTTCAGCGTGTCCAGCAGATTGCCGCGCATCACCCGCATGTTGTAGGCCAGACCGCCGAACGTGGCGATGGCGATGATCGGCCAGATATGCTGAATGAGGTTCCACAGCTTGGACCAGTTAAAGTCGAACCAGCCAAACCAGTAGGGCTGTCCACCATAGCGGCTGGAGTAGAAGCTGCCCAGTTCCTGCACGTTCAGCTTGAACGCCAGGATGTACAGGATGACCAGCGCCAGCAGGAAACGCGGCACGGTCATGCCCAGAAACGCGATGATGCCCAGGACCGTGTCGATCCAGCTGTACTGCCGCGTTGCGGCCACGATGCCGAAGGTGACGCCGATCAGGGTCGCCAGAAGATGGCAGACCAGCGCGATGCCGATCGTCGCCGGCAGGCGGTCACCGATCACATCCGCGACGGGACGGTTGTAGAAGAAGGAATGTCCGAAATCGCCGCGAAAGATGATGCCGGTGATCCAGCGATAGTATTGCACCACCATCGGATCGTTCAGCCCGTTCGCCTCGCGATAGACCTCGGCCGCGGCATTGGCGCTGGCGACCGTCGCATTGCCCTGCAGGATCATCATGTTGCGCACGTAATCGCCATAATCGCCCGGCGGGGCCTGGATGATGGCGAAGGTGATCATGCTCATGATGATCAGCACGGGGATGGCGGACAGGATGCGGATGGTCAGAAAGCGCAGCATCGACTAACCTTTTGGACGATCATGTTGATTGGTGGTTTGGGGATGCGCGTCGGATGGCGTTGCGCCATCCCGGGGGACTGCACCGGTAGTCTGCGCGGGCCGCGCCCCGGGGGAGGGGGCGGCCCGCGCATCAGGGCGCTGGCACCCGTCAGTTCGCCGTGATCACGCCGGCCAAACCCGGGGCACCGGGCAGGCTGTCGGGGTACAGTTCATAGTCCTGCTGCAGGTCTGTCGCCACCCAAACACGTTCGCGGATGATGTTGTCCTCGGCCCAGTTGAACATGAAGATCGGCGCGCCCGGGGGGATGTTCGAGAAACGCTTGTTGATGATCAGCGCCCCCGGATAGGCCGTCAGGCCCACGCCATAGACGTTTTGCGTGTAGATCTGCTGATACTGCTTCATCAGTTCCACCCGCTCGTCAGCGTCCCGCGTCGCGATGAAGGCGGTGATGATCGCGTTCAGCTCTTCCTCGAACGGCATCAGATTGATGGCACCGTCCGCGTTTCCGAAATGGGCCAGGAACGTCTGCGGTCCCAGCGGAGCAAGCTCGGTGGTGTTCTGCACCACGGTGATCAGTTCCGACCCGTTGCGGAAGATGCGCCAATCCCAGCCGCCCTGAATGCCGACCGCATCCAGATCGTTGCTGGCCAGCGTGTTCAAGGCGACCTTGATCCCCGCCTCTTCCATCATCGCCACGACACCTTCGGCCAGGTTGCCGTCGGTGATCATGTCCGAACTGTTCAGCAGGGTGACGGTGATATCCGCCCCGCCCAGCACATCGGCCGGATGGTTCAGAAAGCCGTTGCCATCGGTATCGACCAGCCCCGCCGCCGCGAAATGCGCTGCCGCACTGTCCAGGCTGTAGGGATAGAACACGGTCGAGGCTTCGTCATAGTACGCGGTTCCGGGATACAAGCCGCCCGGATACTGGATGGTGAACGGCCCTTTCACCAGCGAGTCGCCGATCCGCACCCGGTCCAGCGCCTGCGTCACGCCGATCCGGAAGTCGAGGTTGCGGTTCAGATCGCGGATCGCCTGCGCGCGGTCGTCGGGTTCGCCCCAGCCATTGTTGGAAAAGTTCATGTAAAGCGAATAGCCGATGGTGCGCGGACCAAAGGCCAGACGTGCCGGGGCTTCGGGTTGCGCGGCACGCGACAGCGCCACGACATAGTTTTCGGCCTGTTCCAGGTTCGAGAAGTCGCCGGTGCCCGCCACGGCCTGGGTGTCGCGGTCTGCCCAGGTCGACAGGCGGTAGTGCGCCTCGTTCAGGTAGGGCAACTGGTTGCCGGCATCGTCCACTTTCCAATAGTAGGGATTGCGGCGCAGCACGACGATGTCGTCGGGGCGATGTTCCACCACGACCCAGGCGCCCATGACCGGAAAGTTCATGTAGTCGGGCGGAAAGGCGTTGCGGAACCCTTCATAGCTTTCGCCGCCCGTCGCCGGATGCACCGGGGCCAGCATGTGGCTGGGGCCGGGACAGAAGCCCATATAGGCTATCGCATACAGCACCTGTTCCTGGAAGGGCGAGGTGAAGTTGAAACGGAAACTGTATTCGTCGACGATTTCCAGCGTGGTGCCGACGCCGAATGTGTCCGCGTTGGTGCCACCCAGCGGGGTCAGTTCCGGGTCGAGGATGATCTGGTTCCAGTAAAAGTCGATATCGGCGCTGTCGAACGGATCGCCGTCGGACCATTTCGCGCCTTCGATCAGGTTCACGGTCAGGGACATGCCGTCTTCGGACCATTCCCAGGACCGCGCCAGATTCGGCATCGGCTCCAGGTCGTCGGGATTGATCATGAACAGCGGACCGGTGCGGGTCAGACATTCGGCAAGGGCGATGTCGATGCCGCCCCAGCCATAGGACTGGCCTGCCCAGAAGTTCCAGCCCTCGGGCCGGCCGCCGATCACATGGCGCATGACATCGCCATAAACGCCGATGCCGTCGGGCATGTTGGCGGCGGGATAGACCAGCGGTTCCGGCGGCAGGCGCTGTTCCACGGGCGGGATCAGACCGGCAGCGACCATCGCGTCCATGTAGGCGGGCTGGCTATAGCTGTCGAGCGCGCGATAGGTATAGATGTCGGCCCGGTTGACAAATACCGGCTCACCCTGCGCATCGAAAGCGGGGGGTGTCGGCGGCGTCGTCGCTTCCACCATCTGGGCGCTCAACGCCCCTGGCGCGACGCCGATTAGCAACGCCGCGACCGCGGCGCGTCTGTCCATTCTCATGGGTTGGATCCTCCCGGCGGGCCGTGACCGGCCCTTGTGATTCGTGTGTGTGACGTATTCCCCGCCACGCAGACACACCTCCTCCAAGGGGCTGCATGGCCGGGCCAGTCTGCGCAAGCTTGCCACTGGACGGCAATCGCGGAATCAGACATTCTTTTCCGGGTTTCCAAGAAACGGGATGCGCAAATGACGCGAGACGACACAATCCGCGACGGGCTGTCCGGTGTGCCGTCGCATGAACGCCATTTCTATGCCCAGGCCAAGGCGGTCGGGCGGTTCGGGATGCGAATCTTTGCCCCCCAGATCATGCCGCAGGCGCATTGGCACGGCCATGTCGAAGCCAATTTCCTCAGCGGCGCCAGCATGACCTATCTGGTGGACGATCAGGAAATCATCGTGCCGCAGGATCGTCTGGTTCTTTTCTGGGCGGGGATTCCGCATCAGTTGACCACCATTACCCCTGGGCCGGGCGGCGGCCAGCCCCGGCTGGCCAACATCTATCTGCCGCTGGACGCGTTCCTGTTCATGCCGCACATTGCTCCGCTGCAGGTGGCCTTGCTGGGCGGGGCACTGGTGATGCTGCCGCCCGACATCTGCCCCGCCGAACAGATCGCCGCGTGGTACCGCGACTATCGGTCAGGCGATGTGGAACGCACCGAAGTGATGAAGATGGAGATGAACGCGATGCTGCGCCGGGCCCAGATCGCACCGCTGACCTATCTGCGCCCGCCGATTGCCGAGCCTGGCGACGGGCGGGTACTGTCATCGTCCCATATCCGGCATGTGGTGGCGATGGTGCGCTTCATCCTCGATAATCTGGCCACCCCGCTGACCAATGCCCGGGTGGCGGCAGTGACGGGCCTGCACGAGAATTACGCGCTGTCGCTGTTCACCCGCACCATGCGCCTGCCGATGAAACGCTTTGTGATCCGCATGCGCCTGCTGCGCGCCCGCGCGCTGCTGCTGGAAAGCGGCACTGCAATCAGCCAGGTCGCCGCCTCGTCCGGTTTCGCCTCGATCAGCCAGTTCTATGACCATTTCGGCCGCGCCTATGGCATGTCGCCGCATGCGATGCGGGCGAAGTATACCCAGATGGAGTTGCGTTAAACGCGTCGCCCGTGGCCGAAGGGGCAATTCCGGGAAACCCGGTAGCTGAGCGGGCGAAGCATACCCAGATGGAGTTGCGTTAAACGCATCGCCGGTGGCCGAACGGGCAGGCAAATGGCAATTCCGGGGAAACCCGGCAACTGAGCGGGCGTCACAACGTTCCCCACAGGCGCGTCTTGCGTCGGCGACAACCGGGCCAGGGCGTCAGAAATGGAACGCCGCGACCGTGACCCTGCGGCCGAGCGTCATCGCATCGGCGACCTGGACCATCGGGGCAAGGTCGACATCGCTGGCGCCAGCGCGGACCAGCGCGGCCATCCGGGCATAAAGCGCCGGATATTCGCCCATGATCGAGGCGTTGCCGCTGACCTGCGCCCCGTCCAGCCACAACTCGTTGCCGCCATGACGCAGCGCGACCGGGCCCTGATCGGTGTCGATGTCGAAATCCCAGGTCTGCGGGCCGGTTTGCCGCCAGTCGAAATCGGCACTGACCCCGCCGGAAAACGTGATCTGTGCGGCAATCGGCGTGGCGCGGTTTTCGGGAAATTCCAGCGTCGCGGCGGTGACATGCACCGGCGCGGCCAGGATCTCGGTCAGGATCGACAGCGCGTTGATGCCCGGATCGAACACGCCCATCCCGCCCGGTTCAAACACCCAGTCCTGCCCGGGATGCCATTTGCGCACATCCTCGCGCCAGGTGATGTGCGCGCGGGTCACCCGCCGCCCCGCCAGCGCCGCGCGCGTGGCCGCGACCGCGCCGGCCATGCGGGAATGCCAGGTGGCAAAGAGCGTGACGCCCTGTTCCGCCGCCAGACGGGTCAGGGCATGCACCTCGGCCAGGGTCTGGCCGGGCGGTTTTTCCAGCATCACATGCCGCTGCGCGCGCAGCGCGGCCTGCGCATAAGCGAATCGCGGCTGCGGCGGCAGGCACAGCGACACGACCGTCACATCGGGCCGCGCCGCCAGAAACGCGGCGAGATCGGTGAAAGCGTCCACCCCCGGCACACTGCCCTTGCGGCTGACCGTCGCGGCCAATTCCCAGTCCGGGCTGGCCGCGATGGCGGGCACGTGCTGGTCCAGCGCGATCTTGCCGATCCCGACCAATGCCACCTTCATGTCAATGCGAATCCTTGCCGACCGCGTTGCCCCGGCAGCCGCGCAGGAAATCCAGATCCGCCCCGGTATCGGCCCCCATCACATGCTGGTGGTGCAGCATCGGGTATCCGCTGGCCGGCACCTGCACCGTCGGCACCCACGCCGCCAGCCGCGCGGCCAGTTCCGCCTCGGGGATGTCCAGATGCAGCCGCCGGTTCGGCACGTCCAGCTCGATCATGTCGCCGGTCTGCACCACCGCCAAGGGGCCGCCCGCCGCCGCTTCGGGGGATGTATGCAGGCAGACCGTGCCATAGGCGGTGCCCGACATCCGCGCATCGCTGATCCGCACCATGTCGGTGATGCCCTTGCGCAGCACTTTCGGCGGCAGGCCCATATTGCCGACCTCGGCCATGCCGGGATAGCCTTTGGGCCCGCAATTCTTCAGCACCATCACGCTGTTTTCGTCGATATCCAGCGCCTCGTCATCGATCCGCGCCTTGTAGTCGTCGATGCCCTCGAACACCACCGCCCGGCCGCGATGGGTCATCAGATGCGGGCTGGCGGCGGATGGTTTCAGCACCGCGCCCTTGGGGGCCAGGTTCCCCTTCAGCACCACGATGCCACCCGACTGGGTCAGTGCCTTGTCCGCAGGCAGGATCACGTCGGGATTGTGGTTCACCACATCCTTGACCTGATCCCACATCGACTGCCCGCTGACCGTCAGCGCATCATTGTTCAGCAACCCCGCCTCGCCCAGCCGCTTGATCACCACTGGCAGGCCGCCGGCATAATAGAATTCCTCCATCAGGTACTTGCCCGATGGCATCAGGTTCACGATGGTCGGCACGTCACGGCCCCAGGCGTCCCAATCCTCCAGGCTCAGGTCGATCCCGACCCGGCCCGCGATGGCCAGCAGGTGGATCACGGCGTTGGTCGAGCCGCCAATCGCCGCATTGGTGCGGATCGCGTTCTGGAACGCGTCGCGCGTCAGGATGTCGGACGGTTTCAGATCGTCCTTGACCATCTGCACGATGCGCCGCCCGGTCAGTTGCGCCATCATCCGGCGCCGGCTGTCCACCGCCGGGATCGCGGCATTGCCCGACAGCGCCATGCCCAGCGCCTCGGCCATCGACGCCATGGTGCTGGCGGTGCCCATGGTGTTGCAGGACCCCGCGCTACGCGACATGCCGGCTTCGGCCTCGACAAACTCTTCCTTGGTCATCGTCCCGGCCTTCACCGCCTCGGAAAACCGCCAGATATGCGTGCCCGAGCCGGTGACCTCGCCCCGGAACCGCCCGTTCAGCATCGGCCCGCCAGACACCATGATCGCGGGCACATCGCAGGATGCGGCGGCCATCAGCAGGCTGGGCGTGGTCTTGTCACAACCGACCATCAGCACTGCGCCGTCGATCGGCTGGCCGCGCAACTGCTCTTCGATCGACATCGCGGCGAGGTTGCGGAACATCATCGCGGTGGGGCGGAGCGCGGATTCGCTGACCGAGAACACCGGCACCTCGACCGGAAAGCCCCCGGCCTCGTACACGCCGTTCTTCACCTTTTCCACCAGCGCATTCATATGCGCGTTGCACGGCGTCAGTTCGGAAAACGTGTTCATGATGCCGATCACCGGGCGGCCATCGAACAGATCGGCCGGAAAGCCCTGATTCTTCATCCAGCCGCGGTAATAGATATTGTCCTTGGAGGTGCCGCCGAACCAGGTTTGCGAGCGCAGCTTGCGGGGCCAGGGGGCGGGGGTAAAGGGCATCTGCGGGGCGCTCCTAAAGCTGGCGCACGCGGGCCACGCCGGTATCGGCGGCCCGGGCCAGCGGGTTGATCAGCGGCAGGCCGAACGGCGCAGCCTCGATTTCAAAGATATCGCCAGGTTCGGGCCGGACGCCATCGGCAAATGACAGCGTCGCAGTGCCGAACATGTGGACATGCACATCGCCGGGGCGACGGAACAGCGGGTACTTGAAGTGGTGATGTTCCAGATTGGCGAAACTGTGCGACATGTTGGCCGCGCCCGACAGGAATGGCTTTTCCCAGATCACCGCGCCCTTGCGCCGGATGCGGCTGGTGCCCCGGATGTCGTCGGGCAGATCGCCCACCAGAATCTCGGGGCCAAAGGACGCCTGCCGCAGTTTGGAATGCGCCAGGAACAGATAGTTGATCCGTTCCGTCACATGGTCGGAAAACTCGTTGGCCAGCGCCCAGCCGATGCGCGCGGGCGTCCCGTCCGGGCCGATCAGATAGATGCCCGCAATCTCGGGCTCCTCGCCGCCATCCAGCGCAAAGGCGGGTGCGGTCAGGGCCATGCCGGGGGCGACGGCGGTCAGACCGTTGCCCTTGTAGAACCATTCCGGCTGCACGCCGGGCAGGGCGGCGGGCTTGCCGCCTTCCAGGCCCATGTGGAACATCTTCATCGAATCGGTGGCATCGGCGGCGTTTGCCTTGACATGCATCGCGTCCCGGGTTGCCGCGCTGCCCAGATGGGTCAGGCCGGTGCCGGTCAAGTGCAGCCGTGCCGGTTCGGGATGGGCGATCGGGGCCAGCATTCGCCCCGCCGCAGCCAGTGCCGCCAGATCGACCGGCTGGCCCAGCCCGCGCCGGGAGATGGCGGCGGCCAGCGTTTCGCCCCGGTCAATCGCCTCGGCCGCCAGCGCAAGGACGGTGTCCACCCCCCGCACCACCGCCGCCTCCGGCCCGTCACGGGCCACCACGGCGGGGCCCTGCGGCAAGGCGACCTGAGACAACAGCATGGCGGCATCCTCTCTGGCCATTCCGGATTGGTCCCAGTCTAGACCGGGGTTGGCCTGCCGGAAAAATCATGCTTTCTGATAGTGGCATACCGAAAGGGGTATAAGATGCCCGATACATCGCTGCGCCGGGGGCTGAAGCTGGCGCATCTGCGCCTGATGGCGGCCTTGGGCGAGGTGCCGCAGATCGGGTTGGCGGCCGCAAGGCTGGCCATCACCCAGCCCGCCGCGTCGCGCCTTCTGGCCGAGGCGCAGGTCATCATGGGCGCCGTCCTGCATGACCGCGACGGGCGTGGCATCAGGCTGACCCCGGCCGGGGCGGCGCTGGCCGCCCGCGCCACCCGCATTCTGGCCGACATCGCCGCCGCCAGCCGCGAGGTCGCGGCCCATGACGACGGCACCACCGGCCATGTCCGGCTGGGCGCGGTGACGGCCCCGGCGCTGGACCTGGTCCTGCCCGCGCTGCGCGCAGCGCGGCTGGCCCTGCCGCAGGTGACCGTCGCGGTCGAGGTTGCGCCGTCGGATGTGCTGGCGGCGATGGTACAGGACGGGCGGCTTGATTTCAGCCTGTCGCGCCTGCCCGAGGCCGCCGCGCCGGGCTTGTTCGCCTTTGCCCCGCTGTCGGATGAGCCCGTCAGCCTGATCGCCCGCCGCGACCACCCGCTGGCCCACGCCGCCGCCCTGACCGCCGCCGCCCTGACCCCCGCCGCCCTGACCCCCGCAACCCTGACCGCCGCCGCCCTGATCCCT
>Ga0105046_10010873_pt1 | contig 14156 bp, 11 predicted proteins | sample MAT03_FD_78385 | JGI IMG/M metagenome (GOLD analysis project Ga0105046, IMG submission 78385) | Freshwater microbial communities from Lake Fryxell liftoff mats and glacier meltwater in Antarctica - MAT-03 (megahit assembly) | ecosystem: Environmental > Aquatic > Freshwater > Ice > Liftoff... | reverse complement strand
ATGATCGACATTTCGCCTGAGTCGAGCTTCGCCTTGTAGGGTTCGACGGCCTGGGTGTAGGCGTTGTCGAACCACTGCGTGAAGGCGCCGGTCGAGATGAAGGCGGTGAGGTCGGTTTCCTTGGCGAGGATGTCGGTCAGGCCCTGGACCGCCTTGTTGCCGTCGTCATCGGTGATCAGCGGGCAGCCCGCGACTTCGGTCCAGCCGCCTTCGCCCGCGAGCGGGTTGCCCGGGGGGGTGCCGCCGGTGGTTCCCGCGATCGTCTCGCGGATGCCGAGCAGGCGCTCGTTGTGGTTCGCCGCCGCAGCGCCGCCGGTCTGCAGGCAGATCGTGCCGCCGTCGGGGTGCTGCTCCATCGCGAGTTTCGCGAGGTTGACGCCGATGTCGTAGTTCTTGGTGCCGAGATAGGTCGCGCGCATCGCCTTGTCCTCGGGCAGCACGTCGCTGTCCCAGGTGATGACGGGGATGCCGGCGTCGGCGGCGGCCTGGAGCGCCTTGCCCATCGCGGGGGCGTTCGAGGGGGCGACCGCGATGCCGTCGACGCCTTGGCTGATCAGGTCCTGGACGATCTGGATCTGTTCGAGCTCGGTGTGCTCACCGGGGCCGATGTACACGCATTCGATGCCTTCGATCTCTTCCTGGGCCTTCTGGCAGCCATCGCGGGCGAGGTCGAAGAAGGGGTTGTTCATCGCCTTGGGCACGAGCGCGAGCTGGAGTTTCTCCTGCGCCGGCGCCATGCCGGGCAGCGCGAGCGCGGTCAGGACCGCGGCCGTGGTCATCAGGTGTTTCATGTTCAGCCTCCCGTTTCTTTGGTTTGGTGGTCGGCGACCGGTCAGGACCGGCCGCGATTGCGGATCTGTTCCAGCAGTACGGCTATGATGAGGAACAGGCCGACGAAGAACTGTTGCCAGAGGGCGTCGATGCCCGCGAGCAGCAGGGAGTTGCGGATCAGCTCCATCAGCGCCGCGCCGATCGGGGCGCCGAGCGCGTAGGCGACGCCGCCCATCAGGTTCGCGCCGCCGATGACGGACGCGGCGATGACGTTGAGCTCGTAGGTCTGGCCGAGCGCGTTGGTCACCGAGCCGAACCAGCCGATCATCATGAACGCGGCGACGCCGGCGGTCAGCGAGGAGATCACGTAGACCGAGACGATGACGCGCTCGACCGGGATGCCGGCGAGGCGCGCGGCCTGAGCGTTTCCGCCGACCGCGAAGACCCAGCGGCCCCAGGTGGAATAGTTGTAGGCCCACCAGAAGACGGCGGTCAGGATGGCGAGGACCCAGATCGGGTTGGGGACGCCGAGCACGCTGGCGCCGCCGATCCATTCGAGGATGTCCTGGTCGGGGCCGAATTCGTAGATCATCTTGTTGTTCGAGGCGACCATGGCGATCGAGCGGGCCATCGCGAGCATGCCGAGCGTGACGACGAACGGCGCCATCCTCAGGTAGGCGATCAGGGCGCCGTTGATCAGGCCGACGGTCGCCGCGGTCGCCATGCAGGCGAGAAAGCCGACGCCGATCCCCCAGCCCGCCTGCATCACCATGCCGGTTACGATGCCGGCGAGGCCCATCAGCGAGCCGACTGAGAGGTCGATGCCCGCGGTGCAGATGACGGCGGTCATTCCGAGCGCCATGATGCCGAAGAAGGCGAAGTTGCGGGCGACGTTGAACATGTTGCGCTCGGTCATGAACACGTCGGAGACCTGCATCATGACGAAGCCGATGAAGAGGATGGCGATGGCGACCCAGAACGGCTGGGTTCGGGTGACCGACTGGGCCCAGGACATTTCACGGCGCGACGCGATGGTCGCGTCGATGCGGGCGTGGCCGGCGTTGCTGTCGGTGGTCATGCTGCGGCGATCGCTCCGGTGATCAGTCCAGTGACTTCCTCGGGGCTGGAGTTCGCGATGGGTTTGTCGGCGACGAGCGCGCCACGGCGCAGCACCGCGACGCGGTCGCAGACGGCGAAGACGTCGGGCATGCGGTGCGAGACGAGGATCACCGCGTGGCCGGTTTCCTTCAGGCGGTGGATCAGGTCGAGGACCTCCTTGATCTGGCGCACCGAGATCGCGGCGGTCGGTTCGTCCATCAGCACGATCTTGGGGTCGGAAAGCCGCGTGCGGGCGATGGCGACGGCCTGTCGCTGGCCGCCCGACATCTGGCGGACGAGGTCGCGGGGGCGGGTTTCGGATTTCAGCTCGGCGAACAGCTCGCCCGCGCGCGTGTTCATCGCCGCGTGGTCGAGCCAGGCGATCGGGCCGAGCCGTTTCTTCAGCTCGCGCCCGAGAAAGACGTTGCCGGCGGCGGTGAGGTTGTCGCACAGTGCGAGGTCCTGGTAGACGATCTCGACGCCGAGCCTGCGCGCCTCGATCGGGCGGCCGAAGTGCACGGTGACGCCGTCGAGCGCGATCTCGCCGGAGGTGGGGGCGAAGTTGCCGGCGATGATCTTCATCAGCGTGGATTTTCCGGCGCCGTTGTCGCCCATCAGGCCGAGGGCCTGACCGCGCTCGACGGTGAGATCGACGCCGGTGAGCGCCTGGATCGCGCCGAAGCTCTTGGACACGCCGCGCAGTTGCAGTACCGACATCGCGGTTCCTTACATCTCCCTGCGGCGGCCCTCGTCTTTTGCGCGGCTCGCCGTACCGGGCACGTTCTGCCACGGCGGGAACGACGGATCAAGCCGCATTGCAGATGTTCGTTAAGCACAACATTTGTTGCTGAAGGTGTCAGCTCGGGCCACGTGGTCGCGACGCTGGCGGGCGCCGGGGTCGACGGATATCTGACCGCCCTGCGCCGCTCGGCCAAGACCGACGACGCGGATTGCGGCGCGATAGACGTGCCGACGCCGCAGGTAGCGGCGCCGCTGGCCGCCGATTTCGACGCCGTGGCCGTGGCGGCGGCGATCCGCGAGGCTCGGACCGGCGGTCCCGGCTACAGTTATCGCGACTCTTGCGCCGGGCTGATGGCGGCTGGCCGCCCGGCCTGTCTGGTTTTCGATGCCGGGGCGGCGCGTCGTCGGTTTCGGCCGCACCGGCGACTCATTTCGAGCGGTTCCCGACGGTCGACGGCTAGAGCGTCATTGCGGCGGCGGGGGTCGGGGCGGCGCCGTCGTAGGCGCCCCAGACGGACTGGTCGAAGTTGATGACGGCGCCGGTCATCATGCCGCTGTCATCGGAAGCGAGGAAGGCCGCGGCGCGGGCGACCTCGGCCGGGTCGAGCAGGCGGCCGTTGGGTTGCACGGCGGCGGCGTGCGCGAGCCAGTCCTCGGCGGCGCCGTGGAATTCGCGCTGGATCCGGTCCTCGCCGTCGGTCGCCATCCAGCCGATGTCGAGCTGGTTGACGCGGATGCGGTTGCGCATCAGCGAAAAGCCGGCGTTGCGGGTGAGGGTGGCGAGCGCGCCCTTGGAGGCGCAGTACGCGGCGATGAACGGCTGGCCGGCGCGCGACGACATCGAGCCGATATTGACGACGGCGCCGGGGGCGTTCTCGCGGATCATCACGCGCGCGGCGTCCTGCATCAAAAAGAACGGCGCGCGGACGTTGACAGCCATGATCCGGTCGAACAGCGCCTCCGACGTGTCGAGGAGCGTGCCGCGGTCGGTCACGCCCGCCGCGTTCACCAGAATGTCGACGCGGCCGAAATGCGCGTCGGCAGCGGCGATGACGGCGCGGCAATCGGCGACTTCGGCGAGGTCCGCTGTGACGAAATGGATGGGGACGCCGGTCGCTGCCGTAATCGCGGCTGCGACCCGCGCGCCGTTGCCGGCGTTTCGACCGCAGGTGACGACGCCGGCCACGCCGCTTTCGGCGAAACGTCGCGCGATGGCGGCGCCGAGGCCCTGGCTGCCGCCGGTGACAATGGCGAACTTGCCGTCCAATCGGTTCATGGTGCTCTCCCGCATGTTTTGGAGGGGCATATTGACAAATCCGCCGGCCTGCAACGATTGTTGCCGAAAGGTCGGTCCGCCGTCGCGGAAGGCAGGAGGTAACGATGGTTGGGATTGCCGTGCTCGGCTGCGGGCGGATCGGACGGATGCATGCGGCCAATGTCGCAGCGCATCCGAACGCCGTGCTGGCGGGGGTCTATGACATCGATGCGGGTGCGGCGGCGGCGGTCGGGGCGGCGCTCGGAGTGACGCCCGCCGGCGCGGTCGGCGAGATTTTCGCGAGCCCGGACGTCGACGCCGTGCTGATCGCCACGGCGACGCCGACCCATGCCGACTACATCGAGATGGCGGTGGCGGCCGGCAAGGCGGTGCTCTGCGAAAAGCCGATCGACCTCGATCTCGGGCGCGTCGAGCGCTGCCGGTCGGCGATCGCGGGCTCCGGCGTGCCGGTGCAGATCGGGTTCAACCGGCGGTTCGATCCCGGTCACCGGGCGGCGCGCGACGCGGTGGCGGCGGGCGAGATCGGCGATCTGCATCAGGTGGTGATCACGTCGCGCGACCCGGGGATGCCGCCGCGCAGCTATTACGAGGTCGCGGGCGGGTTGTTTCGCGACATGACGATCCACGACTTCGACCTTGCGCGGTTCATGCTGGGCGACGAGCCGGTCGAGGTGTTCGCGGTCGGCGGGCGGCTGATCGATCCCGGCCTGATGGCGGAGCTGGACGACCACGACACGGCGATGATCGTGATGCGGACCGCCGACGGAAAGCAGTGCCATATCAACAACTCGCGCACGGCGGTTTATGGGTACGATCAGCGGGTCGAGCTGCTCGGGACCACCGGGATGGTGGTCAGCGGCAACCGCAAGGCCCATGAGGCGACGCGCTATTCGGCGCGCGTGACGGAGGCGGCGGCGCCTTATCAATTCTTCTTCGTCGAGCGCTACGCCGAGGCGTTCCGGGCCGAGATCGACGCGTTCGTGGCTTGCGTCGAGGCGTGGGCCGAGCCGCAGGTCGGGTTCGAGGACGGACGGCGGGCGCTGATCCTCGCGGAAGCGGCGTACCGGTCGCTGGCGACGGGCCGGATGGTGCGGGTGGACGAGGTCGAATGACCGCAGGGGCGGGCCCGCCGCCGAGCTATGAGGCGCTGATCCGGGTCATCCATGAGGACTACGGAAAGTTCAGCCCGACGTATCAGCTGATTGCGGAGTTCCTGACGCAGAACCCGAACGAGATCGGGGTCTATTCGGTCAACGCGCTTGCGGAGAGCTGCGGCGTGCACGCGTCCTCGCTGGTGCGGTTCGCGCAACTGCTCGGGTATCGCGGCTTCAAGGACTTGCAGGGCGTGTTCCAGAAGCGGTTGATGACGGCGGCGCCGGGGTTCGAGGCGCGGGCCGAGCGGCTGAAATCCGAACTGGGGTCGAACGACGTGGCTGGTCTGCGCGGGCTGCTGCGCGACATCGTGATCCGCGACATCGCGGCGCTGGAGGGGCTGCTCGAGGCCGCGACCGAAGCGGAGATGACACGCGCGGTCGATATCCTGGCGGCTGCGCGGACGATCTATCTGATCGGGCAATTGCGCTCGGAGCCGATCGTCGGGCTGATGCGCTATATCCTGACGATGCTGGGGCGGCGGGTGACGCTGCTCGATCCGGCGGGGGGGCTCGCGACGCATATGGCGCGGGTGATCGAGCCGGGCGACGCGCTGATCGCGGTGTCGTTCCGGTTCTATGCGACCGAGGTGGTCAACATCGCCGAGGCCGTGGCGGCGGCGGGCGTTCCGATCGTGGCGATCTCGGACAGCACGCTGTCGCCGCTGGCGCGGTCGGCGCGCGTGCTGTTCGCGGTGCCCGAGCACGAGTACACGTTCGCGCGGTCGCTTGCGGCGCCGATGTGTCTGGCGCAGGCGCTGATGATCGGGCTGGCCGCGCGGCTGAACGCGGGCTCGCCGGATGCGCCGCGCATCCCGGTCGCGACGGACAGATAGCGCCTGGGAGAGCCGGGCGACGCTCTTGCCTTGGCGGTTTCTGGCGTTGACTGGCTCAGTCGTTTCGAGGTGACCGAAGTGGCGGCCGAGCCGGAGGTCGGCGGGCGGCGGGCGGTTCCGGCTCGGGATCTCTGAGCTGGCGCGTCGACGGGCGGGTCAGAGTTCGAAGTCGCCAAAGCCGCCGTCGTCGGCGAGGTCGGCGCCGGGATCCTCGGCGGGCGGTTCGGCGGGCGCGTCGGCGGGGGCGGCTTCGGCTCCGTCCGCGAACATGCCGGCGATGGCGCTGCCGAGAAGGACGCCGCCCGCGACGCCGACCGCCGTCTGGGCGGCGCCGCCGAGAAACCCGCCGCCGCCGGGCTGCATCGGGGCGGAAGGGCGGCGGGGGACGCAGGGCATGGCGTTCGGCGCGCGCGCGGCGGCGTCGCCGAAGAGGCTGCCGAAGAAGCCGCCCGAGCGTTCGGCCTCGGCAGCGGCCTCCAGCGCGTCGAGGCGGGCCTTCGTATCGGCGAGCGCGCGTTCCAGAACCACGATCGTCTGGGCCATGAAGTAAGGCGCGGCGGGCTGGCGGGCGATGCGCGCGTTGATGAAGGCTTCCGCCTCGACGTCACGGGGCGGCGCGACGCGTTCGGCTTCGGCGAGGCGGTGCAAAAGGCCGTCGATCGCCTGCTGGTCGTTGCTGTCCATCCTGGTTCGGTCCTCCGGGTTCGGCGCCCCGGGCGCACGCCGGGCGCGGGGGCTGGGCCTCGGGGACACAGATCGGCGATCCGGGCGCGGATCAAACCGCGGGAGGGCAAAAGTTCGCGCGCTGGTCAGACGCCGATCCGCTGGCGGGCGCGGATGGCGGACTGCGCGGTTCGGGCCGCGTTCACGGCCGGGCGGTCGGAGACCTCCGGAACGCCGACGTCCCAGTCGGCGTCGCCGGGAACCCAGGCGTGGGGGTCGGTGGCGATAGAGATCACCGTCGTGCGGTCGGTGGTCCGGGCCCAGTCGAGAGCCGCGTCGAGGTCGGCGAGGCCGTCGACGTGGCGGGCGGCGGCGCCCATGCTGCGCGCGTGCTCGGCGAAGCGGACCGCGAAGGGCGCCACGACCTTGCAGTCGACGATCTGGTTGTTGAACGACGGCACGCCCTTGGCGGTCTGCAGGCGGTCGATCACCGCGAAGCCGCCGTTGTCGCAGACGATGACGATCATCTTGTGACCGGTAAGGACCGACGAGTAGATGTCTGAATTCATGAGCATATAGGAGCCGTCGCCGGTCATGACGATCGGCGCGTGATCGGGGTCGGCCATCGCGGCGCCCCAGCCGCCGGCGATCTCGTAGCCCATGCACGAGAAGCCGAACTCGCAGTCGAAGGTTCCGGGGACCTTGACGCGCCAGCCCTTGACGGTCTCGCCGGGCAGGCCGCCGGCGGCGGCGATCATCCTGGCGTGGGGGTCGGCCGTGCGGTTCACCGCTGCGACGACCTGCGCATAGGTCGGGACGGGGGCGTTGGTGGGCTTCTGCAGCTCGTCGAGCAGCGCGTTCCATTTGGCGAATTCGGCGGGGCCGCGGGCGGTCCAGGCCGCGTCGGCCTTCCAGTCGGCCAGCGCCGCGTCAAGCTCGGTCACGGTCTCCAGCGCGTCGCCCACCAGCGGCAGCGCGCGGTGCTTGGTGGCGTCCCAGCGGGCGGCGTTGATCGCGATGAACTCGGCGTCCGGGGCGAACGCCGTCCACGAGCCGGTGGTGAAGTCCTGCAACCGGGTGCCGATGGCGAGGATGACGTCGGCTTCGGCGGCGAGCGCGTTGGCGGAGGTGGAGCCCACGACGCCGAGCGGGCCGACATGCGCGGGGTGGTCGTGGGCGACCGTGCCCTTGCCCGCGATGGTCTCGGCCATGGGAACGCCGCGCGCGCGCGCGAAGTCGGCGACCGCCGCGTCGGCCAGCGAATAGCGCACGCCGCCGCCGGCGATGATCAGCGGGCGCCTGGCGGTGCGGAGCCGCTCGGCCGCCGCGGCGAGGCGGGCGCGGTCGGGGCGGGGGCGGGGGACCGCGTGGGTCGTGGGCGCAAAGAACGCCGCCGGGTAGTCGAACGCCTGCTCCTGTGTGTCCTGGCACAGCCCGAGGAACGCCGGCCCGCAATCGGCCGGGTCGAGCAGGACGGCCACGGCCTGCGGCAACGAGGAGATGATCGCCTCGGGATGGGTGATCCGGTCCCAGTAGCGGGTGACCGGGCGGAACGCGTCGTTGACCGACAGGGTCGGGTCGGAGAAACATTCGATCTGTTGCAGGACCGGATCGGGGCGGCGGCTGGCGAACACGTCGCCGGCGAGGAGAAGAACGGGCAGGCGGTTCGCGTGGGCGACGCCCGCCGCCGTCACCATGTTGAGCGCGCCCGGCCCGATCGAACTGGCGGCGACCATGATCTGGCGGCGGCGCCTGGCCTTGGCGAAGGCGATGGCGGCCAGCGCCATCGACTGTTCGTTCTGACCGCGCCAGGTCGGCAGGGTGTCCTGCACGGCCTCGAGCGCCTCGGACAGGCAGGTGACGTTGCCGTGGCCGAAGATGGCGAAGACGCCGGGAAACAGCGGAACGCGCGCCCCGTCGATCTCGATGAACTGGTTGCAGAGCCAGCGCACGAGCGCCTGCGCCATCGTCAGGCGGATCGTGTCGGCCATGTCGGTCCTCCGGCTGATCGGGGTTTTCCCGGTTGGCAGAATGCATATTGACAGCCGCGTGGAATTGCAACGATTGTTGCCGAAAGGCCGGGGCGGAGCGGCCCGGACGCCGCCCGGGGATCTGAGCCATGTTCGCCAATCCATTGAGAACGCTGTGGAACAACGGCGGAGCGGCGCTCAACGGCTGGCTGTCGAGCGGCGGTTCGTTCACCGCCGAGATCATGGCGGCGCAGGGCTACGACAGCCTGACGGTGGACCTGCAGCATGGCGCGCTCGACTATGCCGACGCGCTCGGGATGTTCCAGGCGATGCGGGCGAGCGGGGTCGCGCCGATGGCGCGCGTGCCCTGGCTCGATCCCGGCGCGATCATGAAGGCGCTGGATGCGGGCGCCTACGGCGTGATCTGTCCGATGGTCAGCAGCCGGGCGGAAGCCGAGCGGTTCGTCGCCGCCATGCGCTATCCGCCGCTCGGGGCGCGGAGTTTCGGGCCGACGCGCGTGAGTTTCGCGGCCGGGTCGGACTATGCGGCCCGCGCGAACGGCGAGGTGCTGGCGCTGGCGATGATCGAGACGGCCGAGGCCGTCGCAGCGCTCGACGCGATCGTGGCGACGCCGGGGCTCGACGGGGTCTACGTCGGGCCGGCCGATCTGACGCTCGGAGTGACGGCGGGACGGCTGGCGCCGGGGTTCGACCGCGAGGAGCCGGAGATGCTCGACGTGATCGCCCGGATCCTCGCGGCGGCGAAGGGTGCTGGGATCCGCGCCGGGCTGCATTGCGCGACGCCCGAGTATGCGGCGCGGGCGATCGGCTGGGGGTTCGATCTCGTGACGCTGTCCAACGACGTGCGGCTGCTCGCGGCCGCGGCGGGCGGCTCGGTGCGGCAGACGCGCGCGCTGATGGGGGCGCCGGCCCCGTCGGTCGAAGGCGCGAAAGGCTACTGAAATGCCGCATGTTCTGATCGCCGGCAAGATCCACCGCAGCGGGCTCGACCTGATCGCCGACGCGGCCGGCGTGACGTTCGATCTGGTGGAGGACACGGGCCCCGACAGCTATCTGCCGTATCTCGGCGCGGCGGAGGGGCTGGTGCTCCGCACGCAGCCGCTGACGGCGGCGATCCTGGCCGGGGCGGGACGGCTGCAGGTGGTTTCGCGCCACGGGGTCGGATACGACGCGGTGGACGTGGCGGCGCTCAGCGCGCGGGGGATCCCGCTCGCGATCGTCGGGGACGTGAATTCGCGGTCGGTCGCAGAACACGCGATGATGCTGATGCTGGCCTGCGCGAAGTCGCTGACGGCGGCCGATCGGGCGGTGCGGGCGGGCGACTGGGGCTGGCGCGACGGCTACGGGGGGCGGGAACTGCATGGCGGGCGACTGTTGATCGTCGGCTACGGGCGTACGGGCCGCCTGCTTGCGGCGCTGGCGGCGGGGTTCGGGATGACCGTCGCGGCCTACGATCCGTTCCTCGACGCGGCGCGCGCGCCCGACGGGTCGGTTGCGTTGGTGGGCGATCTCGGGGCGGCGCTGGCGGCGGCGGATTTCGTCTCGCTGCATGCGCCCAAAGGCGAGCGGCCGGTGCTGGGCGCCGCCGAGATCGCGCGGATGAAGCCCGGCGCGGTTCTGGTCAACACCGCGCGGGGCGAAGCGATCGACGGCGCGGCGCTGCTCGACGCGCTGGAGAGCGGCCGGATCGCGGCGGCGGGGCTCGACGTTTTCACGGTCGAGCCGCCGGGACTGCACGACCCGCTGACGCGCCATCCCCGCGTGATCGCGACGCCGCATGTGGCGGGCTTGAGCGTGACCTCGACCGAGCGGATGGCGGTGGTTGCGGTGCGCAACGTGCTCGATTTCTTCGCGGGACGGCTCGATCCGGGGCTGGTGGTGAACGCGGCGACGCTCGGTGACCGTGTGGGGCCGTGAAGCCGGTCCTGCGGCTGGGGCTGATCGGGTCGGGGTTCATGGGCCGGGCGCATGCGTTCGGCTTCGCGACGGCGGCCCGCGTGTTCGATCTGCCGTTCCGGGTCGAGTTCGCCTGCCTCGCCGATGCGACCGCGGAGGTCGCGGCCGCTGCGGCGGCGCGGTTGGGCTTCGCGCGCTCCACCGCCGACTGGCGGGCGATGGCGGCCGATCCGGCGATCGACCTGATCGACATCACCGCGCCGAACGCGCTGCACCGCGACATGGCGCTGGCGGCGCTGGCCGCGGGCAAGCCGGTCTATTGCGAGAAACCGCTGGCGCCGACCGCCGTGGAGGCAGCCGGGATGGCGGCGGCGGCGGCGGCGGCGGGCGTGGCGACGCAGGTCGGGTTCAACTACCTCGCCAACCCGCTGATCGCGCTGGCGCGCCAGATGATCGCGGGGGGCGAGTTGGGCGAGATCGCCAGCTATCGCGGGATCCATGCCGAGGACTACATGGCCGACCCGGCGGCGCCGTGGAGCTTTCGGCTCGACCCGGTCGGGGGCGGGGTTCTCGTCGATCTCGGCAGCCACGCGCTGGCGACGGCGGAGTTTCTGATCGGGCCGATCGCGCGGGTGATGGCCGATTGCGTGACGCGGTTCGCGCATCGGCCCGGACCGGACGGAGCGGCGCGCGCGGTGGCGGTCGATGACGTGACGCGGGCGTTCCTGCGCTTCGCGAACGGCGCGAGCGGCAGCCTCGAGGCGAGCTGGATCGCGACCGGGCGCACCATGCAGCACGATTTCGAGGTCTACGGAAGCCGCGGCGCGCTGGTCTTCACCCAGGAGCGGTTCAACGAGCTGCGGTACTTCGATACGCGGGACCGGCGGGGCCGGCACGGGTTCCGGACAATCACCGCGGGGCCCGAGCATCCGCCCTATGGCGACTTCTGCCCGGCGCCGGGGCACCAGCTCGGGTTCAACGATCTCAAGGCGATCGAGATCGCCGGGTTTCTCGACGCGCTGGCCGGGCGCGCGCCCGAGCCGTTCGGCTTCGCGGCGGGGGCGCGCGTGCAGGCGCTGGTCGAGGCGGTGCAAGGCTCCGCGGCCGAAGGGGGCTGGCGGGATGTGTGATCGCTGCTGCGGAGGATCGGTTGGGCTCGGCCTGGCGACGCCGGACGGACACAACACCGGGTCATGTCGGGGAACTGGACAGCGCGTGTCCCCGAGCAGTGTCGTGGTCGTGTCGCGAAGCGTGGACGCCGATGGTTCTGTGCAGGAGTAATGATATAAATCAAATACTTGCGGGGATAACAGGCTGATATCACGCTAAAAGCGATCCTTCGGGGCCGGAATGATGGGAGAGTGACGCGATGACGGAGCGACAGGTCGAGATCGGGCGGACGGGGGTGCGGATACCCGCGATCTGCTTCGGGACGTCGGCGCTCGGGGATATGCCGGGCACCTACGGATACGGCGTCGAGGAGGAGACGGCGCGGGCGACGATCCGGGCGATCCTCGCGCGCGAGGACGGGTTTCTCGACACGTCGCGCAACTACGGCATGGGGCGGAGCGAGGCGCGGATCGGCCAGGTGGTGCGCGAACTCGGCGGCTGGCCGGCGGGGCGGGTTCTGTCGACCAAGCTCGACCGGGACATGGAGACGCGGCGCTTCGACGGCGACCGGGCGCGGCGGTCGCTGGAGGAGAGCCTCGCGGCGCTGGGGGTCGACCAGATCGACATCCTGCATCTGCATGACCCGGAGTACGCGCTCGATCTCGGCGAGATCACCGGCAAGGGCGGGGCGCTCGATGCGCTGATGCGGATGAAGGCGGAGGGGATCGTGCGCGCCGTGGGGCTCGCCGCCGGGCGGATCGACGTGATGACGCCGCTGCTGCGCGACTGGGATTTCGACGTGCTGATCACCCACAACCGCTATACGCTCGTCAACCGAAACGCCGAGCCGCTGATCGAACTGGCGGTGGAGCGCGGGGTTTCGGTGCTGAACGCGGCGCCCTATGCCGGCGGCGCCCTCGCCAAGGGCGCGGCGGCGTACGGGCGCTATGTCTATCAGGAGGCGAGTGCGGAGGTTCTGGCGCCGATCGCGCGGATCGAGGCGATCTGCGACCGGCACGGCGTCCCGACCGGCGCCGCGGCGCTGCAGTTCTCGATCCGCGATCCGCGGATCGCGTCGACGATCTGCGGGGTCAGCAAGCCCGACCGGATCGAGCAGACGCTGGCCTGGGCCGCATGGCCGATCGGGCGCCAAGTCTGGGACGAGCTGCTGGCGGCGCCTTTCGCGACCGACGACCCGGAAGCGACCCGCGATTATAGGCCGGAATGAGCGACGGCGGCGCGGCGCCGCCTGATCGCCAGACGCGGGCCGGCCTGGCCGGCGACAGCGGTTGCGGCGCGGCGCCACTCGTATGATATGATCGAAAGCAGCAAATCCACGAACCGCCCCCGGCGACCACAGTGAGGACAACATGCTGGACACGACAGCGCGCATCATCCGGCTGCACGCCGAGGATAATATCGTGATCGCACTCGGCGACCTGCCCGCGGGCGTGATGCCCGAGGGGCTTTCCGCGCCGCTGCGCGAGCCTGCGCCGCGCGGGCACAAGATCGCCGCCGTCGCCATTCCGAAGGGCGCCGCGGTGGTGCGCTACGGCCAGACAATCGGGCAGGCGACGCAGGACATTCCGGCCGGCGGGCATGTGCATACCCACAACCTCGGGATGGGCGAGCATGATCGGGCCTATGTCTACGGGGTCGAGATCAACCCGCCGACAGCACCCGCGGTCGCGCGGGAGTTCCTCGGCTATCACCGGCACGACGGCAAGGTCGGCACGCGAAACTATCTCGGCGTGCTGACGAGCGTGAACTGCTCGGGCAGCGTGGCGCGGTTCATCGCCGAGGCGGCCGAGCGGTCGGACTGGTTTCGCGCGCTGGAAAACGTCGACGGCGTCGTGCCGATCGTGCACGGCACCGGCTGCGGGATGTCGGGCGACAACGAGGGCTACGACACACTGTTCCGCACCTTGCAGGGCTATGCGCGCAACCCCAACTTCGGCGGGATCCTGCTGGTGGGCCTCGGGTGCGAGGTGATGCAGATCCCTGATCTGATCGGGGCCGGACGGATGCGCTCGGACGGGAACTTCCGCTACATGACGATCCAGCAAACCGGCGGCACGCGGCGCTCGGTGGAGAAGGGCGTCGAGATGCTGCGCGAGATGGGCGTCAAGGCCAACGCGGTCGCGCGCAGCCCCGCGCCGGTCTCGGCGCTGGTGATCGGGCTGCAATGCGGCGGATCGGACGGGTACTCGGGGATCACCGCTAATCCGGCGCTCGGGGTTGCCTCGGACCTGATGGTCGCGCACGGCGGGACGACGATCCTGTCCGAGACGCCGGAGGTCTATGGCGCCGAGCATCTGCTGACGCGGCGCGCCGTGAGCCGGGAGGTCGGCGAAAGGCTGGTCGAGCGCATCCACTGGTGGGAGGAGTACACGTCGCGCAACGGTGGAGAAATGGACAACAACCCTTCACCCGGCAACAAGAAAGGTGGTCTGACCACGATCCTCGAGAAGTCGCTGGGCGCGGTGGCCAAGGGCGGCACGGCGCCGTTCGCCGGCGTCTACAAGTTCGCCGAGCCGGTGACGAGCCACGGGTTCGTGTTCATGGACAGCCCCGGTTACGATCCGTGTTCGGTGACCGGGCAGATCGCGAGCGGCGCGAACCT
>Ga0105046_10010868_pt1 | contig 14160 bp, 14 predicted proteins | sample MAT03_FD_78385 | JGI IMG/M metagenome (GOLD analysis project Ga0105046, IMG submission 78385) | Freshwater microbial communities from Lake Fryxell liftoff mats and glacier meltwater in Antarctica - MAT-03 (megahit assembly) | ecosystem: Environmental > Aquatic > Freshwater > Ice > Liftoff... | reverse complement strand
TTCCTGAGAGAGAACGCCCTCCGCGTGTTCAATCTCCAGCAGAGCTAGAGCGCCTGCAGCGCCACCAGGGCGACCATGCCCACGACGAGGGTGAGGATCGAGCTCCGCGTGCGCCAGGCCACCAGGGCGGCGACGAGGCCGGCGCCCAGTTCGGGGGTCCACAGGTCGAGGCGGCCCTCGGGCCGCAGGAAGGCGGGCAGCACCAGCGAGGCCAACGCCGCCGGCGGGATCTGGCGCAGGACGCGTTGCACCAGCGGTGGGACGTCGGCCATGCGATGGGCGGCCATGAGGAACGAAGCGCGCATCGAGAACGTGCCGATGCCGCCGACGATCACCGCGGCCCACAGGCGGCTCATGGCTGGTCCTCGTGGGCGGCGCCGTGATCGGGCTCGGGTGGGTGCGACGCGTCGGCCTCGGCCGGCCCGTCACGCAGGTACTCGGCCACGACCCCGGCGGTGATACCGCTCACGGCCCCGGCCATGATCGCCAGGTGCTCGCCGCCGAGCTCGGCGCACAGCACAGCGGCACCGCCGCCGAAGACGGCCGCCGTGATCGCCGGGGACGAGGTGAGGGTCGGCACGAGGAGCACCAGGAACACGAGGGGGATGGCGAACTCGAGCGGCAGTGACTCCGGGATGGCGGCGCCGATCAGCACCCCGATGACGGTGCAGATCTGCCAGTTGACCCAGAGGGCGAGCGCCGCGCCCAGGTAGAAGGGCAGTCGCCGGGACGGTTCGGCGCCGTGCCCGCCGCCCGCCCACCGGGTGATGGACACCGCGTAGGCCTGGTCGGTGAGCAGGTAGGCGACACTGACCCGTCGGCCCAGCGGCTCGCCAGTCAGGAACGGCGCCAGCGAGGCGGAGTACAGCATCAGTCGCAGGTTGATCGTCCAGGCCGTCAGCACGGCGATGAGCACCGAACCGCCGTCGCCGAGCACGTCCACCATGGCCAGCTGGGAGGCGCCGGCGAACACGATGGTGGACAGGCCGATGGCCACACCACCGCCGAGACCCTGCTCGACCGGGGCGGCGCCGGCCACCAGCCCGAACGGGATCACGCCGACGAGCAGCGGTGTCACGGCGGCGACACCGGCTCGGAACTCGCCTGATCGCACCGGGCCTGTCTAGCGCCCGGCCCAGCGGGTTCTGGCACCGGATTCGCCGCCCAGGACCGGTAGATCCGGTGCCAGAACGGAAGCGTCGGGTGTCAGGTGCCGTGGGGCCCGAGTTGGGCGCCGCCGCAGACCACGTCGGCCTGGATGCACAGCCGGATCTCGCCGGCCAACTTCTCCTCTTCCCAGGCGTTGAAGAAGTCGGCGTGGGCGGTGAAGGTCTCGCCCGACGCCAGGCGCAGGCGGGACGCATCACCGTGGAACGGGTACTCGATCACGAACTCGAGCTCGGGCACGGGCACGGGATGGTCGTCGGGGCAGCCCTGCGGCCCGCTGTGGGCCATGTGGCTCTTGTGGTCGTCCGAGTCGAGGTGCTCGCCGTCCCAGCAGTCGGGGAAGGTGACCCGCACCCGGAGTGGTGAGCCCTCGCCGCAGTCCGGCGGCGCGGCGTGGCGGCGAGGGTTGAACCCGCACGAGAAGCCCACGATCTCGGTGGGCTGGTCGGTGGTCGAGAACTGGTCGCCCGACACCATCTTGAGTCCGAGGGGGTACTGCTGGACCTCGGTGGGGTCGACCCCCGCTCCGGCCCGATAGTACGCGTTCGAGCCCGCCGGCACGATCTGGCGGTCGCCGTCGTACAGGGCGGGGGCCCAGTAGCTGGCTCGGTCCTGTTGGGTGCGACACGTCGTCCCGCCTGCGACCAGGTCCTCGGTGGTGGACGAGGCGTCGATGACGTCGCTGCCGAAGAAGTCGTGCAGGTGGGACATGCCGGTCATCCCGTAATGGACGATCGGGTCGTTCGGCGCCGATCGATGGAACCGGCACTCGACCACGAACCGGCCCTGGTGGGGCTGTGGTGGCCCGCCGCCGCTGCTGCGGTCGTCGACCGCGGCGTCGGCGTCATCACCAGCGGTCCGCCACACGACGACCCCGGCCACCGCCATCACGAGGATGACGGCGGCCGAGATCGCCACGACCGTGTGGCGGCGCAGGTTCACCCGTCCGTGGGCGCGTCGGGAACCTGGATCGCGTCCACGTCGATATCGCCCTCGGGTCCGCGTGCGGGCTCGGCGGGAGCGTTCGCCGCGTCGGGCATGTTCTCCAGGGCACCCGGGTCGGGCAGCTCGACGGTCTCGTAGTCGTTCTGGCCTGCCTGGTTGGCATCGAGCAGGGCGACCAGGTCCGCGGACTCGGCTGCCACCACACCGAAGGGGCCGCCACAGGGTGCCACCGCCTCCAGGTCGTCCGGGCTGAAGGCCCCGGCCTCGTTGCCCGCGAAGCAGTTCTCGCGGTCCTCAGCCTCGACGGTCATCACGTCCCAGCCGCCCTCGGCGTCGTTGCCCTGGGCGAGGTTGTCGACCACCTCGTTGCGGTGCGAGTGCCACACCAGCGGGTTGGGCAGGTCGGCGATCTCGGCCTCGGCGACCGGCACCGCGTTCTCGACGCAGGCCGGGTCGGGCTCGTCGACCAGCGGTCCGATCGGGTCGAACTCGGGGGTGGGGGCCACCAGGATGCCGGCCACGGGATTGTCCTCGACCCGGTTCCGGGCCACGACGTTGTCGTTCGAGCCGGTGATGATGACGCCGACGCCGGGGAACTCGGCGGCGACGGCGATGGCGCTGGTCTCCAGATTGCCGTTGTCCGAGGCGACGTTGCCCACGATCGTGTTCCGGATCGGCGGGGCACAACCTTCGTAGCTGCCGGCGTTGGGTACGATGCCCGAGCGGTTGTGGCGGAAGGTCGAGTTGATGATGGTGACGTTGCTGGAGTTCGTGCCGGAGTACCCGAGCCCGTTCCACTCGGACGTGAAGTCGTCGATGACGATGTTGCAGTCGCCGCACTGGCCGACGTAGATCCCCGCATCGGGGCTGCCCGAGCCGTAAGAGTGCTCGAACACCCCGTTCACCGAGCCGAAGGCGTACACGCCGTAGTCGCCGTTGCGGATGGCGGTGAGGTACGAACCGCGGAAGCCGTCGGAGCCGGTCCAGAAGAACCCGTTGCCGGTGTAGTTCTGGGCGGTCATGTTCTCGACCACTACCCCGTCGGCCTCGAGGACGCGCACGCCGTTCTCCAACTCGAACCCACCCTCGAGCACCACTTCGTTGCGGTCGATGCCGCGGATGGTGATGTCCGGGCAGGTGACGTTGACCGCTTCTTCATAGGTGCCCTCGGCCACCAGCACCAGGGCGCCCGGTCCGGCGGCGTCGGCCGCGGCCTGGATGGTGTCGAAGTCCTCCGGCACGTTGAGGGTGCCGTCCTGGTCGCAGGCCGGTGCCCCGGGTGTGGTGCTGCCGCCGTTGCTGCCGCCGTTGCTGCCGCCGTCCTCGCTGGCGTCGTCGCTGTCGCTGCCGCAAGCGGCGGCCACGAGGCCGAGCGCCAGTAACAGTACGAGCAGCCGTCTGGTGATGGTCATGGTGTGGGTCCCCCCGTTGGTAGCCGTCATCCTGCGACGGTGATGGAGCCGATCATGCCCGCCGTGGCGGTGCCGTGGATCGAGCAGAAGTAGTCGTAGGTGCCGGGCTCGGTGAAGCGGACCGGGGTCGGAGGAGCGCCGGGCTTGAAGTCGTCGACCTCGATGGTCCAGTCCTGGTCCTCGTCGGCCGGGATGACGTTGTGGTCGTTGCGGCCCCGGTTCTTGAACATGATCTCGGCGCCGGCCGGGATGGTGATCTCCTCGGGCGCGAACGAGTTGTCGAGGGCGTCGACGTTCTCGCGCACGCCCTCGACCAACTCGACGTCGCTGCCGTCGCTGCCACAGCCGACCAGGCCGAACGCCGCCAGCAGCGAGGCCATCGCCAGCACCCGGACGAGCGGGGAGCGGCGGGTGGGCTGGGAACGGGCAGGCATGATGGCGAACGATCCTCCGGGCGGGTGAGCGTCTGACGGTAGTCCAGCGGTTATCGCGGCGGGTATCCGGCGCTCGACCTCACGTCCCCGCCGACTCGGCCATGGGCGGGCGGTTGGGCCACTTGCGGAAGGTCTTGTGGTGCGCCGCCATGGCCGACTGCAGCAGCTCGATGTAGACGAGCTTGCGGATCAGGTAGCTGTGGGTCTCCTTGGGATCGAGGTACAGGTTGAACATCTTCCCGTACCCGTACTGCTGCATTACCCCGCTGAACCCGCCCGAGTTGACCACGTCGGTGTCGTCGTCCGAGATCGACGCGATCATGTACTTGTACTCGCCCACCCGAAGGGCCGAGAAGGTGGCGGTGAGCCAGTAGAAGTGGAACTTGCGGTTCGAGTGGGCGTCGTCGCCCAGCAGGAACGAGGTCTGGTCGATCGAGTCGATGTAGCGGTCGTCGGGCACGGCGTCGTCGGCCCCGGCCAGGTGCAGCAGGGTGGCGAACAGGTCGAGCTGGTCGAAGAGCCCGTCCGACGCACGCGGCTCGATCATCCCCGGCCACGAGAACACGCCGGGCACCCGGACCCCGCCCTCCCACGTCGATCCCTTGGCGCAGCGGAACGGCGTGTAGGCCGCGTCGGGCCAGGTCTCCATCTCGGGCCCGTTGTCGGACGAGATGAACACCAGGGTGTTGTCGGCCTGCCCCGTCTCTTCGAGGGTGGCCACCAGCCGTCCCACGATGTCGTCGAGCTCGACGATGGTGTCCTTGTAGGGGTGCTTGGCCGGCGAGGAGCCCTGGAACCGCTCGAGCGGATAGTTGTCGAAGTGGGCACCCCGGGTGCAGTGGTAGAGGAACCACGGGCGTTCGTCGCCCTCCATGCGCCGGATGAAGTCCATCGAGTAGCCGGCCCACCGGTCGTCGAGGGTGGACAGCACCGGGATGGTGACCTCCTCGACGTTCTCGGGCTCGCCGCCCCGGGTGGCGTGCACCCAGCACTTGTTGAAGCGCTCGTTGCGGATCCACTCGGTGCGCTCCTCGCTGTACGCCACCTCGGGGAAGAAGTAGGGGTCACGCCACTCGGTGTACATGTCCGACACGCTGAGGAAGCCGTAGAAGTCGTCGAACCCCACGTTCTGGGGTTGTGAGCCCAGGTTCTCGCCCATGTGCCACTTGCCCACGGCCTGGGTGACGTAGCCGGCCTGGCTGAGCTTGTCGGGCAGGGTGATCTCGCCGTCGAGGCCGCCGGGCATGGCGTACATGGGAGGGATGAGCAGGCCGTGGCGCATGGGCAGGCGCCCGGTCATGATCGACGCCCGCGACGGCGTGCACGAGGGCTCCGAGTAACACGAAGTCAGCATCAGGCCGTTGCGGGCCAGGCGGTCGATGTTGGGAGTGGGGGCGCCGGCCATGACGCCGCCGCCGTAGCAACCGAAGTCCCCCCACCCCACGTCGTCCATGTAGACGAACATCACGTTGGGCCGCTTGCCGGTCCGGGCCTCGAGCGCGGCCAACTTCTCGGCCACCTGGCGCTCCTGGTCGGGGTGCACGAAGCGGGGCTCGCGGTTGTCGGCCACGTGTGTGGTCTCGGCGGTGATCGGATCGTGCGCCATGTTCCCCCTCGGTCGAGCCGTCGATCTGTCGATCTGATGCGGACGGGCACCGGTCTAGCCCACCGTCGGTGCCCCACGTCGGTAACACTCGGGTGATGACGAGGCGAACGACAGGTGAACGAATCGCGGTCGTGGCGGCGGCCCTGGCGCTGACGGCCGTGTCCGCCGCCGCCTGCAGCAGCAGCAGCGACGCTGAGCGAGCGGGGGACACCACAACCTCGGTCGTGGACGCCGAAGCGCCCGGGCTGGCGGGTAACTTCTCGTCGCTCACCTACAACGTGGCCGGGCTCCCGCAGGGGATCAACGCCGATCAGCACCCCGAGCAGAACCAGCCGATCATGAGCCCGCTGCTCAACGACTACGACGTGGTGGTCCTGCAGGAGGACTTCGGCTCGTACACCGATCTGCTGCGGGCCGATGCGGAGCACGAGTACCAGAGCGAGCGCCACCCCGGCGCAACCGCGCTCAACCCGATCAACCGTGAGAGTGCGTTGGTGGGTGACGGCCTGAACGTGCTGTCGACCCTGCCCATCGGCCCCTTGGTGCGGGTGCCGTGGCAGACCTGTGCGCCCGCGGCGGCCGACTGCCTGGCGCTGAAGGGCTTCGCCACCACCGTGTTGGCGCTCGATCCCGCGGCCGGCGACGACGGCCCGACCCTTGACCTGTACGACCTGCACATGGAGGCCGGCAGCGAAGAGGCGGACAACGGGGCGCGCGGGGACGACCTGGACGATCTGGCCACGTACCTCGACGAGCACTCGGCCGACGACGCCGTCATCATCGGCGGCGACTGGCACCTGAGCTACCACGAGGAGCCCGACGGCACCCAGCTCCGCGATTTCCTCGCCGCCACCGGCCTGGCGGACGTGTGCGACGTGGTCGACTGCGGTGCCGACGACGATGTCATCGACCGCTTCTTCTTCCGCCGCGGCGGGGCCGTCGATCTGACGCCGGTCTCGCACACGTTCGAACGCGAGGTGTTCGTCGATGCCGCCGGGGCCCCGCTGAGCGACCACGACGCGCTCCACGTGGACTGGGAATGGACCGCCTCCTGACCCGTTCCCAATGCCGGCCTGACCGCGGATCAGAGAAATTGGGCCGATCGCCCTATAACGAACCGGTCAGGACCGGCCGATACAAGTTCTTGTCAGCACACGGGTCTCCACCGGAGCTCGTGCCAGAAAAACAAAACGGAGACAAGACCGATGATCCTGACCTACGAGTTCCTCGCCAACTGGATGCGTGCCCGCTTCGCCGATTCCGACCGTGGTGCCTCCCTCGTGGAGTACGCCCTGCTCGTCGCCCTGATCGCCGTCGTGTGCATCGCGGCCGTGACCGTGCTCGGCAAGAACGCCTCCAACAAGTTCAACAGCGTCGGCACCTCGATCGGCTGAGCCTGTCGCAACCAGCGTGAAGAAAGGGGGCGGGCCCAAGGGCCCGCCCCCTTTCCGCGTCCCCACAGGGGCCCGCGCTGGCCCGGCGGGAACGATCTGTCGGCGCCTCAGGTGCGCTTGACCTTGGCCCGGACGATGTCGGTGGCCGACGAACTGGCCGCCGAGGTGACGGTGACGTCGGCGTTGTGGCCTGATCCTCTGACCGATGTGGTGGCGGCCTTGATCGTCACCCGCAGGTTGACGGTGGCCCCGGCGGCCAGGTTGGGCACCACGTAGGTGCCGGCCTTGACCGCGGTGGTGATGTTGACGCCGGCGGCATCGAAGTACTTGACCTTGTAACCGGCGGCACCGGTGTTGACGCCGCGCACGTTGAACGAGTCGGTGGCATCACCGTCGTTGCCCACCTGCACGTAGAACGTGCGGGTGGCGCCCCGGGCCACGTTGGCCTTGAGGGTCTGGCCCGGAACGACCGTGGTGGCGTAGGTGCCACCGCCCGAGAACGGACCTGCCGAGGCGGCGCCGATGGCGCCGTCGGCCACCCGCCGCGCCGTGACGGTCGTGCTCACCGAGCTGGTGGTGGCGGGCGCGGTCTCGGCGGTGTCGACGTTGGCGCTGCGGGTATAGGTGCCGATGTCGCCCACGGCAGCGGTGTGGGTGCAGGCGATGGATGCGGTGGTGGCCACCGCGATCGACGCGGGTGGTGCGTCACACGTGGCGTTGGGCACGGCGACGGTGGTGCCGGTGAGGGCGACGTCGCCGGTGTTCTGCACGGCCACCTGGTAGTGGATGGTCTGTCCCACGCTGACGGCGGCCTCGGTGCGGGTGAGGTTCGCCGAGAGCGACGGGCTGGCAATGAGGGTCGACACGATGACCTGGTTCGGGTCGTTCGGGATGCAGGGCGTGTCGACGTCCTCCCAGTTGACCGTGATCAGGAAGGGGACCGTCCTGTTGTACTTGACCTTGGCGTTCAGCGTCGGTGGCCGCCAGTTGATCGTCGAGCCGGCCGCGCCGTTGACGATGGCGTCGATGTCGACGCTGGGGATGAAGTCGAGCGGCACCCACACGCCCGCAGACTCCTCGATCTCGATGGTGGGCGGCGTGACGTCGGGATTGATCCGGATGCGCGAGCCGGGCACCGTGCTCTGGATGCGGATCTTCAGATTGCCGAATTCCCGCGTGACGCTGGCCCAATTGGGGCTCGGGGTGAGGCTCGTGGTCACGGTCGAGAAGTTGATGCCCGCCGGCAGGGGCTGCGTGATGTCGATTTGTTTGATGTAGAAGGTGCCGTAGGCGATCCCGATGTCGGGCAGTTGGGCGGTGAAGTTGGGGAAGGGCACGTCGAGGTCGAGGTGCAGGTTCTGGCCTCGCACCACCGGGTCGGGGGTGTCCGCGACCGTGACCTCCAGATCGTCCACTGCCACGGTGTCGGGGATCTGCGCGGCCAGGATGCCGGTGGCGCCGTCGGGCAGGTCGCAGGTGTAGTCGACGAGGGTGGTGTCGGCGCCCGCAGTCGGCAGCCCCCCCACCAGCAGCATCAGTGCGACGGCAACTGCCGCCGCGATCGAGCGAGCGAATCTCATCGCAGGTCCCCTTGTTGTAAACGCCGTTCAGGGATCGTAGACGCTGCTGTACACCAGCGCGGGAACCGCCCCGTTCAGCCGGGGGGCACGAACTGGTCGATCTCGAACAGTTCGTTGAGGTCGATGATGCCGCCGGTGGCATCGATGTCGCCCTGGGTGAGGGTGGCGGGCTCGAACTCGCCCTCGCTGTCGCTGAGCGTGACCAGGTACTGGTCGACGCGGGCTACCTGAGGCAGGTCGAGCGTGTAGTCGCAGTCGTCGACCAGCCCACCGGTGACCCGTTCGCCCTCGCCGAACCGCGTGGGCTCGGCCAGCACGGTCGCGTCGTTCTGCTCGATCCCGACCAAGGCCCCGGGGTCGGCGCAGCCGGGATCGATGCCGACCAGCTGGTCGAAGAAGTCGCCCAGATCGTCCTGCGAGAGGGTGAGCACCACCGTCAGGTCGATCGGCGGCGCGGTGGTCGTCGTGGTGGGGGCGACAGTGGTCGGTGGGACGGGTGCGGGCACGCCGGGCGCGGTCGCCGGCGTCGCCGCATCGTCGGTCCCGTCGCCGTCACCGCCGAGCACGGTCGCCACGGCGATCCCCGCCAGCAGGCACACGATGCCGACAGCCACCACGACGGGCCACAGCGACCGCCGCCGTGGGGGCGGCGCCGTCGGCGCCGGCGAGGGGACTGCGGCGGCGGCCGCCGGGGGAGGGGGCGGCGGTTGCACGGGCGTCCGGTCGGGAATCACCGGCCAGCCGCCTGCCGGCATCACCCAGGTGTTCTCGATGAGCTGGGTGGTCTCCTCGACCAGTTCGTCGGTGCTGGCCTCGTCGCCGCCGCCGACCAGCCCGGAGAGCACGGCGCGGGCCGACGGGCGTTTGGTGGGATCCTTGATGAAGGCGGCCTCGACGAATGGGCGCACCTCCTGGGGCAGGCCTTCGAGGTCGGCGTCACCGTTGAGGATCCGGGCCGTCACCACTTCTGGCCCGCCGAGGCCGAACGGCGGTCGACCGGTGCCGGCGAAGGCCACGAGCGACGCCCAGGTGAACACGTCGACGGCCGGCGTGGACACGGCGCCGGCGGCCTGTTCGGGCGCCATCCAACCGGCCGAGCCGATGACGGTGCCGACCATGGTGAGGGGCATCGAGCCGGCGGCGGCGGCGATGCCGAAGTCGACCAGCTTGGGTTGGTCCGCGGCGAGGATGACGTTGCTGGGCTTGAGGTCGCGATGGATGACGCCGACCTCGTGGATGACCACGATGGCCTCGGCCAGCGCCGCGGCCAGCGCCCGCAGGCGATCGCCCGCCACCGGCCCATTGGCGGCCACGCTGTCGGCCAGGGTGGGGCCGTCGACGTATTCGACCACGAGGAAGGGCAGCGGCGCCTCCGTGTCGGCTGCGATCAGGCGGGCGACCCGTGGCCCCGACACGCGTCGCAGCGCCTCGACCTCGCGGCGGAAGCGCTCGCGGAACGTGGCGTCGTGGGCCAGGTCGCTGCGAACGAGCTTGACCGCGACCAGCTCCCCGTCGGCCGTCTGTCCGAGATAGACGACGCCCATGCCGCCGGCGCCCAGCCGGCCGGTGAGCACGAAGTCACCCAGCCGCTGGGGATCGTTCGGCTCGAGCGGGGTGACCGGCATGGCCCACCAGTCTGCCCGGTCGCCCGGGTGGCCACGGCGCGCCGCACTTTGCGCCTGCGTCCGTTGCGAGCACACTGGACCCATGCCTGCGCCTGCCGCCGACGAGCCCCGTGACTTCCTCGGCATCGACGCCCTCCTCGACGACGAGGAGCGCCAGATCCGCGACACCGTGCGCACCTTCGTGCGGGAGAAGGTGCTGCCCGACATCGGTGACTGGTTCGAGGCCGGAACCTTCCCCCGCGAGATGGCCAAGGAGATGGGCGCGCTGGGCCTGCTGGGCATGCACCTCGACGGCTACGGGTGCGCCGGGACCAACGCCGTCAGCTACGGCCTGGCCTGCCTCGAGCTCGAAGCCGGTGACTCGGGCTTCCGCAGCTTCGTTTCGGTGCAGGGCTCGCTGGCCATGTTCCCCATCCGGGCCTTCGGCAGTGACGAGCAGAAGGCCGAGTGGTTGCCGCGCATGGCCGCCGGCGAGGCCATCGGGTGCTTCGGGCTCACCGAGGCCGACTCGGGCAGCGACCCGTCGAGCATGCGTACCAACGCCCGCCGCGACGGCGCTGATTGGGTGCTCAACGGCACGAAGATGTGGATCACGAACGGCGGCATCGCGGACGTGGCCGTCGTGTGGGCCACGACCGACGAGGGCATCCGCGGGTTCGTGGTGCCCACCGACACGCCGGGGTTCTCCACCAACGACGTGCACAAAAAGGTGTCGCTGCGCGCGTCGGTCACGTCCGAGCTCGTGATGGACGACGTCCGGCTGCCCGCCGAGGCCGTGCTGCCCGGCGTCGCCAGCATGCGGGGGCCGCTGTCGTGCCTCAACGAGGCCCGCTTCGGCATTCTGTTCGGCGCCGTGGGCGCGGGTCGGGCGTGCTACGAGGCGGCGCTCGACTACGCCGGCCAGCGAGAGCAGTTCGGCAAGCCCATCGCCGGGTTCCAGCTGACCCAGCGCAAGCTGGTCGAGATGATGGTGTCGGTGAACCGGTCGGCCCTGGTGGCCGTGCACCTGGGCCGCCGCAAGGACGCCGGCGAGCTGACATCGGCGCAGGTGAGCTTCGGGAAGTTCGACAACGTGCGCCAGGCGCTCGAGGTGGCCCGCGAGGCTCGCAGTGTCCTGGGCGCGAACGGCATCACCCTCGAGTACCCCGTGATCCGGCACATGAACAACCTCGAGTCCGTCTTCACCTACGAGGGCACGAACGAGATCCACACCCTGGTGCTGGGCCAGGCCATCACTGGCATCCCGGCCTTCCGCTGAAGATCTGACCCGCTGACAGGAGTCGCGACATGCAGTTCACCGAAGACCACGAGATGTTCCGCAAGACGGTGCGCGACGTGGTCGAGCGCGAGATCAATCCCTACGTGGACGAGTGGGAAGAGGCGGGGATGTTCCCCGCCCACGAGCTCTTCCCCAAGCTGGGTGCCCTCGGTCTGCTCGGCCTGGAGTACGCCGAGGCGGACGGCGGCCAGGGTGCCGATCACAGCTACACGGTGGTCTTCGGCGAGGAACTCGGCCGAGCGCATTGCGGCGGGGTGCCCATGGCGATCGCCGTCCAGACCGATATGGCCACGCCGTCGCTGGCCAACTTCGGCACGGAGGATCTGAAGCGGCGGTATCTGGCACCGGCCCTCACGGGCGAGGCCGTCGCCGCCATCGCCGTGACCGAGCCGGACGCCGGCTCGGACGTCGCCGGCTTGCGCACACGGGCGGTGCGCGACGGTGACGAGTGGGTCATCAACGGCACCAAGCTCTACATCACCAACGGCGTCCAGGCCGACTGGCTGTGCCTGCTGGCGCGCACGTCGGACGAGGGCGGCTACCAGGGCATGTCGCAGATCATCGTGCCCACCGACACGCCCGGGTTCTCGGTCAGCAAGCGCCTCAAGAAGCTGGGCAACTGGTCCTCGGACACCGCCGAGATGAGCTTCGTCGACGTGCGCGTGCCGGTCACCAACACCATCGGTGAGGTCGGCCGCGGGTTCCAGCAGCAGATGGCGCAGTTCCAGAACGAGCGCATGATCGCCAACTACCTGGCCGTCGGCGCCAACGAGGTGGCCATCGAGCGAACGCTCGCGTATCTGCGCGAGCGGGTGGTCTTCGACAAGCCCCTGATCGAGAACCAGCACATCCAGTTCGAGCTGGCCGGGCTGGTGGCCGAGATCGACATGCTCCGCCACTACAACTACGCCTGCGCCTCAGCCTACCTGCGGGGCGAGGACACCACCCGGTTCGCCACTATCGCCAAACTCATGGCCCCCCGTCTGTCGCGCAAGGTGGCCGACACCTGCCTGCAGTTCCACGGGGGCATCGGTTACATGGCCGAGACGTGGACGTCTCGGTACTTCCGCGACAGCCGCCTGTGGTCCATCGGCGGCGGGGCCGACGAGGTCATGTTGCGCACCATCGCCCGCCTCGACGGCATCGGCAGTTGAACCGGCTGATGCACGGGCCATCGAACCCGCAGTGACCCGGCGAGGGGGTCGGGCCCTCGTCATCGCCGGCGGGCAGGCGCCCACGCCGGCCGACCTCGAGGGCGAGCCCCGCTGGGAGTGGGCGGTGGCCGCCGATTCGGGCCTCGACCACGCCGAGGCCCTCGGTCTCGCCGTCGATGTGGTGCTCGGTGACCTCGACTCGGTGACGCCCACTGCGCTCGAACGGGCCCGCCGCGCCGGGGTGGCGATCGACGAGCACCCACGGGACAAGGACGCCACCGACCTCGCCCTCGCGCTGGACGCGGCCCTGGGGCTCGGGGCCTCCAGCCTGCTGGTGATCGGGGTGGGCGGGGGCCGGCCCGACCATGCCTTGGCCAACCTGCTGCTGCTGGCGGCGCCCGCGTACGCCGACGTGGAGGTCGATGCCCGGACCGCCGACGCACGGATCGCGGTAGTGCGGTCACGGCCGCGATCGTTCCGGGGTCAGGTGGGCGACGTGATGACGCTGCTCCCGGTCCATGGCACCGCCCGTCGCGTGCGGACCGAGGGTCTGCGGTGGCCGCTGGTCGACGAAGCCCTCGCTGCCGGCGATACGCGCGGCGTCAGCAACGAGATCGCGCACAGCCCCGGTTGGGTGGTCGCCGGCGAGGGCGTCCTGCTGGCGATCCAGCCGATCTGAGCGCCTGACCTCACAACTCCGCGGGTGGGGCGCCACTCAGGGGCAGCCCGAAGTTGCCGATAGCGACATCGATGCCCCGATTCGCTCCGAGGGCGCTCGTGCTCGCCTTCGGCGTGGTGCTGCTCCTGGCCCCACCGGCGGTCGCCGAGCGCCGGATCCCTGCCCAGGGAGAACCCCCGAACCCGTCGAGCACGACGTCCACGACGTCCACGACGACGCCGAGCACCACGTCGACGACCCGGCCATCGCCCGGGACCTCGTCCACCACCACGACCACCATCTCGCCCGACGACCCTGGCGCGGGCGGCGATGTCACCGGCGGTCAGGTGCCCCCCGGTGTGGTCACTGTGCCTCTGCCCGACCGCGACGACGGCGAACCGGGCGAGCCGAGCATCGCCATCGTCGGCGATCTCCGCTCGGCGCGCGATCGACTGGCGAGCGCCGAGGCTCGGGTGGCAGAGGCAGGGGCCAGGGTGATCGACCTGCAACAGCGGTCGGCCGAGATCGAGGAACGGATCGTGGCGCTGACCGACGCCGAGCGCCAAGCGGTCAAGCGGGTGGAAGAGTCGCAGACCGTGCTGACGGATCGAGCCGTGAATGCCTACATCCGCGGCAACCTGGGCGGCCTGGAGGCCACGTGGAGCTCCGGCGACCCCAACCAGGCCGCCATGAACGACGCGATGATGCAGGGCATCCTCGAGGCGGACGATCGAGCGGTGGCCGACAATCGTCGGGCCCGCCGGCAGGTCTCGGCAGAGCTGATCGACCTCGCCGATGAGCGGGTGACGGTGCTCGCTGATCTCCTGGTGGCGAAGGACTACGACAAGGCGGTGCGCGACGACGTGGTGGACGCCCGGGTGCAGCTCGCCGCCTTCGAGGCCGGCC
>Ga0105046_10010867_pt1 | contig 14161 bp, 10 predicted proteins | sample MAT03_FD_78385 | JGI IMG/M metagenome (GOLD analysis project Ga0105046, IMG submission 78385) | Freshwater microbial communities from Lake Fryxell liftoff mats and glacier meltwater in Antarctica - MAT-03 (megahit assembly) | ecosystem: Environmental > Aquatic > Freshwater > Ice > Liftoff... | reverse complement strand
GTGAACGCGCTCGACAACGTGTTTCTCTACAACATTGACGACCTGCAAACCATCGCCGCCGACTACCTCGATCAACGCAAACAGGAGATCGCCCGCTGCGAGGAAATCATCCGCGAGAAAGCGCGCGGACTGTGGGGCGGGGAAGGGCGGGCGAGATGAGGGCGGGGGACGTATTCCGTTTTCCGTGTTGCGTAGTCCGTGGGGGCAGCCTCGCCCTCGAGCGGAGGAGGCTTGAAGCATGAATTACGCTGAGTGGCTCACGACCGTGCCGAGGGAACTCACCGGGGATGCGCTCTGGCGGATGGAGGTGTACCGGTTGTCGTTGTTCGCAGCAGAACTGGGCTGGCACGACACGACGCGGCTCATGCAAGACCATCGCACGCGGAGCCTGGCAGACCAGCTTTACTCGGCGGTTGGCTCGGTGGGCGCAAACCTTTCCGAGGGCTACAGCCGTAGCTCGCACAAAGACCAGGCCCGTTTTTACGAGTATTCCCTCGGCTCGGCGCGGGAGTCGCGCACGTGGTATTTCGACGCCCGCCATCTGCTCGGCGACGCCGTCGTCAGCCACCGCCTCCGCCTGCTCACGCACATTATCTGCCACCTGCTGCGCATCATCCCCGCCGAACGCGGCTACGCCATGCACGAAGCATCCCCACCTTACGCCCCCGTCCTCTCCGAGGCAGATCTCCCCGACCTCCTCCAAAACATCCCCTTCGCCTGACGCTCACGCACCACGCAATACGCAATACGACCCCATGCCCACCCCCATCCTTATCGCCACCCGCGGCAGCGCGCTGGCGCTGGCTCAAGCCAACATGATTCAGGCCCAGTGCCGCGCTGCTTTTCCCGATCAAGCCTTCGAGTTGCGCATCATCAAGACCACGGGCGACAAACTCCAAACCGCTTCGATGGCGCAGGCTGGATCGAGTTTGCCCAAAGGCCTTTTCACCAAAGAACTGGAAGTCGCCTTGCTCAACCGCGAAGCCGATCTCGCAGTCCACAGCTTGAAGGATTTGCCGACCGAACTCCCGATCGGCCTCACGCTCGGCGCCGTGGCTGAGCGGGCCGACGTGCGCGACGTGCTCATCTACCGCGACGCTGCTTTCGCGCGCGAGCCGGCACGGCGTGGCTTCGGGCCGCAACTGCGCCTGGCCGACCTGCCAGACGGCGCGGTCATTGGCACCAGCAGCACGCGGCGCGCGGCGCAATTGCTCGCGGCCAAGCCGGGGCTGAAAGTGATCGAGATTCGCGGCAACGTGAGCACGCGGCTGCAAAAAGTTGCCGAGCGCGCCGAGTTTGACGCCACGATTCTCGCGCTGGCTGGGCTGACGCGGCTGCATTTCCAAATCACTCCTGCGGGCCAGATTCTGGGCGACGCGGTGCCCGCCGGCTTGCTTGCGGTCGTGTTAGATACCGAGGTCATGCTCCCGTGTGTCGGGCAGGGAGCCATCGGCATCGAAGTCCGGGAAAACGACGCGCGCATCGCCGCCGTGTGCGCGCGGCTTAATCACGCGGACACCTTCCACTGCGTCACGGCGGAGCGCGCCTTCCTGCGGGGCATGGGCGGCGGTTGCCAAAGCCCCGTGGCCGCCTACGCCGAGGTTGCCGGCGGCACGTTGCGGATGCGGGCGGTGTCGTTCCGCGATGCGCAGGTGAAACGGGGTGAAGCGCAACGTCCGGCTCAAGCGGCCATGGAACTCGGAGCCGCCCTGGCGGTGGCACTGGGCTGAGCCGTAGCCTTGCAGTTGCGGAGCGCGTCAGGTGGCGTCCAGTTCCTCGCGGACGGCTTTCAGCAGGGTGGGCAGGTTGCAGGGCTTCTGGAGCAGGTGACGCACGCCCAGGTGCGCCAGTTCCGCCAGCAACGCATCGTCCGGCAGCCCGGTCATGACGATGGTCTTGAGGCGGGGAGCCGTCTGGTGCAGGGCGCGGATGAGTTGAGCGCCGTTCATGCGGGGCATCATCAGGTCGGTGAGCACCAGCGCCACCCTGGGTTTCGGCCGCTGCGCCAGCCCCACGGCCTCGTAGCCATCGGCGGCCAACGTGACGTGGTAGCCGTATTGGACGAGCAGCGTGCCGAGCAGTTGCCGGATATTCTCCTCGTCGTCCACCACGAGAATGTGTTCCCCCCGGCCCCTGGCCACCAACGGCGTCGGCAACTCAGGCTGCGGCAGCGAGTCCGGCGTGGCGGGCAGATAAATCTTGAACTCGGTGCCCTGCCCCAGCGCGCTCTGAACGTCGAGAAAACCGCCGTGGAAGCGGACGATGCCATAAACGGTGGCCAGGCCGAGGCCGGTGCCTTTGCCGACCTCTTTGGTGGTGAAGAAGGGGTCGAAGATGCGCCCCAAATCCCCGGGGGCAATGCCTTGGCCCGTATCCTGGATGGTCCAGACCACGTGCGGGCCGGGTCGCCCATTGGCGATCCGGCGGGCGAGCGCCTCGGGAACCTCCAGGTTTTCGGCGGCGAGGGTGAGCGTGCCGCCGTCGGGCATGGCGTCGCGGGCGTTGAGGCAGAGGTTCATCACCACCTGGTGCAACTGGGTGCTGTTGCCTTCCACCAGCCAGAGTTCGCGCGGGAAATTGATCTTGAGGCGGATATTCTGGGGGAAACTCGCGCGGATGGCATCGGCGGTTTCGCGCAGCAGGTGCCGGGTTTGCACGGGCACCTTTTCCACCTGCGCCCCGCGGGCGAAGGCCAGGATTTGTTTCACGATGGCTGCGCCGCGATGGGCGCTGTTTTCGACGAGGGTCAACAGCGAAAGGCTCTCGGGGGTGGTGAGCTCCGGGCGCAGCATCGGGGCCGCCATCAGCACCGGCATCAGGATGTTGTTGAGGTCGTGGGCAATGCCGCCGGCCAGGTGGCCGATGCTCTCCAACCGCTGGGCGCGCAGCAATTGGGCCTCCAGCTGGGCCTTCTCAGTCAGGTCGGTATAGACGACGATGACGCCGCTGACACGGCCATCCAGTTCGTTCAACGGGGCGGCGGACACGAGCACATCCACCAGCGTGCCGTCTTTGCGCTGGCGCTGGCGCGGTTCGCTGCCACGAATGGTTTCGCCGGCGAGGACGCGTTCGAGATGCTTCCCCAACTCCGGAAGCTGCTCCTCCGGCACCGACGGCGAGGGTTGATCCAACACCTCGGCGGCGGTCCAGCCGAACATGTCCTCCGCGGCGGGCGACCACAGGCGCACCGCGCCCGCGCGGTCCAACACCACGATGGGCAGCGGCGACGCCAGGAAGAGGCTCTGAAACTGTTCCTTGGCCTGCTGCAAGGCGCGCCGGGCTTGCTCGCGTTCGGTGATATCACGGCTCGCGCCCCACACCTCGATGTGGCTGGTCTCGGGATTGACGTGATAGCTGGTCACGACTTCCGTCCAGACCGTGGAACCGTCCTTGCGGGGTTGCTCGACTTCGCTGACGTAAAACTGGTCCGCCGGCGCCCGCCCGAGGCGGAAGGTCTCGGCCCGCTGGCGCATGAGGCCGATGACCTCGGCGGCGGTCGCGGGGACAAACGCGCAGGCGGCCGGCTCGGCCATGACCTCGGCGGCGGTGTAACCCCGCAGCAACTCCACGGACGGGCTGACGTAACGGAAGCGCAAATTCTCGGCGTTCAGAATCCACACCACGTCCTTCATGGTTTCCGTGAGCACCCGATATTGGTGCCCGCTGCGGGTGAGCGCCTGTTCGGCCTGTTTGCGCTGGGTGACGTCTTCGTGGGCCACCACCAACCGCGCCGGACCGCTCCCGACGAAGCGCGTCACGCGACTTACAAACCAGCGAAGCTGCCCGGACCAATCGCAGACGAACTCACAGGCGAACGCCGGGGTCTGCCCCTGAAGCACGGCCTGGAGGCCGGCAGCGATTTCCTGCTTGAGCGGGCTGCGCTCGCCGATCGCCTGGCGGCAGACGTCCAGGTAGGACGCGCCTTCGCAGGCGTTGGGCGCGGCGTCCTGACGCTGGCGGGCGAACTCGCGCCAGGCCTGGTTCACGTCGAGAATAATGCCTTTTTCATCCAAGATGGCGATGTGCGTGGTCAGGGCATCGAGCGTCGCGCGGACGAATTGCTCGGAGCGGCGCAGCTCCTCCTGCATGCGCTTGCGCTCGGTGACGTCCTGTTTGACGGCGATGAAGTGGGTGATGCTGCCGGCGGCATCGCGGATGGTCGTGATGGTGGCGCTCTCGGTGAAATGGCTGCCATCGCGGCGGCGGTTGACCAGTTCACCCTGCCAAACCCGGCCGGCGAGAATGGTGTCCCAAAGTTGCTGGTAGAAGGCCGCGTCATGCACACCCGACTGCACCAGCCGCGGGTTCTGGCCGAGGACTTCCTTGAGCGTGTAGCCGGTCGAGCGGCTGAAGGCCGGATTGGCCCAGACGATGTTGCCCTGGTGGTCGGTCACGACGATGGCGTTGGCCGCGGCCTGCAAGGCGGTGTCGCGCAAGCGCAGTGTTTCCTCCGCGCGTTTGCGCGCCGTGATGTCGTGGGCCAGCACCAGGATGCCGATCTGGCCATCCGGCAGCACGAGGCGCTGTTCGTGCAATTCCATCGGCGAGACCGAGCCGTCTTTGCGCACGCTCCACACTTCATGGATCAGCACCCGGCCGGCCAGCGGTTCATTCAGGTTGTGCGCCACGCGCGCGTGGTGTTCCGGCGGGACGAGCAGGCGGATGTTTTGCCCCAGCAGTTCCGCCCGCGCGTAGCCGAAGACCTGACAGGCGGTGGGGTTCAGGTCGAGGATGTTGCCGGCGGCGTCCTCGATGAAAATGGCCACTGGGGAGCACTCGAACAGGGCCCGGTAAAGCGCTTCTGGCGGCGTGGGCGGGAGGGAGGCGGGGGTCGCCTTGGCCGGGCGCCGGGTCTGGGACGGGCGCACTTTGCGCGCGGAGGGCGGAGGCGTTTTCATCCGGGCGGGGGGTTTCATCCGCAGCCGGGGCCACCCCGATTCGGGGTCGTCATTCGAGCGGGCCGGACATTCCAATCCAGCCCCAGACAGTCGAAGGCGAAGGGTGCCGCAGCAAAGCTCATGGCCCCAAACGTGGCGGGTCGCCCGCGGAAAACAAGTCCGCCCGCGTCGGGGGGGGTGGACAGCCGGTGCCTCCCGAAGTTATCGGTGCGTGGCTGCGTGGAGAGACGCGGGGAGTGACGCGGCAGCGTTTGGAGTGCGTCCGGCTGGCCGGCGCTTCTCGACCCCGCACCGCACCCGAAAGCGGGAGCAAGCTCCCCGCACTCCAAACGCTGCGCGCGGCCCAAGCCGCACTGCTTGCCGACAACCGGCGGGGGATGCACTGGTGGACAGCGCGACCGCTGGCCCGCCGGCCCGGCTTTTTGCTGGTGAATTGCCTCCCCGCAACTAGCTTGGGGCCGAACTTAGCTGCTTTGCTCATGCTTAAACCCCACCGTTTCTCCTGTCTTCCAGCCGCTCTGGCGGCGGTTGTGCTGTTGCCCCTCGCCGCCGCGCAGGCCCAGATGCCCGGTTCCCCCGGCGGCGTCAGTGCCGCGCTGATCCAGTTGTTTGGCGCCAACACCAACTTCACCGCCAAGGCCAAAATGGAGGTGTTCGGCAAGGACAAGCAGGTCACGCTCAGCGGCCCGCTGGAAGCGGCCATGCTCAATGGCAACTTCCGCATGGAATTGGACATCTCCCAGCTTACCGGCACCGAAGTGCCCGCCGGCTCCGCCTTGTTCAAACAGATGGGCATGGACAAACTCACCAGCATCATCCGCGCGGACAAACGCGAGGTGCATGTGATCTTGCCGGCGCTGGAAGCCGTGCTGACGACGTCGTTTTCCAAGGAGGAGATCGCGGCGCTGGTCAATCCGCCCAAGGTCACCACGAAGGAGTTGGGCAAGGAAACGCTGGCGGGCGTGGCGGTCGTGAAGAAGCAGCTCACTTCCACCTTTGGCACCGAGAAGCGCGAAGCCACCCTGTGGGTTGCCCCCACGCTCAAGGATTTCCCGCTCCAGATCGAAACGGCGGAGGGCAACAACACCTTGATCCTGAAGTTTTCGGACGTGAAACTCAGCAAGCCGGCGGCGGCGCTCTTCGAGGTGCCCAAGGGCTACACGCTCTATGCCAACCCCGAGGACATGATGCAGGGCGCGATGAAGAAAATGATGGGCGGCACAGGCGGCACGACCGCTCCGGCTCCGAAAAGCAAGTAGCCCGCCCGCGGTACCCACGCGCGCCGCGAGTCACCGGTTGACCCGGGGGCGGCCCGGTTCGTAGGCTGCGGGATGTTCGACGCCACCATTCGCCGCACCCCGCGCCCGCAGGAAGTCGCCCGCATGACCACGGAGGAATTCCGCGAGTCCTTCCTCCTGCACGACATTCTCAACCTTGGCAAAATCCACGGTCACTTCACAGACCTGGATCGGTTGGTGATCGGCGGCGCAGTGCCGGTGACGCCGCTCGAACTCGCCAACCACAAGGAGACCGGCCACAGCTTTTTCCTCGAAGCCCGCGAACTCGGCGTCCTCAACGTAGGCGGGCCGGGCGTCGTCCACGCCGGGGGCCAGACGTTTCACCTCGACCGCCTCGATGTGGCTTATGTGGCGCGCGGCACGCGGCATGTGAGCTTCGAGAGCAAGGATCCGACGCAGGCGGCGCGGTTCGTTTTCCTGAGCTGCCCGGCACACACGGTCTTCCCTTCCGCGATGATGAAATGCGCCGATGCCGCGGCGGTGACGCTCGGCGAGACCGCGCTGGCCAACCGGCGGACGATCCGCAAGTTCATCCACGCCGACGGCCTCAAGAGTTGCCAGCTCGTCCTCGGCTTTACCGAACTGGCCGAAGGCAGCGTGTGGAACACCTTCCCGCCGCACACCCATAACCGCCGCACGGAAATCTACTTCTACTTCGATCTGGGCGACCGCGTGCTGGCGCACTTTGCGGGCACTCCCAGCGCGACGCGGCATTTGTTTGTCCACAATGAGCAGGCGGCGCTTTCGCCCGCGTGGTCCGTTCACGCCGGCTGCGGCTTCGGCAACTACCGCTTCCTCTGGGCCATGGCGGGCGCCAATCAGACCTTTGACGACATGGACGCCGTGAAACTGGGTGACCTGCGCTGAACTGCGCGCCAGTCCTTTCCCGCACCCCCACTCCCCCCGTGAACATCCCTATGAAGCGCTTCACTGACAAAGTTGCTGTCATCACCGGCGCCAGCCGCGGCATTGGCCAGGCCATTGCCCTCGCCTTCGCAGCGGAGGGCGCGCACGCCGTCGGCCTCGACATTGGCGATCAGTCGGAAACGGCCGCCAAAGCCGCTGCGCTCGGCGCGCAGTTCACCGCTCTGACCGCGGATTTTGGCAAGCTCACCCAGGCCGGCGCGGCGGACCTGATTGCGCAAGTCGTGCAGCAGGCCGGGCGCGTGGATGTGCTCGTCAACAACGCTGGCATCATCAAGCGCGCCCCGGCGGTGGACTTCCCGGAGGCCGATTGGAACCTCGTCCTGCAAATCAATCTCACCGCGCCGTTCTTCCTCTGTCAGGCCGTGGGCAAGTGGTGGCTGAGCGGCGGACGCGCGCAGTCGCCGCCCACGGCGCGGCTCAAGATCGTCAACATTGCCTCGATGTTGTCGTTCCAAGGCGGCATCCTCGTGCCCTCGTACACCGCCAGCAAGAGCGGCATCGCCGGCATCACGAAGGCGCTGGCCAATGAATGGGCGAAAGAGCGGGTCAACGTCAACGCCGTCGCCCCCGGCTACATCGCCACCGAGAACACCCGCCCCATCCGCGAGGACGCCCAGCGCAATCAAAGCATCCTGGACCGCATCCCGGAAGGCCGCTGGGGCACGCCCGAGGACATCGCCGGCGGCAGCTTGTTCCTGGCCTCTGCGGAGGCGGATTACCTCAACGGGACGATCCTGAACATGGACGGCGGTTGGCTGGCACGGTGAACGCCGGGACCCTCCCCGCAGATTCGGGGAGGGCCGCAGAAAGGCGGCCAAGCTGATCTGCGGCCGTCCCCGAATCTGGGGGGGCTTGGAGCGGCGCAGCCGCCACCGAAGCGGATGGAGGATCGAGTGTGGCAGGCGAACCTGCCTGAGGTTGCGTGGTTGGAGAAATCGAGGCTCTTTCAGGCTGCTGGCTTCGGATTTCTTTCGGACTTCGGACTTCGAACTTCGGTCTTCGCCCCCGTGCCGCCTTTTTTTCTGCGTGATTTCGGGCGCTTAGGGGGCATAGTTTCCACCCATGACAGTCTGGATTCTTGCTCTGGTTCTCATCGCGGGTGCTGTGGCCGCCGGCTACGCCCAAGGCGCCATCCGCGCTGCGGTCTCCTTTTTCGGCATCCTCTTCGCGGCGCTGCTGGCGTTTCCGCTGGCGAAGTTCATGACGATGATCCTGCGCCCGCTGGGCGTGGACCATCCGGTGCTCCAGTTCATCCTGGCACCGATCCTCGCGTTCATCGTCGTGCTCGCGATCTTCAAGATCATCGGCACGCTCGTCCACAAGAAGGTGGACATGTTTTACCGCTACAAGGCGGGCGACCTGCGACTCTCGCTTTACGAGCGGCTCAGTCATCGCCTCGGTGCCTGCGTCGGCGTGTTGAATGGCACGGCCTACGTGGTGCTCATTTGCGTGGTCTTCCTGCCCATGAGCTACTTCACCCGGCAGATGTACACGAACCCCGAGGATAACTGGTCCGTCCGCCTGCTCAACCGCTTCGGCCAGGACATCACCGACACCGGACTCTCGAAGGCCGTCTGGCGCCTCGACAAGAGCCCGGCGGACTATTACCGCGCCACGGATTTCCTCGCCTTCTTGTACCACAACCCGCTCACCCACGGTCGCCTGGCGTTGTATCCGCCCTATCTGCGGTTGGGCGAAAAAGCGGAATACACCCGGTTCGGCGAGCAGGATTACGCCCAACTCTGGCTCGGCGGCACCCCTCCCTTCGGACCGATTCTCGACGATGAGCGCAGCAAGCAGGTCTGGCAAAACCCGGCCAACTTGACCAGCACGTGGAACCTGCTCAGCCCCGACCTGGAGGATGTGGAAGCCTTCCTCCGCACCGGCAAGTCCGCCAAATTCGATGGCGAACCCATCCTCGGCATCTGGCATTTCGACGCCCGCGGGGCACTGGTCGAATTCAAGAAAGCCAAGCCGAACAGCACGACCACTCAGTTGAAGAACATGCGGGTCGTCTATCCCATGCTGGCGAAGGCGACGATGACCGTCTCCCCGGATCACCGGTTGATCGTCCGCGACCTGATTGACTTCGGCCAGGGCCAGGCCGCGATGAACGCCGCCGCCGCCGTCGCCGCTGCCGCGGCTCCCGTCGTGGCCGGCGTGCCGCCGACTGTCACCGCCGGCGGCGATGCCGGCGGACGCTTGCAGGATGCCCGGTATCGGATGGGGCTCAGCCGCAGACCCGGCCCAGGCACTGCCCCGCCGCCCGCCACCTTCGCCGCCGCCGCTCCCGGCCAACCCGCCGCCCCACAACTCACGCCCATCACCCTGGAAGGCGAGTGGCAGACCGACGGCTCGGGGTATGCCTTCAAGTTCGAGAAATTCTCTTTCAAGGCGGACGTCGAGAAGATCCGGCTCACCATCCACGCTGAGCCGTTCCCGTTGGTGTTCGAGAAAGACATCCCCTAAAGCGATCGGGAAGCCTCGCTGCCTCGCCGCAGCCAGGCAGTTGCGGGGCGCGGTTGGCTCAGCCGCAGCCGCGGAAAACGCGGGCCAGACCGGCCTCTCCGCCAGGGCTTCGCGCAGCGGTCCCCCTGACCGCGAACCCGCGGCGCTGGCCTGGTTGGTGGTGGCTTTTGTCAGCCAAGTCGCAGCCCGCTGACGCACGGCAAACTGCCCGCTTTCCATGCCCGGCGCGGTTGGCCGGCCTTGCTGCCACCCACCAAGCGGCAGAAGGAATCCCAGGCAAACGCATGAGCCAGCGGCGGGGTATCCGCGGCGCGGGAGCGAGTTTGGACCCATTTTCCCGTCATTGACTCGCCCCGGTTCGCCGGTATCCTGCCCGTCCGCTCAAGAGAACGGACAGGCCGGTTTCCGGCTGGCTGTTCCACGGCGTTTTCAGGAAGGAAGTGAGCAACATTGACTGAGATCCGAATCAAAAAAGGCGAACCGATTGAAAAGGCTCTGCGCCGGCTGAAGAAAAAGCTGGACCGCGAGGGCACGATGAAAAACGTACGCGCCCGCCGGCATTACGAGAAACCGAGCGAGCGCCGTCGTCGCAAAGAAAAGGTCGCCCGCTTCTCTGCCATGCTGAGCGCGCGTTACGCCGACCTGTAAGCTGATTTATTCTGTTTCCCCAGCCGGGCGCGGCGCTTTCGAGTGTCGCGCCCGGTTTTTTTGCCATGTATTCCCTCTCCTCCTGCTGGAATTCCGACCGCCACAAGCATGGCCGTGACATGCTGCTCGAAATCCGCGACCTCGGTTTCGAGTACGCCGAACTCAGCCACGGCACGCGCGTCAGCCTCATGTCCGGCATCCTTGAATGTGTGGACAAGGGCGAGATCAAGATTTCCAGCGTCCACAACTTCTGCCCGCTGCCCATCGGCGTGACGCGTTCCGCGCCGAACCTTTACCAGTTCACCGACCTGCGCGAGCGTCACCGCGAGCTGGCCCTCAAGCACACGCGCAAGACCTTCGATTTCGCCGTCCGCGTCAAAGCCCCGCTCGTCGTGCTCCACCTCGGCTCGCTGGAACTGCCCGACTACAACGAGAAGCTCGAGAAGCTCCTGGAGGCCGGTCAACGCCACACCGACGCCTATCGCCGCCTCTGCCAGCGCGTCGCTGCCAAGCGCGAGGCCCGCAAACGGCCTTACGTCGCCCACCTTTACGCCGCGCTCAAGACGCTCATCCCCGAGGCCGAAGCCCTGGGCCTGCGCCTCGGCGCCGAGTGCCGCGAAGCCATCGAGGAGATCCCGTTGGACACGGATTTCCACGCCTTGTTCCAGGAGTTCACCAGCCCGAACCTGGTCTATTGGCACGACACCGGCCACGCGCAGATCAAGGACAACCTCGGCTTCATCCACCACGCCTCGCAGCTCGAATCCTTGCAGGACCGCCTCTACGGCTTCCACATCCACGACGTGCAATTCCCCGGTCGAGACCACTGCCCGGTGGGCAGCGGCATGATTGACTGGACCGCGCTCAAGCCCTTCGTAAAGCCGCACCATCTCAAGGTGCTGGAACTCAACCCCGGCATGAGCGTGGAGAATGTGAAGGGGAGCTTCGAGCGCATCCGGGAGGAGTGGGGGGGCGCGTAGAGCGGAAATCCGAAATCCGAAGACCGAAATCCGAAGGAAGCCCGAAGTCCGAGATCCGAAAAGCTCCCCATGAAGCAGCCTTGGACCTGAGTTCCGGCATCCGGCATCCGGCATCCGGCATCCGACATCCGGCATCTGGCATCTGGCATCCGACCTCACGCATCACGCATCACGCATCACGCTCCCCATGCCCCCCGAACGCGAAGTCGCCCTCGCCATCGTCCGCCGCCTCCAGGCCGCCGGGCACGAAGCGTATTTCGTCGGCGGCTGCGTGCGCGACACCTTGCTGGGCCGCGCGCCGGGCGATTACGACATCGCCACTTCGGCGCTGCCCGCCGCCGTGGAAGCGCTCTTTCCGCACACCAAGCCGGTGGGGCGCAAGTTTGGCGTGATGCTCGTCATCGAAGGTCCGCTGCAAGTCCAAGTCGCCACGTTTCGCGCGGAGTCGGATTACCAGGATGGCCGCCGACCGGAGCAAGTTTCCTTTGGCGACCCGCGCGCTGATGCTGAGCGCCGGGACTTCACCATCAACGGCCTGTTCTTCGACCCCGTGGCCGGCACCGTGCGCGACTGGGTGGGCGGCGAAGCGGACTTGCAGGCGAGACTCATCCGCACCATTGGCAGCGCGGACGAGCGGTTCGCCGAGGACCACTTGCGCTTGCTCCGCGCGGTCCGCTTCGCGGCGCGACTGGGTTTCGCCCTCGAGCCGGAGACCTTCGCGTCCATCCGCCGGAACGCGCCGAAGATTCAAGGCATCAGTGCCGAGCGCATCCGGGATGAATTGCTGAAAATCTTCCGTCCGCCGCACGCCGCGCGCGGGTTGGACTTGCTCCACGAAACCGGCCTGCTGGCGGAGGTCTTGCCGGAAATCGCGGCGATGGTCACCTGCGAGCAATCCCCGGAGCACCATCCCGAAGGCACGGTCTTCACCCACGTCCGCCTGATGCTTGCGCACCTGCCCGCGGACGCCTCCGACCTGCTGCCCTGGGCGGCGCTGATGCATGATGTGGCCAAGCCGGTGACGGCCACGCGTGACCCGGAGACGGGCCGCATCCACTTCTACGAGCACGACCGCATTGGGGCGGAGATGACCGAGCGCATTTTCCAGCGGCTGCGTTTCTCCACGGCCCAGACCGAGCCGGTGGTGGCGGCGGTGCGGAACCACATGCGATTCTGCGCCGCGCCGGAGATGCGCAAAGCCACGCTCCGCCGCCTGCTGCTGAGCGACATCTTCCCGCTGGAACTCGCCCTGCACCGGCTCGACTGCCTCGGCTCGCACCACCCGCTGGACGTGTATGACTTCCTCGTCCGCAGCGCCGAGGAACTGGCGAACCAGCCGCAAATCCGCCCGCCGCTGCTCACCGGCCACGATCTCCTCGCCCTCGGCCTGAAATCCGGTCCCAAACTGGGCTCCTTGCTGGCCGAGCTTCGCGAAAAGCAACTGGCCGACGAACTCACCACCCGCGACGACGCGCTGGCTTGGGTGCAACGAAAACTCGTAGAGCAACAAACCCCCGCCCAAACCTCGTAACCGCCAACACCGCGGTTCACCCCACAGAGCGATGCGGCGCTTTCGGATTTCGGATTTCGGGCTTCTTTCGGACCTCGGATTTCGGACTTCGGATTTCACCCTTGAAGAGGCCCCCCCGCGGAGCCTGTGCCGCTTCACACTCCTTTTCATTGCCGCACCCGCTCCGGCACAGCCATGCTTCGCCCATGAATCCGGCAGCAGTATTTCTCGGCCTTGAAATCGGCGGCACCAAACTGCAAATCGTCACCGGCGCGGCGACCGGCGAAATCCACACTCGCCGCCGCCTGACCGTGGCGCGGGCGGAAGGCGCCGCGGGCATCCGCCGGCAAATCGAGGCTGCCCTGCCGGAATTGCAGGCCGGGCCAGTGCTGGCGGGCATCGGCGTGGGTTTCGGCGGTCCGGTGAACTGGCAAACGGGACGCATCTGCGTGTCGCATCACATTGAGGGCTGGTCCGACTTCGACCTGGCCGGCTGGCTGCGCGCGCGCCTCGGCCAGCCGGTGGCGGTGGACAACGATGCTAACGTTGCGGCCCTCGGCGAAGCGCTGCGGGGTGCCGGCCAGGGCAGCGCCCCGGTCTTCTACGTGACGCTCGGCAGCGGCGTGGGTGGTGGGTTGGTGACGTCCGCGGGCATCTACCACGGCGCCACACCCGGCGAAGCGGAACTGGGCCATGTCCGCCTGGATCGCAGCGGCGTGACGGTGGAATCCCGTTGTTCCGGCTGGGCGGTGGACGCGCGCATCCGCCAGCTCAGCGGATTTGGGACCAACAGCTTGCTCGCGCAGCTCGCCCGTGAAGCCCCCGGTCACGAAGCCCGCCACCTCGCGCCGGCCCTGGCCGCTGGCGACCCTGCCGCCGCGCAGCTCTTGCGGGCGGTGGCGGAGGATTTGGCGTTCGGCCTGTCGCACGCCAGCCACTTGTTTCACCCGGCAATCGTCGTGCTCGGCGGCGGGTTGTCGCAGGTGGGTGAGCCTTGGCGCGCAGCGGTGGCGGCGGCCTTGCCGCGGTTCCTCATGGACGCCTTCCAACCCGGGCCGGCAATCGCCTTGTCCGCCTTGGGTGAGGATGCCGTGCCGGTGGGCGCACTGCTGCTCGCCGCACGCGCCAGGTAGTGGGCCAGTCCGTCCCGGCTGGCGCCGTCGCTACGGGCGTCCCGCCTGGAGATTCCCGGGTGGCCAGCCTACCCGCTCCAGCCGAGCCGGCCGGAGCGACCACGGCAGGCGAGACGCCTGCCCCACTATTCACCGGCCCGGCCGGCTGGGTGGGCACCGGGAATGCACCGGGCTACAGGTTTCCTCCCTCCTGGTTTTCGGTCACCGTCCCCATTCCCCTGCCAACCATTCCCTTGCCAACCCCGAAAGCGGGCAAAGGAATGGCTGGCAAGGGAATCAAATAGAACGAGCCACCACC
>Ga0105046_10010863_pt1 | contig 14164 bp, 10 predicted proteins | sample MAT03_FD_78385 | JGI IMG/M metagenome (GOLD analysis project Ga0105046, IMG submission 78385) | Freshwater microbial communities from Lake Fryxell liftoff mats and glacier meltwater in Antarctica - MAT-03 (megahit assembly) | ecosystem: Environmental > Aquatic > Freshwater > Ice > Liftoff... | reverse complement strand
CAACGGCCCCCACGGCCCCCGGCGCCAGCAAGCCCAGCGCAGCCCGCTCGCTGAGGTTGCCCACGCGGTCCACAGCGCAGACCACGACGGCGTCAGCAGCACCGGGGTCGATTTGTCGCAGGCCGCCCCACAGCACCGAGAAGCGCCACTGCCCGGCCGTCCGCAGCCACACCGCCCAGCGCGCTGCGACCTCGCCGCCACCGGGCTCGATGCTGACCCGTCTGGCTTTGCCTTGGCCCACCCAGGCCAGCCGCGGCGCTGGCGGTGCCTGATCGTCCAGCCAAGGTGTGGCGGGCACCAGCGCCGCCTGTGCATAGGGGCCGAAGTGCAGCAAGGTGGCGATGTGATCGCGGTTCTGCATCAGCGCCACCATGCTGAAGTGGATGTGGCCGGTGGACCCCGGGCCGCCCTGGGCGTCGCGACCGCTGCGCTGGCGCTGCAGCGCAATCTGATCCAGCACCTCGCGCGCCAGCCAGGCGCGCGGCCCCAGCACGGTGCCGGGCTCGCCTTTGGTGATCAGGCTGGTGAACAGCCCCGGCCAGACATGGCGGCGGGCGCGGTTCTGCGTCACCCAATAGTCGAGCAGCAGCGGAAACTGCAAGCCTTCGCGCTCGATCTGCCAATACAGTTGCGGCGCCAGGTAGTCCAGCCAGCCGTTTTCCAGCCAGCGCTCGACGTCGGCGTACAGCTTGTCGTACTGGCTGAAGCCGATGATGCCGGTCGGTCGGCGCGCTGGCTTGCCCACCCCAAAGGGGCTGATGCCAAAGCGCACCCAAGGCTTGATCTCGTGCACTGTGCGGTGCATGCGTTGCACCAAGGCATCGACGTTGGCGCGCCGCCAGTCGTCGCGCACAAGCGTGCCTCCGCCTTGTTGATAACGCGCAAACGATGCGTCATCAGGAAAAGGCTGCTCCACCCCATCCACCGTCACCGGATAGGGGTAGAAATAGTCGTCCATGTGCACGCCGTCGATGTCGTAGCGGCGCACCACATCGGCCACCACCGCCAGCGTGCGCGCTGCTGCGCCGGGCTCGCCGGGGTCCATCCACAACTGGTCGCCGTAGGTCTTGACCAGCTCTGGCCTTTGCACCCCCAGATGCGGCGCCACCAGCGGGCTTTTGGCCGTGGATGGGCGCGCGCGGTAAGGGTTGAACCAGACGTGCAGCTCGATGCCGCGGCGGTGGGCCTGCTCGATCCAGAAGGCCAGCGGGTCCCACATCGGGTTGGGCGCACGGCCCTGGGCGCCAGTCAGGAACTCGCTCCACGGCTCCAGGCTTGACGGATACATCGCATCACCGCCAGGCCGGATCTGAAAGATCAAGGCGTTCAAGCCGATCTCGGCAGCGCGCTCGATCATCGAAAGCGCTTCGCTTTGCTGTTGCGCGGTGCTCAAGCCTGGCGCGCTGGGCCAGTCGATGTTGGCCACGGTGGCCACCCAGGCGGCGCGAAACTCGCGTGGCGCTTCAGGGGGGTTGTCGAAACTGCCGCCGCGCGCGGGCGCCGCTGCGCCTGGATCGACCCTGCCCCAGTCTGGGGCGCGCGAGTCAGCCGGCCCGCGGGCACCCGCGCTGCCCGCAGCGCTCGCAGTTGCTGCGGCGCCTGCAGTGCCGGCAGCACCCGCAGCACCTGCAGCACCTGCAATCGCCCCAGCCCCACCTCCGTTCACACCTCCACTTTGAGGCGGCACGCTGCAGCCACCCATCACCCCGGCCAGCCCCAGGGCCAGGGCCAGCACCCGCACCCGCAGCCATGCCCAGCCCATGCTGCCGGCGCTCAAGGCGTCTGCAACGGCGTAGTCAGCACGTACAGCAAAGCGGCCGTCTCGGCGTCGGGTGTGCCGGCGTAGCTGCTGGGCCTGTAGCGCATCTGAAAGTTCATCAGCACGCGGCGGGTCTGCTCGTCCCACTGGCCGCTGGGCTCGACCAGGTACCCATGCTGGGCCAAGCTGCGCTGGTACCACTGCACATCGGGCGGGCTCGCTTCGAACAAGGTCCGGCGCGCGCGCACGCGGCTTTCTTCGGGCCACGGCGGGGTGATGCCCAGCTCGGACAGCAGCCGCCAGGGGAAGGTCGGCCCCGGGTCTTCCTTGTACTGGGCCGTGACCTCACCGTGGCCCAGGATGCGTTCGGGCCGGATGCGGTGGCGCGCGACGATGTCGCGGATCAGCGGCACCAGCATGTCCATCTGCGCTTGACCAAAGGGCTGGTAGATGCGCTCTTTGTCGGGCCCGAGTCGGTAGCCCGGGTGCACGATCTCGATGCCGATCGAGCTGGCGTTGAGCATGCGGTGGCCCTTCCACACGCTGGGCCCCGAGTGCCAGGCGCGCCGGCCTTCGTCGACCAGCCGGTAGACACGCGGTTTTTCTTCGTCCGACAGCAGGTAGTGCGAAGACACCTGCCGGCGCGTCAGGATGTGCAGCGACTGCGGCAAGTCGGCCACCGTGTAGTGCAGGATCAGGAACAGCACCCGGCTGTCCTGTCCCGTGGCGGTGTAGCTGACGTCGACGGGGATGCCGCCGGGCGTGCTGCTCCACTGGACGGGCGGCGGGTTGGGCACCGAGGCCGCAGGCGGTGGCAGCGCGGTGGTGCAAGCCGACAGCAGCAAGGCAGCAGCAGCCCACCACAGGTGCGCGCCACGCTGCAGCGGTGGCCGGGCCGATGCAAGGCCGGGATCTTGGGGATCTTGCGGAGTTGGGGCGTTGTGCAGGGTCATGGACAGCAAAAAAGGCGCGCCGCCAGACGGGCGGCTGCATGGTGGGGGGGCAGCGTCAGGCGCTGGACCTGCGTGCCAGGCTCAAGGTTAACAAGCAACGCGGCTTGCACGGCCGGGTGCAGCTCAAACACACGGCCGGCCAGCGCCACCGGCTGGGGCCCGACGCGGCCCAGCAGCGCCTTTGCCAGCCGGCCCAGCTCTTGGCCGGCGGCCTGCAACAGCGCCAAGGCTGCAGGATCTTCTTCGGCTGCAGAAGCCACCGCCAGGGCCAGCAACCCCAGCTCGCCCCGCGACGCGCCGTAGACCCAGGCCCGGCACCGTGGCCAGTCGCTGCCACCGATCTGCGCAAACACGGCGCGCGCCATGGCCGAGTGGCGCCAGCGCCCGGGTGCTGCGTCTTCATTGCGCCAGATGTGCTGCAAGGCCTGGCGCGCGATCCAGTGGCCCCCCCCGGCGTCGTCGATGACGGCGCCGCGGCCGCCGCAGCGGTGCAACTCGCCGCTGGCGTCCAGATGGGCGGCGATCGACCCGGTCCCTGCGTAGACCACCACCCCCTGGCCGGGCTCGAAGGCCGCGTGGCAGGCCAGTTCGATATCACTCAGCACCTTCACTGCGCTGGCCTGCAGCCCCAGCGCAGCAGCGCTCAACTCGCACCACAGGGCGGTGGTGGCGGCTTCGAAGCCGGTCAGCCCGGCGACCAGGCCCAGCGGTTTTGTTGCAGATGTTGCAGATGCTGCCCATACTGCCGTCGCTGCCGTCGCTGCCGTCGCTGCAGCCACGGCGGCTGCCAGTTGTTGCAGGGGCTGCGCCAAAGCGTTACGGGCATCGCCTTGCGCCAGCTGCAACCCCGAGATGGCCGAGATCGAGCCTTCGGCCAGCAGGCTGCCGTCGGCCTGCACCAGTGCCCAGCGGGTCTGCGTGCCACCGGCGTCCAGCCCCAGGCCCAGTTTCAACGTACGCCCCAATCGGGTCGGGCACGTGGCAGTGGCAACGGCGGTGGCACGGGCAACATGGCCTGCATTGTCGGTGCGCCGGGCGACAATTCAGCGATGCGCTTTTTCAGACCCCGTTGTTGCTTTGTGGTGGCCGCGCTGTGGACCGGTTGCCTGTCGGGCATGCCGGCCCTGGCGCAGACGGCGCTGCCGGACAGGTTGCCGGACAGGCCGATAGATTGGCCGATGGATGCCCCGCCAGACGCTCTGCCAGACGCCGTGCTGCAGGCCTTGCGGCGCGCCGAGCTGCCCGCCGACGCGCTGGCTGCGGTGGCCTTGCCGGTCAGGCAGCCTGGCCTTGCGTGGCCCAGCCAGCGCTGGGGCTACCAGCCCGAACGCCTGATGCAGCCCGGCAGCACGATGAAGCTGGTGGCGAGCGTGGTGGCGCTGGACCGTCTGGGGCCCAACCTGCGCGGTTTTACCGAGCTGCGCAGTGCAGCGCCGGTGCAAAACGGCGTGCTCCAAGGTGAGCTGGTGCTCAAAGGCGGCGCCGACACCGACCTCAGCATCGCGGCCTTCTGGGCGCTGCTGCTGGAGCTGCGCGAGCAAGGTGTGCACACCGTGCAGGGCGATCTGGTGGTCGACCGCAGCCACTGGCATCCGGCGCGCCTCGATGTCGGCCTGCCGCCTTTTGACGACGCACCCGAGTGGCCCTACAACGTCATCCCAGATGCGCTGCAATTGGCCGGCAACCTGTTGCCGATCACGCTGCGCAGCAACGCTCAGAGCTTGCAAGTGGGCAGCGTGCCGACGCTGGACGGCCTGCAGATCAGCCACGCGATGACGCTGATCGACGCGCCCTGCCGCGATTGGGACGACGGCTGGCAGAGCGCAGCCCTCACCCGCCAAGGCGCGCAGACCCGCATCGAGCTGCGCGGCACCTTCCCCAGAAACTGCAGCGCGCGCGCCGAGCTGCAGTTGATCGACCGCCTGGAGCTGGCCGAGCGGCTGTTTCGCACGCTCTGGCGCCAACTGGGTGGCCAATGGCCAGGCGCAGCGCGTGAGGCGGTGGGCCCCGTGGACAGTCGACTGCTGGTGCGCCGCCAAGGCCGGCCCTGGGGCGAAGTGCTGCGGCCTTTGAACAAGAACTCAGACAACGCGTTGACGCGCATGCTGTATCTGAATCTGGGTGTGCCGACTCAGCCCGGCCTGCCCGGCCAATCGGCCCCTGCGGCCTCTGCGGCCTCTGCGGCCCCTACTGCCCGTACTGCCCCTACTGCCCCTACTGCTCCTGCTGCTCCTGCTTCCCCTGCTGCTCCTGCTTCCCCTGCCACACAAGGCAGCTCTGCCCCGGCCGCCAACGCGCGCCCAACGGCCGAGCTGGCGGCGCAGGCGGTGAAGCAGTGGTTTGCACAGCACGGCATCGACCCCACCGGGCTGGTGATGGACAACGGCTCGGGCCTGTCGCGCAGCGAGCGCATCAGCCCGCTGCAACTGGCGCGCATGCTGCAGGTGGCGCATGCAGCACCCTATGCCGCTGACCTGATGATGAGCCTGCCCACTGCGGGTGTCGACGGCACGATGAGAAACCGCCTCAAACAAGGCCCGGCGGCGGGCTGGGCGCGGCTGAAAACCGGCACGCTGCGCAACGTGGTGGCACTGGCAGGCTACGTGCCCGACCCCCAGGGCCAACTCTGGGCCGTGGCGCTGATGATCAACCACGAGCGCGCCAACCGCGGCCGCCCGGTGCTGGATGCGCTGGTCAACCACTGGGCGACCCAAGGCATGGTTGGGCAGCCCGATGTGGCGCCGGGCACCGTGGGCCCGTTGGGTGAAGGGCCCTGAGCGGCTGAGCGGCTGAGGCGGCTCAGGCAGCTCAGGCAGCGCGCCAAATCACGCAGAGCCCCCAGCCACGCCAGAGCCACGCCATAGTCGCGCCACGCCAGCCGCACAGCCGCTGCGCGCAGCGCTCGCTATGATGCTCGGTTGTCCGAAACGGGGCGGGCCTGTTTGACAGGCCCGTGCCCCGCCGGCCCTTTGCCCCTGATCTGCCACAACGCCACAACGCCACAACGGCATGCCCCCAACGACGCCTACCCCCGGTGCATCCCGCGATAGCGCCGCACCCGCCCCTGCCAGCGCCGCACCCGATGCGCCATCGGGCGCCCCCACCATGCTGAACCAGCTGCAGGTGCGCGGAGCGCGCACCCACAACCTGAAGAACATCGACCTCAACATCCCCAAGCTGGCCTTGGTGGTGATCACGGGTCTGTCGGGTTCGGGCAAAAGCAGTCTGGCTTTTGACACCTTGTATGCCGAGGGCCAGCGGCGCTATGTCGAGAGCCTGTCGGCCTATGCGCGGCAGTTCCTGCAGCTGATGGACAAGCCCGATGTCGACCTCATCGATGGCCTCAGCCCGGCCATCAGCATCGAGCAGAAAGCCACCAGCCACAACCCACGCAGCACCGTGGGCACGATCACCGAGATCCACGACTACCTGCGTTTGCTGTATGCGCGCGCCGGCACACCCTTTTGCCCCGACCACGGTTTGCCTTTGCAAGCCCAAAGCGTCAGCCAGATGGTGGATGCCGTGCAAGCCCTGCCCGAAGGCACGCGGCTGATGATCCTGGCGCCCGTGGTGCGTGACCGCAAAGGCGAATTTGTCGAGCTGTTCGAGGACATGCAGGCGCGGGGATATGTACGCTTCAGGATCGGTGTGGATGGCAAACCCGGCGAAGTGGTTGAAGTCGAGCAGTTGCAGCCGCTGAAGAAAAACAGCAAACACGATATCGACGTCGTCATCGACCGCCTGCGCAGCGGGCCAGAGAGCCAGCAGCGCCTGGCCGAGAGTTTCGAGAACAGCCTGCGTGTGGCCGCCGGCCGCGCCATTGCGCTGGAACTGGACAGCGGCGGCACTGACGCCACCGGCCAGCCTCTGCCGCTGCGTGAGCATCTGTTCAGCAGCACCTTTGGCTGCCCGGTATGCAGTTATTCGTTGTCTGAGCTCGAGCCGCGCCTGTTTTCTTTCAACTCGCCGATGGGCGCCTGCCCGGCCTGCGACGGGTTGGGCCAGGTCACGGCCTTCGACCCCGAGCGCGTGGTGGGTTTCCCCAGCCTGAGCCTGGCAGCCGGCGCCATCAAGGGCTGGGACCGACGCAACAGCTACACCCATTCGGTGCTGCAAAGCGTGGCGCGCCACTACGGCTTCGACACTGAAGTGCCCTTTGAGGATCTCAAGCCCCTGGCCCAGCAGATCGTGCTGCATGGCTCGGGCGAAGAGAACATCGAGTTTGTCTACGAAGCCGAAGGCGCCAAGGGCCGCTCGCGCAGCGTCAAACGCAGCCACCCCTTCGAGGGCGTGATCCCCAGCTTTGAGCGCCGCTGCCGCGAGACCGATTCGGTGGCCGTGCGCGAAGAGCTGTCGCGCTACCAGGCCGTCAAGGCCTGCCCGCAGTGCCAGGGCTCCAGGCTGCGGCGCGAGGCGCGGCATGTGTTTTTGCAGGCTGCCGCAAGCGAAAAGGCCGCTGCAAGCGCCGCACCCGAGCCGCAGAGCCCGCGCATCAAGCCCGGCAAACCGATCTTCGAGGTCGAACACGCCACGCTGGCCGAAGCGCTGGATTACTTCGATGGCCTCAAGCTGCCCGGCGCCAAAGGCGAGATCGCCGACAAGATCGTGCGTGAGATCCGCAGCCGGCTGCGTTTTCTCAACGACGTCGGCCTGAACTACTTGAGCCTGGACCGCGGCGCCGACACGCTCAGCGGTGGCGAAGCCCAGCGCATCCGCCTGGCCAGCCAGATCGGCAGCGGCCTGAGCGGCGTCATGTACGTGCTGGACGAACCCAGCATCGGCCTGCACCAGCGCGACAACGAAAGACTGATCGGCACTTTGCGCCACCTGCGCAATCTGGGCAACAGCGTGCTGGTGGTCGAGCACGACGAAGACATGATCCTGGCCGCCGACCACGTCGTCGACATGGGCCCGGGCGCCGGTGTGCATGGTGGCCGCGTGATGGCCCAGGGCACGCCACAAGAGGTGGCCGCCAACCCTGATTCACTGACCGGCCAGTATCTGGCCAAGACGCTGCGCATCGAGGTGCCCAAGCGCCGACGCGCTGCCAGCGGTTTTGGCTCGGCACCGTTTCGCATCAGCATCATCGGCGCGCGCGGCAACAACCTGCAGGATGTCAGTGTCGAGATCCCCATCGGGTTGATGACCTGCGTGACCGGCGTCTCTGGCTCCGGCAAGAGCACCTTGATCAACGACACGCTGTACACCGCCGTGGCACGCAAGCTGTATCAGGCGCATGCCGAGCCGGCAGCGCATGACCGCATCGAAGGCATGGAGCACTTCGACAAGGTCATCAACGTCGACCAAAGCCCGATCGGCCGCACACCGCGCAGCAACCCGGCCACCTACACCGGCCTGTTCACGCCGATCCGCGAGATGTTTGCCGAGGTGCCGATGGCGCGCGAGCGCGGCTACGGCCCGGGCCGCTTCAGCTTCAACGTCAGCGCCAGCAGCGGCGGCGGGCGTTGCGAAGCCTGCCAGGGCGACGGCGTGACCAAGGTCGAGATGCACTTCTTGCCCGACATGTACGTGCCTTGCGATGTCTGCCGCGGCGTGCGCTACAACCGCGAGACGCTGGAGGTGCAGTACAAAGGCAAGAACATCACCGAGGTGCTGGGCCTGACGGTGGAAGACGCGCACGAATTTTTCAGCGCCGTGCCCAACATCGCCCGCAAGCTGCAGACGCTGCTGGACGTCGGCCTGGGCTACATCCGACTGGGCCAATCGGCCACCACGCTGAGCGGGGGTGAAGCGCAGCGCGTCAAGCTGGCGCTGGAGCTGAGCAAACGTGACACCGGCCGCACGCTGTACATCCTGGACGAACCCACCACCGGCCTGCACTTCCACGACGTCGGCATGCTGCTGAAAGTGCTGCACCAACTGCGCGACGCCGGCAATACCATCGTCATCATCGAGCACAATCTGGACGTCATCAAAACCGCCGACTGGCTGATCGACATGGGCCCCGAAGGCGGTGCCGGCGGCGGGCTGGTGGTGGCAAAGGGTACGCCAGAAGACGTTGCAGATTGCGAAAGCAGCCACACGGGGCGCTTCTTGAAGGCCACGCTGGCGGGCTGAAGATCACGGGTTCAAGCCCGCACCCCGAGGCCTTTGATCTGAGATGCGCTGTATCGCAGTTAAAGACCAGGAGTTCGTGATGCCCGCTGCCGCGTTGGTCCATGTCAGAGTGGATGAGGACTTGGAGAGCCAGGCGACCGAGACGCCAGCCTCCATGGGATTGACGGTCTCTGACGCCGTTCGGGTTTTTTTGACGCGTGTGGTGACTGATCGGCAGCTGCCGTTTTCGCTGCAGGCACCAAATGCCGGCACACGTGCTGCCATGCGCCAAGCAAGGGCGATCGGCGAGCCGCGCCATGCCTCGGCCAAGGCGCTTCTCGATGAGCTCGAAACGGCCCCCAAGCGTTAAGCTCGCATCGCTGCCAAGGTCTTGCGATGACACCAAGGCCTTGGTCAAGGATTGGACACGGCTCTCGCTCTCAGGTCGCTATGACATGAAGCGGCTGAAGCAAGTGATGTTGCTGCTGATTTCCCGTGATGCACCCCTTGGCGCCGAGTGGCTTGACCCTGCGTTGACGGGCCAGTGGTCAGACCATCGCGAATCGCGATTGCCATGTCGGCGGCGACTTCTTGCTGATCTATTGTTTGAGCGGGTCAGGCAACGCCGAGCAGATCGTCTTTGTTCGCGCCGGCAGCCACGCCGACTTGTTTGAATAGCTGCAGGGCGGTTTGAGGCGGTCATGTGCTTCCACGTCAACTTGAGAAACCCAAATGCCACTCACCATCGACTACTACCTCGCCCCCCAATCCCCCTGGGCCTACCTGGGCCACGCGCGGCTGGCGCGCGTGGCGGCTGACGCAGGTGCCGTGATACGGGTGTTGCCGATCGATCTGGGTGGGCAGGTGTTTCCTGTCTCGGGTGGCTTGCCGCTGGGCCAGCGGGCGCCGCAGCGGCAGGCTTATCGGCTGGTGGAGCTGGCGCGCTGGCGCGACCATCTGCAGTTGCCGCTGACGGTCAAGCCCAAGTACTTTCCGGTGGCAGGTGACGATTCGGCGCATCTGATCATCGCCGTGCAGCAGGCCGATGGTGACGCTGCTGCGATGCAGATGGCAGGCGCAGTGCTGAAGGCAGTGTGGGCGCAAGAGCGCAATGTGGCTGATGCCGCGACGCGGCTGGAGTTGCTCGCCGAATGCGGCTTGCCGGCGCAGCGCGCGCAGGATGCGCAAGCGCCGCAAGTGCAGACGATCTATCAGCGCTACACCCAGCAGGCCATCGAGGCGGCGGTGTTTGGCGCGCCCAGTTACGTCATCGACGGCGAGGTCTTCTGGGGCCAGGACCGGCTGGATTTTGTGCAGCGGCGGCTGAGAGGCTGAGAGTCTTTCGATCATGCCCTCTCATCACGCCAAAAGACGCCCGCTCGTCGTTTCAAATGCGCGCCATGGCCCGAGCTGTGGCTGTGCTTTGCGCCTAGATCGGACGCCTTTTGACGCGCTGCTCGGTCACGCTCGAAAAACTCTCGGCCTCTGAGCCGCGCTGCCTGATCAACGCTGCCTGATCGACGCCGCCTGATCAACGCCGTCTGATCGACGCAACAACCCCAGCACCATGAAAAAAGCCCCGCGGGTCACGCGGGGCTGGATGCTGCGGGCGCGTGCGTCCGGCAGCTTTACTTCAAGTGCTTGCTGATCTCTTTGGTCATGCCGAACATGCTGATCGGGCTGACGCCCACCACCGCCTTGAGTTTGGCGTCGGCGTTGATCATCGTGCGCGCGACCTTGTCCTGCAGGTTGTGCTTCTTGATGTACTCCCAGACCTTCTTCGTCACTTCGGTCCGAGGCATCGGCTTGTCGCCAATGATCGCGGCCAAAGCGGGGCTGGGGGTCATGGCCTTCATGAAGGCTGCGCTGGGGGCGCGCTTCTTGGCCGGTGCAGCCTTCTTGGCTGGGGCCGCTTTCTTGGCTGGGGCCGCTTTTTTGGCCGGAGCGGCCTTCTTTGCGGGTGCAGCCGTTTTCGCGGGTGCGGCCTTCTTGGCCGGTGCAGCCTTTTTGGCCGGTGCAGCTTTTTTGGCTGCGGGTTTAGCAGTTGCCATTGAGATGGTCTCCATCTGTTGATGAGGATGCCAAACGCGGCGTGAGACTCTTGCTTGCCGATTTGTGCGCCAGTTTTGGCGCCAGCCGGGTCAGGTCCAATCGTCCAGACGTTCAGACAGGCGCGATCGTACCCCGTGCACACCCTGCTGAAAAGCGGTTTTCCCAGGTGAAATCGGCATCCGCACCACGGTATGCTGCGGGTATGAAGATCATTGTGCGTTGGTTGTTGCTGGCGGCGGCCCTTTTGCTGGTCGCCAACCTCTACAGCGGGGTGGTGGTGGCGAGCTTTGGTGCAGCGCTGATCGCAGCCTTTGTGCTGGGCTTGCTCAACACTCTGGTGCGGCCTTTGCTGGTGCTGCTGACCTTGCCGGTGACGCTGATCACGCTGGGCTTGTTCCTGTTCGTCATCAACGCGCTGATGTTCTGGGCCGCAGCCTATGTGCTGGAGGGCTTTCAGGTGCGGGGCTTTGGGGCCGCGCTGATCGGCTCGGTGCTGTACAGCGTGTGTGGCATGCTGATTGACGCCGCCTGTGAGCGCATCTTCAGCCGAAACGCTGGTTGAAGCCGCCAGGCGGGTTCTGCTCAGAGTCGCAGCGCTGCCGTTTGGCTCTCGGCAGTTTCAACGTGTTTGTGGCTCACCCGGCTCACCCGGCTCGCGTGAGGTGTCACGCATGCCCCTTGCTTCCAGCGTCAACTCGCGCCGCAGGCTCAGCAACTGACGCAGCCGCACATCGATCACCGAGCCTTCGATGAAGTCCTGGCCCTGGCCGATGCGTGAGGCTTGCTGAGCCGCACGCAAGCGGTCGATGGCACCGGTGATGTCGCCCAACGCCGCGCGCGCTTCTGCGCCGGCACGCAGCGCGCGCAACTCAAGCCCCAGTGCAGCACTGCTGCGCGACAACAGCCCCCAGGCTGCTGCGTCCAGCGGGTGATCGGCCAGCCAGGTCTGCAAGGCCTCAGTGCTGTCGCGCAGGTTCTGCCGGCCCGGGTCACTCCCCGCAGGGGCGGCTGAACTGCCGCCAGCCGCCAACAAAGCAGCCTCAGAGCGCATCAGCAGCAAGGGCCTGGGCGTGCGGTTGAAGCTGTTCGGGCTTGCGTTTTCGCTCACCGTCGAGGCGCGTGGCTGGGCTTGCGCCTGGACTCGCACCTGGACTTCGGCCTGCACCTGCGCCAGCGCAGCGTCGGCGGCTGCCGCTTGCCCGGCCGCCAAGTGGACTTCTGCCAGCAGCAAATACAGGGCCCGTTCGCCAGCGGGTTCACGCGGGCTGGCTTTGAGCGCCAGCGCCAGCGCCTGCTGCACCTGCGCCAGCGCCTGGCCGTGGTTGGACAGGCGCGAGTTGGCCAGCGCGCCAGCGTAGAGCGCGGCTGCCTGATCGGCCAGCTCTGGTGACGAGGTGCCGCCGTTGTGCCGCCCCAGCGCTTGTGTGCTGTCGTCCATCAAGACCCTTGCGCGGGCCTGCATCAAGCTGTGCAGCAAGGTCGGCGGCGGCGCCCGCACGCCGGCAAACAGGGTGCGGCTGCGGGCCTCGCTGATGCGGTCGATGGTCAGCGGGTGGCTGCGCAGGTAGGGGTAGCCGTTGTTGTCGTTGAGCCGGTTGGCCAGGTCCAGCCGCTCGAACATCGCGGCCATGCCGGCGGTTGAGAACCCGGCCGCTGCCATCAGCCCAAAACCGATGCGGTCGGCTTCGCGTTCCATCTCGCGCGAAAAGTTCAGCTGCGTTTGCAGCGCCGCTGCCTGCCCCCCCAACAGGGCCGCATTGGCGCCGTCCGCGTTGTTGCTGCGCCCGGCCACGGCCACCGCCAACAACAACCCTGCCAAAGCCATCAACGAGGCCGATTGCTGCGGCGCGATGCTGCGCGCGATGTGGCGTTGCGAGACATGCGTCAGCTCGTGCGCCAGCACCGACGCCAGCTGATCGGCGGTGTTGGTGATCGCAATCAAGCCCAGGTGCATGCCGATGTAGCCCCCGGGCATCGCAAAGGCGTTGACGCTGCGGTCTTTGACCAGAAAAGCTTCCCAGGCAAAAGCGCGGTCGATTTCGGGGTCGATGTCGCCCTTCAAACGGGCCGCCTGCACCAGCCGCAACCACAGGCTGTTGATGTATTCCAGCAGCACCGGGTCGTCCAGATACTGCGGGTCGCGCCGACCCTCGCGCATGATCTGCTCGCCCAGGCGGCGCTCGGTCGCCACGCTCAGATCGCTGTTGGCGCTTTCGCCCAAAGAAGGCAGGCGGATCGGGCCCGAGATCGTCTGTTGGGCCCAGGCTGCAGGGCTGACGGCGCCCAGGGTCATCGCCGCGGCCAGTGTGGCGGCCATCCAGGACGAACGCCAGCGCGTGTGGCGATGGGGCTTGGCGCGGTGGGTTTTAGCGGTCATCGGCGAGTGCTGAACGTGATCAGGCACCCAAGCCGGTGCTGCTGATGTAAGGAGAGCATGGCGGTGGAGTGTGCCCAGAGGGTGTGTGCAGAGGTTGGGAGCAGGAGTCGGGAGCAGGGAGCGGGAGCAGAGAGCGGGAGCAGGAGCAGGGAACGGGAGCAGAAACCGCAGACCGGCCAGTTTGGAGTGCCAAGCTCAGCGCAGGTTCCTGCTGGCTATGATGACAGGGCTCTGTCCATCGATTGTTTCTGGCTTGTTGCCAGCAGCTGCGCCCCTTTTCTCCCGTACTGCCCCACTTGCCGTGACTTCAGCACTGACCCACTTCGACGCCGCCGGCCAGGCCCACATGGTCGATGTCTCGGCCAAGGCCGAAACGCACCGCATCGCACGGGCCAGCGGCAGCATCCGCATGCAGCCGGCCACGCTGGCGCTGATCCAGTCGGGCCAGGCCCACAAGGGCGACGTCATCGGCATTGCCCGCGTGGCCGCCATCCAGGGCGCCAAACGCACCGCCGATTTGATCCCGCTGTGCCACCCGCTGCCGATCACCCGCGTGGTGGTGGATTTCGAGGTTGACGCGCTGGCCAACGAAGTGCGCTGCACCGCCCAGGTCGAAACCCTCGGCCGCACGGGGGTCGAGATGGAAGCGCTGACCGCCGTTCAAGTGGGCCTGCTGACCGTCTACGACATGTGCAAGGCCGCTGACCGTGGCATGGTGATGGGCGATATCCGCGTCCTGGAAAAACGCGGCGGCAAGTCGGGGGAGTGGGTGGCTGATTTGAAGCCGCGTATTTGAAGCCACGTGTTTGAAGCCACGTGTTTAAACCCACGTATTTGAAGCCACGTATGCATCTCAAGGCAAAAAGCTCCGCCAGTTGAGGTCTCTGACTGGCTTCTGGCACTGATATGGCACTTCAGCGTCAGCAACCGGCAAGCCAGCAGCCGGCAAGCCAGCATCTGCCCGCT
>Ga0105046_10010859_pt1 | contig 14166 bp, 9 predicted proteins | sample MAT03_FD_78385 | JGI IMG/M metagenome (GOLD analysis project Ga0105046, IMG submission 78385) | Freshwater microbial communities from Lake Fryxell liftoff mats and glacier meltwater in Antarctica - MAT-03 (megahit assembly) | ecosystem: Environmental > Aquatic > Freshwater > Ice > Liftoff... | reverse complement strand
TAATGATGAGCCTGCCGGGCTGGACCTTCGAGCGAAGCTCGAACCGCCCTGGAACAGACATCCGCTCAACATCGCCACGTTGCCGTTCAATCCGCCTGCATTTGGTCGCGGGTCGCAGCTACCTGCGAAGGACTATCCAAACACCAGACTACGCGGTCGCCATCAGCTCACATCTGTTTCTCAACTTGATCAGTCCATTCACTTCCATGTCCGAAAGTCTAAGCGACAAAGCCCAGCACTGGCAAAGCCAGTGGCACACAAATCTGAATTCAGCTCACGCGCCTTATCAGTGCCACCCCGCCGCTATGCGCCGCGCGGGGCTCCAAGAGCCACTTGCATCGTTTACCCGAGCCTGCGGCGAGACAGAGTACGCCCACACTGTCTCGCCGCTGGCTCGGGTTAAACGGACTGTCGCCGGGATCAGGATGTGTCAATCCTGGCCGCAGGTATCATACAGCCGAAAAAAAATCAGTCGCGACTCAAGGCCTGAAACAGGTGCCGAATTTCATCTTCCACCTCATCCGCCGAAACTGTTGTCTGGCTGATTTCGTGTCGCAACAGATGGCGATAGCGTTTCCGCAGGCGATGCAGCGCGACTCGAATGGCTTCTGCGGTCGTCTGCAGGCATTCTGCCACAGAGACCAGAGTTTCATCCGTCGCCTGCCCCGAAAGGTGCTCCGCAAGTGCTTCAAACAACTCGCACTTTCCGGCAGCTTCATACTCCTGACGCAGACTGGACAGCACACGGCCAAGGATTGCCAGCGCCCAGCGGCGCTCGAAAATGCTTTCAGCAGAAGTCTCCCGAGACAACTCTTGCGCCAGTTGCCGCTCACCGTCCTCATAATCCAGCGACTGCACGATAATCAGGCCGCCGCGGATTACCGTCGCCTTTCGATCCTGCTCGTTGCAGACATAATGCTTCGCGGCTGCCCGCAGAAACGAGCGAAAGCGACCAAGATCCGGCTTGAGATCCGCGAAGGCATTACGCGACAGAAGACTGGCAAAGAAGCCCTGAGTCCAGTCCTGGGCTTCATGAACATCGCGGGTTTGTCGCCGCATGAAACCATACACCGGTAGCCAGTACGCCTGACATAATTCCTCCAGAGCCGCTCTTGCCGGGGCATCCGTTTGATGTCGAGCCTGTCGGATCAGACTCCACCGAGTTGTCGCAAATCGCCGTTGAGGCCGTGCGACAGGGCCTGGACTTGGTGAGGTCATTTGGGGGGACTCTTGAAGAATTCTGCAATTTATCGTGTAACGTTCGCGGGAAATTGCTTCTCCTGATAATAGAGCGGTTATTGATGGCAAGCAACAGTCGAAAGTAGATCCTCCCTGCCGGGGAGGATTTTTCAAATTGCCGCAAGACGAACCCAAGAGCAGATGTCCGCTCACCGGCGTCGCGTCGTTCTGCGGGCAACATTTGATCTCCGCCCGTGCCAGCTTGCCTGGCACGAGCGAAAGATTTGAAATTGGCCAGCGAGAATGAACACGAGGCCGCCCCGGTTGGCTTGTCCAACCGGAATGGAAAGTTTTGTACGATGAATCATGAGCGATGCCGCGAAACCTGGCTTCCTGCCAGGCAAGCTGGGCAGGGGAGCGGTCGTGTTGATGATGGCTCAACTAACTTCAAATCCTGCGTTCCTGCCGGACGAGCCGGCGAGGGGCGGAAGTCCGGGCGGGCGGTGCCGGTCATCGAGTTCATGGAACAAAAAACACCTCAACAAAAAATCCACGTACGATGGGCATTCCTGCCCGTCGATCCACGGTCGGACAAGAAGGTCCAACCTACATTTTGAAGTTTGACCAATTACGACGCTCGACGGGAATTCCCCATGACAACCACCTGCTCAACCTGCAATGGCGAACTGCTCACCAGCAACGGACAGACGTTTTGCCCGGCGTGTTTGCTGCAACAAGGCATGAAAAGTTCCACCTACGGCGCGGGACCAAAGATTGCGTGGCAGCCGCCGGCGATGGAAAAGCTGTCGGCCGCGTTTCCGCATCTGGAGATCCAGCACTTGCTCGGTCAGGGCGGCATGGGAGCGGTTTACAAGGTGCGGCAGAAGGAACTCGATCGTATCGCGGCGTTGAAAGTGCTGCCTGGCGAAATGGCGGCCGACGCGGGATTCACCGAACGATTCCTGCGAGAAGCTCGGTTACTCGCGTCACTCAGTCATCCGTACATCGTCACAGTTTACGAATTCGGACAACGCGACGGCATCTATTTTCTGTTGATGGAATTCATCGACGGAGTCACTCTGCGACAGGCTCTGCGAGCTGAACCGATCAAAAAGCTGGCCTCCAAAGAAACGCTCGCCATTGTCGGGCAGTTGTGTGATGCGCTGCAGTTCGCTCATGACGAAGGCGTTGTGCATCGCGACATCAAGCCGGAGAATATCCTGATCGACAAACGCGGGCGAGTCAAAATCGCCGACTTCGGCCTTGCCAGACTGCTCGGACAATCGCCCACCATGCCAACGCTGACGGGAACTCATCAATTGATGGGCACGCCTGCCTACATGGCCCCCGAACAAATCGAAGGCCTGCCCGGCATCGATCATCGAGCGGATATCTATTCCATGGGCGTCGTGTTCTACGAACTCCTCACGGGCGAGTTACCGCTCGGCCGTTTTTCGCCACCGTCTGAACGAGCGGAAACGGATGTGCGGCTGGACGAAGTCGTGCTGAGAACACTGGCGCGAGAGCCGGATCGAAGATATCAGCAGGCGAGCGAAGTGAAGACGGATATGGAGACCGTGCGAAATCTGATCGCTGCAACCCAGTCGGGAGCATCTCCCGCTCAGCGCCGCCGTTGGGGATTCAGTCGGACGACCATGAGTTTTCTGGCCGGAATGATTGTCACGGGATGCATGTTCATCGGATTGCTTGCCTGGCTGAACTATGAAGAACGTCAACCCGTTCTTCTGAGACAATCGAGCTCCGATGCCGAAACTCTGGTTTCCGCTGCACGTGACAAGCCCATTTCAATACCCCCGGAATATACATCAAATGCATTGCGGGACGTTGGCGGTGCCGGTGGCTCAGCGTCGGGCGGGATGATGTCGTCAGGAGATGGCGGTGGCATGGAGGGCTATGGTGGCATGCCGGGCGGTGGAATGGGAGTTGTGGGGATACCACCATCGTCTATGACGACGATGGCGATGAGACATGGTGGCATGCCGGGCGGTGGAATGAGAGTTGTGGGAGGCATGGGTAGCATGATTAGTACAGGCAGTCCTGAATCCGTTGGAAGCAATTCCGCAATCGACTTCGACGAATCCGGTCCGATGCTGAACGCGAGCATGTTCTCTCTGTCCCCCGAGCAGCTTGCAAAGGTCAACGAAATCCTGCAAGCCACGCACGAACGCTATCTCAAGGAGGAAGCTCTGCATTCGACAATTTCCGTTGATTCTTCAGGTTTTCAAATTACCCAGATCAACCCATTCCCGGAACAGCTGCGTCAGATCGAGAATGATTTTTGGACGCAGTTGGACGACGCCGTTCCTGTGGAGACTCAGAAAGCACTTCGAGACAACCTGAATCTGTTTGAAACACCCGTGCCTGAGACCTACTCCGGTATGGGAGGCATGAGTGGCGGCATGGGGATGGGAGTGCCCGGGGGGGCAGGTGGAGGCATGTCTGGATCGCCTGCCGCTTTGCCATCCTCTGGATTGCCTGGGCTTCTGGGCTGGAAGCAGGAACAATTGCCAGTCAGGGTGAAAGTGGGGCACAAGAGACGCTGGTTTCTGTGGAAGGTGACCCGACACAAAGAACAGGAAGGGCCCGTGCTTCCGGCTTCTCTCCAGCGATTCCTTCGCGAACCCGGGCCGTGGATGGCGATCGCCAACCTGAAGTCTGCCACTTCAAGCCGAGATTGGATGCAGGCAATGGATTCGTTTACTCATCGAGGTCTCATCCAGTGGGTCGTGAAGGCCCAGAACCGCATTGATTCTCTCGAGAAGTCGGTCACTCCGGAAACCAACAACGCACTCGTAACGGAATTGGCACAGATTGGTAATGCATCGACGGGTATCGACACGGGCTTTGATCAGGCGATAAAAGATGGTTATGCATCATTCGCGTTGAACGTGCGGTCCGGACCGATTGGGCAGATCGATGCGGAACTCACAGCACTTGCCGAACTTCTTCCCGTGAACTACGGCAAAGAAACGGTTCTGCGGACGTTTATTATTGCTGCACTGGAACGTCCTGACATTATTGAACCTCTTGCCTTCCCTTTGACAGACGTCACAAACAATGACAATGGCGGAGCTTCCGGCTGGTTGTCGCCAGGTAACGGAAAGAGCAGCATTCCTATCACCTTTGTGAACAATAGCGGCTGGAAGATTGACAGCATCGGCACGGCTACTGAACTTCAACAGGCTCTCGTGCAGTCGTATCAAAAAGAAATCGGCAGATCGCCTCAAACTGTCATCAATGCTTTGCAGACTTCCACTACATCCGGGCATTTTTCGGATACCATACATTGCTTCACCGAAGCTGCTCGCGACGAATGGATTGGCGAACTTCTCGTAGCTGTTGCGGATCGACAGAGTCTGGGAAGCAGCCCGATCGGACGATGGAAAGATTTCATTGCCGACAAGACAGATCCATTGTCTGAGGAGATCATGAGCACGTTTTTCTCTCATCAACCCGGTCTCATGCAGTTAATCGACGGATATCTTCAGGAACCAGCACTCAACAACGTGTTCAGTGATTCCGCCGCCGAGTCGTTGGTTCGTCGCGCGGCCTGTATCCAGCTCGCCCAAAAGCTGGAGAACCGCGGCGACCTGCTCGTGAAGCTGTTTGAAACTCGTCAGCGCACGAATGCTGGTTCGTGCGAGATCACGGGCACCCTCGGCCAGCTCAAAGTCAGCGACCAACCTCAGGCACAAACGGCCACGTGTACATGGACGCCGCCCAAAGACCTGCCTCCCTTCGAAGTTGAATTCGTCCAGTTCGATGGCCTCTGGAAACTCAACACGATCATCGACCCCGCACTGAAGCCGTGGCCTTTGACTGACAATCCCCCGACGCCGGAGACTGCGATTGAATCGACCAAGGCAGAATAATCGGAGGGGACAAAACGGGGTCGGCGACGGTCTTGAATAACGTCAATGGCAGATTCGAAAAAAGATTTTCGAATTCGAATTTTGTCCAGTGTGTCGACAGGGATGTCGGATTTTTTGAGGCATGGGTTTCACTGTTCGATGGAGGGTTGAATCGGGACGGTCGACTGAGTATTCTGGCATTGGCTGGCGAAACGGAATGTGGCACAGTTCCAACTCAAAACCGTGGGGACGCCTGTCAAAAAACAAGAAAGCAAGAAAGGGGACGCAGCTCATTGAATTTGAAATGAGCTGCGTCCCATTACTTTCGACGTCCCATTACTTTCGACTCGTACCGGACAGTTTTCATGATGTGGGCTCAGGCGTGGAAGTCGGACAAGGCGACCGTCTTGTCTGCTGGTACAAGCTTCGCGATAAGGAGACGTACAGGGCCATCTACGGGGATTTCTCTGTCAAAGACCTGACTGAAAGCGACTTGCCGCTGAGCCTTTCCAAATAGCACGGTGATCGGAATCGCGAGAGTTTAGACCACAGCGGGCGTGCGTTCGGAGGCTTGTGACTTCCAACGCGGGACCGCGTGCCTTTCAGGTGATGGTCGATGTCGATGCATTTTCCATCGGCCATGGATTTATTCTCGCTGATGACGTGTTGGATTGATCCACGGAATATCGTATTCTCCAGCATATCGCGGTCGCCTGCGTCAACTCCCTGCGATGGTCGGATGCGTCGATCGTTCACGATCTATCAACGCACAAAGGATTCGATGATGTCCACAGCTCTCAAGAGAATCTCCCCTGCTGAATATTTGGCATGCGAACGCAAAGCGGAATTCAAGAGTGAATTCTTTCAGGGTGAAGTATTCGCCATGGCGGGCGGTTCACCGACCCACAGCATGATCGCTGCTAACCTGATTCGTGAAGCAGGCAATGGCCTCAAAGGAAAACCGTGTGGAGTCTATAACAGCGACTTGAGAGTGAAGGTTCAGGCGACAGGCCTGTACACCTATCCTGATGCCTCGATTGTCTGCGGCGATCTTGAGTTCGATGATGATGGACGGGATACCGTGGTCAATCCCACGGTCATCGTCGAAGTCCTTTCGGATTCGACCGAGAAGTATGATCGCGGTCGCAAATCCAACCACTACCGCCAGATTCCTTCGCTGCGGGAAATCGTGCTGATCACTCAGGATCAGATCCATGTGGAACGATTTGTTCGGCAGCCTGAAGGCGGGTGGCTGTTGCTGGAAGAAAAGAATCCGTCCGGCACGTTCGAACTTTCGTCGCTCGGCATTATGATCGCCATGTCGGAGCTGTATCGCAACGTGAAACCTGAAGAAACGAATGGGGACGCAGCTCACTGATTCAGAAATGAGCTGCGTCCCAATAGTGTTCGGCCTTCAACTCAAAACCGTGGGGACGCCTGTCTGCCGACAGGCAGGCAACCACACGAGGGAGAGCCAGTTGTTTCGGTGCGTCGATGACGCTCTGTCGGCGTTCTGGTGTGCAAACGCCAGGACGCCTTTTTTGGTTAGCCACTGACTGATCCTCGCCAGAGCTGGTCGGTGTGAACCAGAGTGTTGAGGATGATGATGAGTTTCCTCATCGCAGCCGTGCGTGCCACCTTCTTGAGTTTCCCCTTCGCCAGCAGTCGCTGATAGAAGGCATTAATGGTCGGGTTGAATCGCGTTGCCACGAGTGTCGCCATGTACAACGTGCGGCGAACCCCGGAACGCCCTCCTGCGGTTTTTCGTTTGCCCGTCGATTTTCCGGAATCGTTATTCATCGGATTCGAGCTCGCAGAATCTGCGGCTCACGCGACGGTTCGGCTTTGAAATGAAACGACTTGCGATCACGCTGACCCACGGTCTCGAAGACCAGGGTCTCATCGATCTACAAGTCGCTGCCTCACCGGGAAGGCCATCCCGGTGCAGCTTTCTTCCGTAAAGAAGACTCTGTGGCCACTGACCTGTCAAGCATCGGCCTTTGAGATATCAGGTCTTAATTCGCCCTATTTGAGATCTGACCCCTTTTCGTTTCCGCTGCAACCGCGCACTGCATTGTCCTGGAAGATTTGAATCAAGATTGACAGCACTGCAGTTGTTTCCCTGCAAATCAAAGACAACGCACCGTATACAAATCTCACACCTTTAGAGGCCAATTGAACGTGCTCGTGAGCGCGATCCGGCGGCCGGACGTCTGCGCCTCTCGTGCAGCGGTGATAATCTCCAGTACATGCAGCGCATGTTCCGGTGTGATCAGCATGTCGTCTCCCGTGAGGATGCAGTTCGCGGCCAGCGACGCCCCCTGCTGCCAGACATACCCCGCAGCGTCGGGGACATGCCGCTCAATGCCTGGTTTCTCTTCCGTCGCAAGGTCCACGCCGAGAGGTTCCCAATCGTAACCGACCAGGCCCATGTACCCTTGCGAGCCGACAATGTGGACCGTGTGCCGCGTCTCGAGCTTTCCCTCATGACCGTGCGGGTTGAAGTAATTGAAGCCACACTGCACGTGTGAAATGATGCCGTTGCCGTGGTCGAGCAGGACTTGGGCATTGTCTTCTTCGGTCACGTCGATCTGACCGACACGGTCGATCTGGCGAGTGGGTGTGACGATGCTCAACATCGCCGCGACGGCCTTCGCGGGACCGAGCAGACCCGTCAGCGTGGTCAGGTTATACACGCCCAGATCGGGCAGGCTGCCCCCGAGCTTTTGATAGAAGAACGCCGACCAGTCTGGGCCCGTGTGGCCGTAGTCGGCGTGCGCGGCTGCCACGCGGCCAAGTTTGCCCGCAGCGAGCGATTTGGCCATGAAGGCGAACTGCGGACTCATGACCACTGCTGGCGCGCCCCAAATCCGCACGCCCTGCCTCTTTGCGAGCGCCAGCAATTCGTGACCGGCCGCGAGAGAGTTGGCAATCGGCTTTTCGCTCCAGACGTTCTTGCCGGCTTGCAAAGCCTGGCGGTTGAGCCGCTCGTGTTCCTGCATATCCGTCGTGTTGACCAGCAGGTCAAACGGCGCCCCGGCCAGCAGTTGATCGATGTGTGGATACTGATTTGGGATATGGAATTCTTCAGCTCGTTTCTTCGCCCGCTCGGGAAAGATGTCGCAGGCGCTTATCAGTTCAATATGCGGCTGCTGGGCCAGGTGCGGCAGATACACACCGGAGACACTGCCGCAACCGATGATTGCGACGCGAATTTTTTTTGCCGAAACGGATTGTTGAACAACGGTTCCGGTCGCCGGGTCTGCAGGCGGTCCTGCGGCGGCAGCGATGAGCGGCGCTAATACGACTGCAGCGCCTGTCGCGACGCTTTGTTCGACGAAACTCCGACGGTCGAGTCTGCTGGATGCCATGATGAGTGATCCTCTCGATTCAAAATTGCGAATTCACGAATTGTCGACTGGTCCCGAGCAACAGGGCGCTCATCAAACTGAAATGCACGAAAAATACGTAAGGGTGGGAGCGAAAACCGGTCTTCCGGAAAGGCCGTGCCGAGTGTTACGAAACAACAAGTAGTTGAAACTGATTCTTTGGGAACGGAGTCTCGGCGATGGCAAAGCATCTTACTCTCGAAGAACGTGATCGTAAGCACCCATGCACAAGTTTTGGCATACAATTTGTTTAACCGCGTGCCCATCGGGCCGCGTTTTACTCGCGAAAGCGCGGGGCGATGCCCACGCGGTTAAACGACGAAACTTATGAATGGGTGCTTATAGCCCATCTGAAGTCGCGTGGGGTTGCTCAGGCGGCCACTGCGAAGGCTTTGGGCTCGCAGTCCTTCTGTTATTTCGCGTGATGTGCGACGGAACAGCGAAAGGGATGGCATGTACTACGGCGGCATGGCACAGCCCGTGCGTTCGATGACGTTTGACAACGGAACTGAATTCGCAGACTGCGACAAGGTTGCAAAACGTCATCAGGCAAGGCTATTCTTTACACGTCCCGGTTGCCCACAGCAACGAGGCTCAAACGAAAACATGAACCCAGCATTTTACCGAATCCAAATCACTCCACCAAAATTGTGCGACAAGCCGCGAAGTCCTGCCCGGCAGGCAGGACCGCGCGAAATCCGAAATCCGAAATCCGAAAACTGAAATCCGAAAACTGAAATCCGAAAACTGAAAACTCCTCCTATGCTCAACTGGAACAGCAACAAGCTTACTCACGGATGGCAAAAAGGCATCACGGCGTTTTACTACGCGGTGGGCATGACGGAAGAGGACTTCAACAAGCCACAGGTCGGGATCGGCGTGCCGTTGCTGGAGGGCAACACCTGCAACATTCACGCTTATGCGCTGGCTCAGGAAATTGCCGTCGGATGTCGTGAAGCCGGGATGCTGGGATTTCCGTTCGGAACGGCAAGCGTCAGCGACAATATTACTCAGGGACACGAAGGCGGCAATGCCAGTCTGCCGAGCCGCAATCTGATCGCCAATAGCGCGGAATGTGTGATCACTTCACATTGTTACGACGCCATGATCGGGCTGCACCACTGCGACAAGAACGGCCCGGGGTTCGCCATGGCGCTGGCGCGCACGAATTATCCGGGACTGATCGTCAGTGGAGGCAGTATTCTCCCGGGCTGCCACAACGGAAAAGACATTACGATTCTGGATGTTTACGATTCACAGGCCGCCGTGTCCGTCGGTGCGATGAGTCCCGAAGAATCCGATGCCATCATTCGCAAAGCCTGCCCCGGCCCCGGCGGCTGCGGAATTGCAGCGTCGTTCAATACCTGGGGACTTGCGATGGAAGCGATCGGCCTGATGCTTCCCGCCAGCAGTTCCATTCCCGCCGTTGATCCGGAGAAGAAAGCAGAATGTCGGCGCGTCGGTCAGGCTGTTTCCAATTTACTGGCACTGAATCTCCGACCGCGCGACATCCTCAACAGAGCTGCCTTCAAAAACTGCGCGGTGACAATCGCGGCAGCTGGCGGATCCACAAACGGTGTGCTGCATATTCTTGCTCTGGCTCGAGAAGCCGGAGTAGATTTTACATTGCGGGATCTGCAAAAAATCTTCCGGGAAACTCCGGTACTCTGCAGCTTCGCTCCGCGCGGACCGCGTACGATGGTTGATCTGCATAAGATTGGTGGTACGCCAATTCTGCTAAAGCATCTGTTCGACAGCGGGCTGCTCGACGGTTCCTGCATGACCGTCACCGGCAAGACCATGGCCGAGAACCTCAAGGATGTGCCAAAGCCGCCAGCGGGGCAGGATCTCATCGTCACCAAAGAGAATTGCTACAAGCCATTCGCCGACATGCAGGTCTGCTTCGGCAATCTTGCTCCGGACGGAATCGTGTTCAAAGTATCGAGCATGAAGCATCCCGCCTTTGAAGGCAAAGCCGTTTGCTTCGACGATCCGCGCGATATCGTCCGTGCGGTAGAGCAGCGTCGGATCACGCCGGGCAGCGTGATTGTGCTTCGCAACATGGGCCCGGTCGCCTGCGGGATGCCTGAAGTCCTCATTGCGACTGCGGCACTTGCAGTTCCTGAACTGGACGGAAAGATTGCCTTCATCTCGGACGCCCGTGTTTCCGGTGTGTCGCACGGAGCGATCGGAGTTCACTGTTCGCCGGAGGCGATTGTGGGAGGTCCGATTGGTTGTGTTCAGGATGGCGACGTGATTGGCTTTGATCTACTCAAGGGCACAATCTCGGTGAACATCAGCGATGAAAATATGGCTGCTCGTCGAGCCAAACTGGCAGCCCGTCCATCACTGGAACCTCGTCGAGGCTATCTCGCTGACTGGTCCGCCACGGTAGCTCAAGCCAGCTACGGCTGCGTGAGCAAAGCCATGTATCCGGAATGCACATAGTGTATTTCCTGTAGGTCCTTTCTGCCGGAAAGGACTTTCGCCGTTAGGCGAACCGCAGAGGGGCGGACGTCCGCTCAACGTCACCGTTTATCTATTCAATTGATCTCGTTTGGTCGCAGGTCGCGACAAGTCGCGAAGTCCAGCCCGGCAGGCTGGACCTACATAAGGCAAAGGCATCATGGCTGATTCAGAGGTCAGCAACTTTGGCAACAACGTTCGGTTTCGACCGGCCAGCCATGTTTCTCCGAAGGATGAAGCTGAGCTGATCAATGTCCTTCAGAGCAACCGTGCGGGCCGCATTCGGGTGATGGGGTCGAAGCACGCCTGGAGCCATGCCATTGAGACGGACGGAGTCCTGCTGGACATGCGACACTTCTCGAGTATTCAGATTCACGAACGCAATGGACAGCCGTTTGTGACAGTGGGTGCCGGATGCCAGATCAAGACACTTTTGGCTGCCCTGAACGAGCGAGGCCTGACGATGCCTTCGGTCGGCTTGATCACAGAGCAGACCATTGCCGGTGCTACGGCCACGGGAACTCATGGGTCCGGCAAGCATAGTCTGTCGCATTACGTGCATGCAGTTCGAATCGCTTGTTTCGATGCAACCGGTGTGTTCGCTCAAATTGTTGATATCACCGGGGGCGATGACCTGAAGGCGGCTCGATGCTCACTGGGATGCATGGGAGTCGTGGTTGAGATCACGCTGCCCTGCATTCCGCAATACTTCGTGGAAGAAAAACTCACACCCAAAACCACAATCGAAGACGTGCTGGCCCTTGAATCAGAAAGTCCGCTGCAGCAGTTTTTCCTGTTGCCCCATGCATGGACTTTTTTTGCACAGCAGCGCAAAGTCGCCCTGAAACCAAGTCGCAGCGGCGGCGCAGCACTTTATCGAATCTATTGGTTTCTGACGCTCGATCTGGGGCTGCATCTGCTGATCCTGCTGTTTGGCGTCTGGCTCCGCAGCCGTCGGCTGGTTCATTTTCTGTTTCACACCGTCGTGCCTGGGTGTATTTTCCCGCGCTGGGTCACTTCAGATCGCAGTGATCGACAGTTGGTCATGGAGCATGAGCTGTTCCGACATCTTGAAGAAGAGATTTTTGTTCGCCGGTCGATGGTGATCGATGCATCGCATTTTGTGACAGACATCCTGAAACTTGCAGATGATTCGAAGCATGCGTTATCGTCATCAACTCTGAGTCAACTCAAATCCATTGATGCGTTGCAGGACGCTCAATCATTGGGTGGATGCCTCACGCATCACTATCCAATCTGCTTTCGCCGCATCCTGCCGGATGACACTCTGATTTCGATGGCGTCCGGATCAGGCGAAGACTGGTATTCAATCAGCCTGCTCACATACGCCGAACCGCGAGACGATTTTTTTCGAGTCGCCCGCTTTCTCGCCGAAACGATGATCCTACTCTTCCATGCGCGCCTTCATTGGGGCAAGTGGTGCCCTGTGACTTCGGATCAGATTGAACCGCAATACCCAGAACTCCCGACATTTCGGACGATTTGCCGCCGCTTCGACCCGAACGGTGTCTTTCGAAACGCATTCGTCAGCGAAACACTGAATCTATGAACGCTCGTCATGTCAACGATAGCCGATCTACCAAACTCGGGTCAAATCGACGGTCGCTCCATTGGGGATGCCTTCGAACGTAATGGCATCCTTGAAGTTGGTCGATTCTCCAAATCTGCCCGTTTCATTCAGGCGATAACTGACCACAACGCATTCATCAGGATCAACGATCCAGTATTCCGGGACAGCGAACTGTTCATAGAACTGCTTCTTGAGTTCCGTGTCGTGTTTACGATTCGACGGCGACAGGATTTCAATCACCAAATCGGGTATGCCTCGAATTCGGGTCTGCGTGATGATGCGGTTTCCCGCCAGCACAACAACAAGATCCGGTTGCACCACATCGACGTCGCTCAGTTGAAGATCGATCGGCGAATTGATCACCTGGCCCAGCTTTGTCAACTCAATCTGCTCATAGAGTTGATACTGTATGTGTCGGGAAATGGCTTGATGACGCGGATCGGGCGCAGCATTCATATAGTGTCGTCCGTCAATGATTTCATGACGATTGCCATCGTCCGGAAACAGGACGTATTCGTTGTAAGTCAGCTTCGTGGGAGACTTGCGAATTGCTTCGGATGAGATTGACATGGATATGACCTGGCAGATGTTGCGAGTCAGGTTTGCGACAACGAATCTAACGCAAGACGACTTACGGGATCTGTTCGCTTCCGCAAACACTATACCCTTGATGTTCCGGCAAATCCATCAGATTATCGATCGTGGCCAGCAGCCAGGGAGCGTCATGTGCCTGGCTGTGGCCTGCGGTAAATTTTCGAGTGGCAGATTCCCAGCCGGTTACACCAGAATTCGAACATCACCCACAACGTCAGCAGACCATATCGCGTGCTGCGGCTGAAGTTGATACTGGAGGCTTCAGCAAAATAACGGACAGGAACCGGTATGTCGCCCAGCTTGAAATCAAAGTAAACAGCCTGAGCCAGAAACTGCGTGTCGAATACGAAATCGTTGGAATTCTCCTGCCACGGGATCGTTTCCAGTACCTCACGTCGATACGCACGGAAGCCGCTGTGAAAATCGCCAAGGTTCTGACCGAGTGCCACGTTTTCAAATATCGTCAGACAGCGGTTCGCGATGTATTTCCAGGCTGGCATTCCTCCCTGCAGTGCTTCAGCGCGCGTGCGAATTCTTGAGCCCAGAATGACGTCACAGTTGCCAAGGCGGATGAGTTCAGCAGCAACCGGAATCACGCGGCTGTCGTATTGATAGTCGGGATGAATCATGACGACGATGTCGGCACCACGTTCCAGCGCGGCCGTGTAGCAGGTCTTCTGATTTCCGCCGTAGCCGGTATTACGTTGATGAGAAATCACCGTGAGTCCCAGGGAACGAGCCAGTTCGACTGTGCGGTCTTTGCTGCAGTCATCCACCAGAATAATCTCATCGACAGTGCCGGGCGGAATATCGCGCAGCGTACGTTCCAGAGTCGACTCCGCGTTATAAGCGGGCATGACCGCGATGATTCGTGGTTTGGTGATGGGCTGCATAGTTGACAGTTTACTTGAAAGCGATGGGCGGCATTGTCGAAACGGCGGTTACCAAATCCTGCCTGACCGGAATGTCCAAACTACGGAAGCGCGTAATCACTCGGTCGTCGAGTCGCCCGTTTCTCCTTCATCGTCATCATCGTCGTCATCAGGTTCTACGATCGGACGCAAAACGACTTTCG
>Ga0105046_10010857_pt1 | contig 14168 bp, 11 predicted proteins | sample MAT03_FD_78385 | JGI IMG/M metagenome (GOLD analysis project Ga0105046, IMG submission 78385) | Freshwater microbial communities from Lake Fryxell liftoff mats and glacier meltwater in Antarctica - MAT-03 (megahit assembly) | ecosystem: Environmental > Aquatic > Freshwater > Ice > Liftoff... | reverse complement strand
CCTACAGACGATCCGCGTTGTGGGGTGCGCCCCAATGGCGGTGGTTTTCGTTCGTCGCATACGACGTGTGTCTCATCAACGCAAATGGTGGTGGGGATTAGGCGCGGGGACAATTTGGGTTGGAAACGATCCACGTTGGGGATAACGGGGGGGGATATTCGGCGCGGGGACAATTTGGGTTGGAAACGACCCACAAGCGCCTAATCCCCCCCTACAGACGATCCGCGTTGTGGGGTGCGCCCCAATGGCGGTGGTTTTCGTTCGTCGCATACGACGTGTGTCTCATCAACGCAAATGGTGGTGGGGATTAGGCGCTTGTCATAACGCTTGATGACCGTTGATGGTCGCGCGCCGAATATCCCCCCATTGATGGCAATATGGCGGGGGGGATCGGCGCGGGGACAATTTGGATTGCAAACGATCCACGTTGGGGATAACGGGGGGGGATATTCGGCGCGGAAACGCCTCTGTTTATGGACGATCCACGTTGGGGAGAATAGGGGGGGGATATTCGGCGCGGGAACGTCCGTGTTTATGGACGATCCCCGAGCGCCTAATCCCCCCCTACAGACGATCCGCGTTGTAGGCTGCCGTACAATTCATTGAATTTCCCCTGCGCACGGTCATAAATGCCGAAACCCGCCGCGAATTCCCAATAGCACCAGCCGATCCCCACCGACTCGACGGTTTCGCGGACGGCTTGTGTCCAACGCAAACGCGACTCCATATCGGCGCGGCTGTAGGCACCAAATTCACCGAGCAGCACCGGCACACCGTTTTTTTCGCTCCATTGGGCTGCGTGCTCAAGGGTCGAAGTCAACCATTCATATTCGGCGTCGCTGCCCCACGTCGTGCCCAAGTGGGCATCCATCCCTGGTGACCATTCCGCGCCCTGATGCGTGAACTCGAACGGGCTATAAAAATGGAACGTCGCCATCAGGTGATCGTCCTCCGGCAATTCAAGCTCTTGCAAGCCATCAAGCGAATTCCATTGCCCACCGCCCACGATGATCGTGCGCGTCGGGTTGCTGGCGCGGATCGCCGCCACCACTTGGGGCTGCAACTGATTCCAGAGCGCGGGGGTCAGTTGATCATTCGGCTCATTGAGCGCCTCAAACAACAAGGTAGCGGGCATGTCGGCATAGTGACTGGCAATTTGATCCCACAATGCCAACAGGCGGGGCAGACTGTCTTCGGGGGCGCTCATCATCTCATTGAAGTGATGGATGTTGAGGATCACCGTCAAGTTGGCGTCCAGCGCCCACCCGATTACGGTATCGATGCGGTCGAAGAACGCCGGATCGATGGTATACGGCGCGGCGGTATCCGCATGGGTAGACCAACTGACGGGCAGTCGGATGCTATCAAACCCCGCTTCGGCAATCGTGGTGAAGAAGGACTCCTGCGCCCTAAAGCCCCACTCGCCCTCATTGGGCGACTCCAGCATGTTGCCCATATTGACGCACCGTTGAACAGGCGCGGGCGGCGCGGAGTCTTGGGCACGGGCGGCGGAAGCAGTGCCCAAGCATAGCATCAAGATAGCGAGCAAAGCGATTTTGATGGTCATCATGAGATTAAACCTATCTCCTTGCTAGATGAAAAAACAGTAACGGTTCAGGTAGCCTTCACCCACACGCCATGAGAAAATCTGACCAGCGAAAGCCGACGATTTGATCAGCGACATGCACGCGCAACATGCCGTCGTCGCCGAGCGCATGCCACAGTTGCGAGCGCGAATCGCCGTACAAGCGAATCCGGTTGCACACCCCGCCCGCCTCGCGTTGCAGCGCGATCACATCGCCCCCACTGCTGGTCAACAGCACGATAGCATCATGCAGCGTCAACGTGATCACCCCCGTGACGCCGGGGAGCGCCACTTGCCAGCGGAGATCGGGGGTATACGCGCGCAGCACCTCGCCATCGAAGGCGTAGAGCGCTGCGCCATCCGCCGACTCGACTAGGGCAGACCGCACCCCACCGGGGAGCGCCTCTTCGCGCCGCAATGACCAGCGCCCCCCCTCGTCGATCTGCCACAAGCCGCCGCGTGAAAAGAGCAGCAGGTCGCCATTGGCGGCGGTGGTCAGCGCGGCGGGTTCGCGTAACATGGCGGTATCGAGAAGCGCGCCGCTCCGGTCGATGGTTAAGACGCGCCCGTCGCTGAGGATCACGCCGAGCAACCGCCCCGATGCGGCGATGCGCACGGGGTCGCCCACGTCTGCCAGTTGCCACGCGGGGGCGGTCAGTGCCGCATCCCACGCCGTCAAGCCGCCGTCCGCCGTCGCGAATACCCAGCGATCCCCAAACCGCGTGGGGGCACCGGTCAAGCGGGTGCTTTGGGTGATGGCTGCCCCTAAGGTGCCTTCGCTGCTGATCGGTTGGATGCCGCCGTCATCATAAACGATGAGCGCCCCTTCGCCGCCTTGCGGGTCGGGCACTAGGGCGATGGCGCGACGCTCTAGGACGGTACGCCATAACACGCGCCCATCGTTGCTCAGGTTCAGGACGCGGTTAGCATCTAAAGTCAGCAAGCCCTCCCCGCTGGTGACGATGGGCGGGGCGATGCTGCCCGTCTCGTCGGCGATGTCGGCAACGAACGCAAAGCCATCGGTAGTGCGGGCGCGGGCATTGAGGATGAATTTGGTGGGGCGGCGAAAACCGAGTTCGACCGGATCATCCCAAGTATAGCCCGCGCCGGGGATGTCCGGCTGATTGACGCGCATCTCAAAATGAAGGTGGGGCGCGGGGCGGGCATCGCCGATGGCAGCGATGATATCGCCGATGGTCACACACGAAAACGGCGCGGGAAAACTGACGCCGGTCGTGTTGGTGATGTGACCATACATGCTGTAAACGATGGTGTCATCGCGAAACGTATGCTCGATGATGATCACGCCGCCATCGACGCCCCAGCCGTTGGGTGATGCGAAGGTGACGCGCCCCGTGGCAGCGGCACGCACGAAAGCGCCGAAACTCGATCCTTCGCCGCCGTACCAATCCTCACCCGTGTGGTAGCGCCCTTGATAGCGACTGCTGGGCGTGCCGAAATCTTGAGTCATTTGGAAGGTGCCGGTATCAACGGGAAATTCGATGGCGTCGGCATAGCCGCATTGGGTTTGACGGGCGGCAACGGGGGGTACCATGACAAGGCAGAGGATCGCCGCCGCCAACACGCCGCTGATGAAAAAATTATGGTGTCGGTGCATCGCAATTCCTATTTTGCCGATCCTTGACGATATGCCAAGGATACCCTAGATCAAGAGGATGAGTTAGGGGATTGGGACTCTAGCGCTGTGGACAACTCGACAGAATGCGGTTATTCTATTAAAATCGTAAAGACCGTAACAAATTTTGAAAGGATGCCGAATGTCAATACGTTCTGTGATACGCACCCTTCGCAAAGCTAGTTCTATCATCGTGATGCTGTGTTTTAGCAGCGTTGTCGCTCAAGACGGCACTTGTTCCGTCTTTGTTGAGAATGCGCTTGCGGTTGTGTCCGATGGGTGTGCGGGTGTCGGTCGCAATCAAGCTTGTTATGGGAACAACACTTTGCAAGCCGTCGCCCGTGAAGGTGTCCAGCAATTCAATTTTCAAGAACGGGGCGACCTCGCCAATGTCGCCGATATTGACTCTATGCGCCTACGCCAACTGGATCAGCAAGAAGAGGTGTGGGGCATCGCCCTGATGAAGATTCAAGCCAACTTGCCGGATTCCCTGCCCGGTCAGAATGTCACCTTTTTGTTGTTCGGCGATGTCGAAATCCAAAATGCCGTTCCATCAGCAGCGGATATCGCGACCCTAGCCGTGACCACCAGCAGCAACATAAACGTGCGCCGCGCTCCCTCCACCAACGGCGCGATCCTTGGATCGTTGGGCGGGGGCGAAACGGTGGTCGCCAACGGACGGAATGAGGAGGGCACATGGGTGCGTGTTCAACTCAGCGATGCGGACTCATTGGGGTGGGTTTTTGCGCAATTGGTGACGACCGAAGGCGATCTCTCCAGCCTGAACGTGGTCAGTGCGGACGACTTAGAAACGCCGCTTAGCCCGATGCAAGCATTTTATTTTAGCAGTGGCGTGACCGGGACAAACTGTACTGAAGCCCCTCAAAATGGTATGTTGATCCAGACCCCGCAAGGCACTGCCGCCATTACGTTACGCGCGAATGATGTGGCGGTTACGCTCGGTTCATCGGCGTTTTTCCAAGCCGAAGCGGGCATGGGGATGACCGTGAGCGTGATCGAAGGACAAGCCGAAATCACAGCCGAGGGTGAAACAGTCGTCGTGCCGGCTGGGGCGCGGGTCTATGTTCCAGAGGGCGAAGCCCCCGGCACCGTCGAACCCTATGATGCTGAGGCGCTCCAGACGTTGCCGATCCAATTGCTGCCTGAAGTGATCGAGATCGCTGCCCCCTTAACGGCGGAGGAAATAGTCTCCGCCGAAGACAACTCCTCCGGCTTTGGCGGCATGATCCCAGGTGGGTTCGATGCCTCGTTATATAGCGGCATGGACAGCGCTATCTTTTGCCCAATCATGGCACAATCGGTCGCCGAGTCGGGCATTTCCATGTCCGATTTTTTGGCGCAGATTCAATCCATAACGGCGTTTGTTCCTGCCGAAGGACAAGCGGACTTCAGCGCCTTCATTGCCATGCTGCAACAGTGTAATTAGAGTCTACGGGGGGATTCTGTTGAAAAACACGGGCAACCACATTGGGTTGCCCCTACGAGACCCAATGGGGTCGCCCGCCGATTCAAACCCTTTTTCAACAGATTCCCGTTGCGCGTCCCACCATTTGCCCGTTATCCATGAGAATTGTCAGCATTTTTAGAACAGTATGAGAGACTCACGCAAAGTGAGGCTCTCCAGAGGGGAAATTTACAGCGGCAGAGCGTTAAGCGCCGTAAATCGCCGTCTCCTTGTTCGCCAACACGGTTTCGATCTGCGCCATCACTTCTGGCGTCAACAGCGGGACGACTTCCAGCGCGGCGAAGTTTTCGTGTATCTGCTCCACCTTCGACGCCCCGGTGATCACCGTGCTGACATGCGGGTTCTTGAGGCACCATGCCAACGCCAGTTTCGGCAGGGTCGTGCCCAAGTCCGCCGCCACTTGGGCGATTTCTTTGACTTTTGCCAAGTTGCGCGTGCCTTCGTCGCTCTCCATCTGCGCCTTCAACCACTCATAACCGGGCAGATTCATGCGGCTGTCGGCGGGGATGCCCTCGTTGTACTTGCCGGTCAGCAAGCCGCTGGCGAGCGGTGACCAAATCGTCGTGCCCAAGCCGATGGTATCGACATGATACAGGCGGGCGTATTCGACCTCAAACCGATAACGGTGCAGCATGTTGTATTGGGGCTGCTCCATCGTCGGGGGAATCAAGCCATATTGACGGGCGACGGCGTAAGCTTCCATGAGTTCAGTCGCCGACCACTCGCTCGTGCCCCAATACAAGACATCGCCGCGTTGGATCAATTCGGTCATGGCGCGCACGGTCTCTTCTATCGGCACCTCGGCATCGGGGCGGTGGCAGAAATACAGATCAAGGTAATCGCACTGGAGGCGTTCAATCGCCTGATGCGCCGCTTCAAAGATATGCTTGCGGGAGAGTCCGCGTTGGATCGGGGACGGTTTTGCGACCGCGCCGCCATACACCTTGCTGGAAACGATATAACTATCGCGTCGCCAACCGGATTTTTTGAGCGCCGCCCCCATGATGGTTTCGGCTTGACCATGGGCATAGGCTTCGGCATTGTCAAAGAAGTTGCAGCCATAATCATAGGCGGCTGCCATCAGTTCTAACGCTTGATCGACGTTCAATTGCTGTCCAAATGTGACCCACGCGCCGTATGACAACACGCTGACCTTGAGACCTGATTTACCGAGACGACGAAATTCCATCAGTGTATCCTTTAAATGAATAAAACTGTTCGAGTGGCTGGCTTGCGAAGTGTAACGTTTCAAAGTCTACCGCGCGCGCTTGGTTTGGGCTATGCCCATCGTGGGGCGTGGTTTGATGTCGGGGGTATCTCTGGCGGTGTCTTGAAAACAGGGGCGATCCCATAAGTTCGCCCCTATGCTTTACGGCGGCAAAATGCGCGACCGCTTCAAATCATCTTCCGCCAGCGTCAACAGCCGATCCAGCATATCGAAGATTTCTTGCGTGCTGCCCTGCACCAACCGGATGCGTCCGCGATAGGCTTCGTGCAGCTCGGCGATAATGCTCCAAGGGTCGTCCCCCATGCCGGTGACAAGATAGTTGACGGTCACGCCGCCCAAGATCAACGGCAGGTAGACATACGTTAGGTCAGGGTCGATTTGCCCCGCCAACCAACTGACGATCTTGTTGGCATAATCGATGCGCTCGGTTTTGTCCCCCAAGTTGGTGCGCACTTTGGGGCGGATGAGCGAAAACCCTAACAGTACAGCGTCATACACGACGCTTTCATAGAGGTAGCGCCCAACGATATCGCCCCCGCTCCAACGGGCGATCTTCTCATCCGCCGCCAACGCTTGGGTCAGCGCTTGAAACCACCGTTGATCCTCGATGCGATAGCCCGGCTCGGTATCGGAGCGGTCGCTGAAGGTGTAGGTCAGCAATTTGGCGATGGCTTTGGCTTCGCCGGGATGCAGGGGGATGCCCCGATCCGCAAAAATTTCGTCGGTCGAACGCAACAATGGCTCATAGATTTCCCGTCGCGTGAAGGACACCGCCACCAGCCGCGCCTGATCCATTTTTTCGACGAGATGCTGCCGTTCTTCGCGCATTTGGGCTTGCGTCCACAACGCCTCATAGGTCGGCTTGAGCGGTGTCAGTTGGGGCGGCATTTGTTTTGAGGCAAGTTCAAACCGGAGCAACAGATGTTCGCCCCGGATATTTTCTTTTTTGGTTGGGTCGATAAACCCAACTTCGCGTAATGCCTGTACCTTAAAAGGCGAGACCGCCAAGACCGAGGGCGGCGCGGCTCCGGTCGGCGGGCGCACGCGGTTGCCGCCCTTGCTGCGCGACCGAATACTGATGGCGATGGGAAACGCGGGGTTGGCGCGGGTGGGCATCAGCGGCACCACCGGGATGCGCAGTGCGCCCACCTCGCCCCCTTGCAAAATTTGGCGGATGTCGTTTTGCTCCACACCCATCTTGACGGGGGCACCCTCTTCATCTTTGCTAGGGATCGTCAACAAGACGCGCACCTCAATTGGGCGGTCGAGCATATTTTGCAGGATGACGATCACCTCAATGGGTTGATTATAATAGGCGCTGCGCGGAAACACGCCCACCGCCGCTTGGAGTTCGCCCTGATCGAGCCGCGCCCCACCCGCTATGGCACCCAATACATCTGGGTAGAGGGGGTCAAAATTCAAATCACCGTGAGAAGCCATGCCTATTTGCCTTTGAACGAATTAAACGGGTGTAGACAGTTCAAGAGGAACTGTGACCCCGACAAGCGGGGGCTGAACACCCCCATGATCACGACAAGGCGATTCCGTTTTTTGTCGTTAGACCGGTAGCACCCCATGTTTTTGCCCAATCCGCGCCAAAATGCCACTCGCAAGTTCAAAGATCGGCATGTCGGCATCACTGCTATCGAAGATGCGGTCTTGCAATAATTTCTTGATCTGGTTGATGGTATCGGCGGGGTTTTCGGCATCGATCAACATGGCTTCGTTGATGATCATCCCGCCCATCACCAGCGGCAGGTAGACCAGCCCAAAGTCTAAGCCCTTTTTCTCGGTCAGTGCCGTGACTACTCTTTCGCGATATTTGCGCACATCGTCATCATCGCCCAAGTTTTCGCCCGATACCTCTTGCACCAACGCGAAGGCGTGATCCATCGCATCGGCGATCACATCTTCATAAAGATATCCGAGGATGAGTTGTGCCGGATGCGAAAAAGTGCGCTCGTCTTCTTCAGCATAGCGCATAAAGGCGCGGAACCAATGTGGGATATAGGGCTGTTTTTCTAAGTCAAACGGATCGCGCTCGATCATCGCGGCGATGTTAAACAAGCGTGCCGCCATATTGCCATGTGCCGTCTTTTTGGGCGAGGCGTATTCGAGGATGAGCGTCATCAATTTGCCGATCAATATGGCTTCGGTGTCGTGGAGTGGAAAGCCCGACTCGGAAAAGCGCTGCTTGGTGGCTTCGATGAGCGGCTTCAACATCAATGCCCGTTTCAAGTTGGGCAAGGTTTCGACTTGGAGGCGCGTGCTGTATTGATGCAAAAAATAACGCGGATCGCCATAATTTGACAAGCGACTCAGGCTGACCCAACCGGGCGCAAAATCAGTCATTTTGCCCATCGTGCCACTCATCAAGGTGAAGGGGACATCAATGATATTGCCCATCCGCCGTTTTTTGGTGTGGTAGGTCAACCCTTGTAAGCCTTCGATCATCTCGGCGGTAGCGGTCGATAGGTGTTCCAGCGGGACTTTGCCGCCACCGCTGGCGCTCCGGATGCGCTCCCCTTTGCCCATCATTTTGACGCTGACTTCGACCCCCAGTTGATAGGCATCGCTGATGGCGACATCGGGCAACGTCGTAGCCGTCAACAGGGCATAGCCCACTTCGGCAGGTTTTACGCCCACCACCACCCGTTGAGTTTGAATGATGAAGCGGTCTTTTTGCTTTTTGGCGTCCACCGATGGCATGTGGAGCGTCATCGTGATATCGACATCGGTATCCACGGCGTTTTGAACCAAAAGCAAAATTTCAAAGGGGCGACCCGCACGTACAAAGCGGGGACGGGTGGCGACGGCGATCTGCACTGAGTCTAAGTTGAGGCGTTCACCGCCAGTAATAAGACCAAGAATGTCGGGATAATTGGCGCTGTCGATCATCTTTTTTGCAATCATGATAAATAAGCAATGGACAGGATAATTAAATTATAGTCCGAACGCCTGAATACGGCGGCTTTCGGTTATGAATTTTGGGTTTGTATCGATTCATCAATGATTCTTACCTAAGTTTCTGGTGTATAAGGGAATAAACACACTCGCATCAATGGGAGACTCGCGTTCGAATTGCGCGCTTGGTCATTTTCATGCTATAGTCGGGTTAGAATTCTGCAACAAAAATTTGAACCCTCAAACTTAGGGGATAGATATGAGCGAGAAAATTCTGGTCATCGACGATGAAACGACGACGACCAACCTCATCGCGATGTTATTGGAACGCAAGGGTTTTGAAGTCATCCGCGCCAATACTGCCGATGAGGGGTTGCGCCGCGCGTATCGCCACCAACCAGATATGATCCTCCTTGACATTATGATGCCGGATATGGATGGTTGGGAAGTCTGTCGCCGCCTGCGCGAAATGTCGGACGTGCCGATCATCTTCTTGACCGCGCTGGACTCCGTGCGCGACATCGTACACGGCTTAGAAATTGGTGCCGATGATTACATCACCAAGCCTTTTGACCACGACGAACTGATCGCCCGCATCCGCGCCCACATGCGCCGCGCGCCACGCCAACAAATCAGCGAAGAATTGGTCTTTGACGGAGGGGAATTCCGCATCAATTTCATGAATCGTGAGGTCAAAGTCCGCAATGATATCAAACATCTGACCCCCAAAGAATTTAACCTGTTGGGGGTGTTGGTGCGCAATGCTGGGCGGGTGGTGCCCCGAAGCCAATTGGTGGTGGAGGCATGGGGCGAAGAATATGGCAACGCCGTCGATAGCCTCAAACTGTATATTCATTATTTGCGGCAAAAAATCGAGACTGATCCCGATAAACCCGATTACATCATCACCTCACGCGGGGTGGGCTATCGGTTTTCGAGCCATTAAGGAAAGGGGGTAACTGCTCAGGCTGAAAAACGGTCGGTAATAAAGGGAGAAATGACCGTTGGCGGCAAATGGGCGGATATCCGGCGCACGAACTTTCATGTTAACGAACGATTGACAAGCGCCTAATCCGCCCCTACATCCACGTTCTGAGGGGCATTTCCCTGTTTTTCTTCACGTCTTCATGCCTGCCTATTTATTTTATTCTGTTTCTATACCTGAGTAGTCACGAAAGGGGAAAATATGACTCAAGCCTCTGTTGCTTTTGACCGTGCCAGCGATTACTACGATCAGACGCGCGGGTTTCCTGTGGGTGTCGAACAAGAAGCCATCGCTGTGATCGCCCGCATTGGGGACTTGACGCCAGACATGCGCCTCCTCGAAATTGGGATCGGCACGGGGCGCATCGCCTTGCCCTTGGCACCCTATGTCGGCGCGATCTATGGCGTCGATCTGGCGCTGCCGATGGTGGAGCGCTTGCGCGCCAAGCAAACTGACGAAGCCATCTATCCGGTGATCGCCAATGCGCTGCACCTGCCCTTTGCCGATGAGTCCTTTGACGCGCTGGTTGCCGTGCATATCTTCCATCTCATCCCCAGCTATGCCGACGCCTTGCTCGAAGCGGCGCGCGTGTTGAAACCCAATGGCTTGTTGCTGCACGCATGGGGGGAACGCCACAGCGAAAACCGGCTCGATCAAGTATGGAAGAATGCTGTCGAGCGCGATTGGTCGGCACCCGGCGCGATGGATTGGGCACAGCGCGGCACCTTTTTAACCGATCATGGCTGGCTCGCTGGCGATCATGACGCGCACAAGTATACCGTCAGCCAAGCCCCGGCGGATTATTTGGCGGGCGTGCGCGGGCGCATTTATTCCAGCATGTGGTTTTTGCCCGATGAAGTGCATCAGCGCGGGATCGCAGCGCTAGAGGCGTTCATCGCCGAAAATTACGACGACCCCACGCTCCCCGTCCAAATCGAGACGGCGTTTCAGGTACAGGCGTATCAGAAACCCAGCGTCTAATGCACATCCTCCATATCAGCCCCTATTACGCCCCCGCCTTCGCCTTTGGCGGGGTGCCCCGCGCTGTCGAAGGGTTGGCACGGGCACAAGCTGAACGCGGGCATCGGGTCACGGTGATCACCACCGACGCCGGCACGCAAACCGCCCGCCTCGCCGCCCCTGCCCACGAAACCCGTGACGGCGTGCGCGTGATCCGCGTGCCGAATCTATCGGTGTGGGCGCGCGGGCGCTTCAACATGTCCTCCCCGCTCAGCATCGGACGGGCGGCACGGGCGATCCTGCCCACCGTCGATATCGTCCATTGTCACGAGTTCCGCACGGTCGAAAATTTGCTCGTCACCCCGTTGGTGGCGCGCGCGGGTATCCCATTGGTGTTAAGTCCGCACGGCACGCTCAACTTGACGACCGGACGGGGTAGCCTCAAAGCCGCCTGGGATCGGCTGCTTTCGCCGTCGGTCGCCCCCCGTTTCGCCGCCATTCTTTGCCTGACCGAGACCGAGCGTGCCGAGGCGCAAGCGGTCTGGGCGGGATTGGGCACTATCGCTCTTCCCCAATGGGCGGTCATCCCCAACGGCGTGGCGCTGGATATGCGTGGACGCGCCGCGTTGCGGGCGGCATTTCGGGCACAGTATCAGCTTGGGGATGCGCCCATGTGCTTATTTTTGGGGCGGCTGCATCCCCGCAAAGGCGTTGAAGTATTGGTGCGAGCGTTTCAACAGGCGGATGCGCCCGACGCCCGCTTGGTGATCGCTGGACCCGACGAGGGCGCGTTGGCGACCATACTCCCCCTGATCGAACACGATTCACGGATCACGCTGACGGGCTATCTCGATAATGATGCTCGGTTAGGCGCGTGGGCAGCTGCCGATGTGTTCGCGTTGCCCGCAACGGGGGAAGGGTTGTCGATGGCGGCGCTAGAGGCGTTGGCGGTGGGGGTGCCGGTGCTGTTGTCGCCGGGCTGCAACTTGCCAGAAGCCGCCGACTACGATGCCGGCTTGATCGTCGAACCGCAGGTGGAACCGTTGGCGGCGGCGCTGTGGCTGTTGCTGACCGACCCGCTGCGCCGCGCCGACATGGGGGTGAAGGCGGCGGCGTTGGCGGCGCAGCGCTTCTCGTGGTCGGCGGTGGCGGCGGCAGTTGAGAGGGTGTATGGGGGGATCAGGGGTTAGGCGATGGTGGACTCAGTGGCAATGTCACGACGCTCGTGCCGTATATTTCGAGGTAGTTCTCGCCTGCATTCACCCACCCTTCATACCGAGGCAGATAGACGAATTGTCCGCTACTATCGCGACCGGCAATGATGACCGAACCTTCGACGGCGGCAGCAATGATGGGCGCATTAAATGACGGCGCGCTACGGACATTCACTGTTATGGGGATGATCCTACCGAATACCTTTTGGAACATGGGGCGCGTCTCTGACGGCATACCGTAAATTCCCACAAAACGCCCCAGATCGACGGCTAATGCCGTGCCGTCGGGCGACAATTGCAAATTCCGAACACTCAAATTGGATGCTGCTGAGCTAGAAGATTGCCAACCTGTCGGCTCCAAAGTGGTTACATACCCGCCAGCACCGATGAGCAACCATTTTTGCGCCAATAGTATCCCGTTGGGGAAGGCAGGGGCAGCATCTATCGGGACTACGGTCTCCCCCGTATCGGCATCCCAGAAACGTGCGTTCCCACAACTATCCCTACTCAACAACACACTGCTATCGTTGCTGAATGCTAAGCCCTCAAGAGGGCATGTGTGTCCTTGGAGCAGTAACGGTTCAGAATCTTCAACACCGATGCGGGTGAGTTCCACATTCAACCGATCTAAGATTTGTGCCGCGTATTCCAACGAGGGACTCACCTGAAAAGCACCGCGCGAGCGTGACCCATAATAATTATCCCGATACTGACGCGCACTGTAGCTCAACACCGGTTCCCCTTCCCGTTCGTAAATGCTGATCCCAATAGGGGTCGTTAGCAGCAGTTGATTTGTTGCCGCAAAACAGGCGGTTCCCCTGTCTCTGGAAAGCGGTAACGGATAGAAAACCGCACCCGTGAGACCGCTACGCATTTGCACATAAGGGATATCACTGGATGACAGGGAGAGGGCGAGATGGGTGCCATCCGCGCTGAAGATGACGAAATCGTAAGCACTGACAGACCCCACTTGTTCCCGAATAATTTCGGTGAAGTTGCCATCAGATGCTAAACTCACAAGTACAAATTCGCCGGACTCGGTCATAAATGCCGCCCGTGTGAAGTCGCGGGTGATGGCGCTCGCAACCAGCGGCGATTCCGGCGATAGGGCGATTTCCCGCAACCGTTCACCCGTATCCGGCGACCAGATCGTCAAGATCGAAGCGGTCACAGTCGCATATTCGCGCCCATCTTGGTTGAACCCAAGGTTAAAATTCCCCCAATAGGCATAGTCATTCGTGTTTACCCTCAAAGTAGCTTCCAAGATGTTCAGAAGCTGAAGCCCGCTCGAATTATAGGCAGTGAGGGCAGAAGTGCCAGCACGCGGCGTTGGGGGCGGCAAAGTCGGTATCAAGGTCGGCGTCAAGGTTGCGCTTGGCGACGGCATCATCGTTGGGGTGCGCGGCGTGGGGGTGTTGTAAAAATACCCAAAAGCCCGTGTGGGAATATTACGTCCCAGAGTGGGAGATACCTCAATCGTTGGGGTATACAGAGGAGTATCTGAAGGAGAGTCGAAATGAGGATCATTGAATCCGTAAGGGAATCCACCGGTCGGGGTTGGCGATAATTCAATACCCAGTTCCGCCGCCCGCGTGAAATCAGTGGGTGGCGCTGATGGGTGCGCCGCCAAGCGCGAACAAGTCCTCCAGACGCCAAAAACGGACAAAAGCATCACCCTGCGCTTCCCAAATCGCTTGAATACTCACCCATATAAAATTGGGACTGACGATCACGATGGGGTAAATATAGGCGGAGGGTAAAGTTGAGATGAGGAATGGTCGCCATGTGCCCGCGCGCAAATCGACCAACCATAGGGCATTTGGCTGTTGCGTGATGATCACGGCGCGGGTGCCCTCACTGTTGATATGAACTCTGGGGAGAGATGGGCGGTTTGAGGGGGTAGGGGTGGGGGTTGCGTCGGACGTGAGGGCAGCCCCTGTGACCCAAGAAACCATCGCCGAGTCGAAGGCAAATTCGTACACCGGCACCAGCATGGCGGCATTGTCAATCGTGATCACAGGTGGTACCGAGCCATCCTCTTGGGCGACAGCACTGCCAAAGAGGGCGATCACGGCTAAGATGCTGAAAAAAACAAACTAAACCGGGTGGTGATCCGACGCATAGGCTTCCTCTTTCTAATTTCCAAGAAAGTTTCGATATCGTAACTACT
>Ga0105046_10010856_pt1 | contig 14168 bp, 11 predicted proteins | sample MAT03_FD_78385 | JGI IMG/M metagenome (GOLD analysis project Ga0105046, IMG submission 78385) | Freshwater microbial communities from Lake Fryxell liftoff mats and glacier meltwater in Antarctica - MAT-03 (megahit assembly) | ecosystem: Environmental > Aquatic > Freshwater > Ice > Liftoff... | reverse complement strand
TCCCGTGAGAATGATTCCCGCTGAGGTGTTTTGCTGTCAAGCGGTTAATGGTGCCTTAATGCGTGACGGACAATCCGATGAACGACTCAAAAGGCACATTTTACACCCTTCGTTTTTCGTGTAAACTACTTCAAGTGCTTATTTTACGGTCATCAACGGTGCGAACGATGTGGCCCACTCTCGGTGCCCGGCTCATCGCCATCTTGCTGCCGCTGTTTTTCGCCGGCGCGGGGTGCAATCTTCCCGCACAGATGTCATTCAGCCCGGACGGAAAACACATCGCGTATCGGGTGGATGATCAGATGCATCTGTTGAATGAGTCCGGAAAGCCGCTCGCCAGGCTCGGACGAAGCATCGGGGGAATGGCCTGGTCGAAAGACGCATCGACACTGTACTTCGTCGCCGCGAGCGAACCGGATCTAAACCCTGCCACGCGCCCCGCGACCGAGCCCGCGGAACCGAATTCGACTTGGATGCTCTACTCGGTTCGCCCCGGCGAACCGCCCGTGCCGATTTGCAAGATCGACGACCCGGCGTTGTATCTGCAGATTGATCCGTCTGAGCAGTGGCTGGCGATCCTCACGCGGCAGGAGAAGGGCCCGAACCAACTGCGCGTTCTGGCGCACCGCATCGGCTCCGCCAGCGCGATCGAAGTATCGCGCCGGTGCGCCGCCGCGCTTTGTTTCACCGGCGACGCGCGGCTGGCGCTGGTCGAGCAGTCGATTGACGATCAACGCGATTCCGTCGGCGCGATCGTCGAGATCAATTTAATCGAATCCCCCGACCCGCTCCCCCGCACGCCGCTGTTGGTCGTGCTGTGCTCGACCACGCCCTGGCTTCAACCGATGGGGAACGATCTGCTGTTCACGTCCATCAGCCAATCGCTTCCGGGCCTGCCGCGCGAGGAAGCGTCGCTCGATCTGTTCCACTACACCCGCGCGAGCAAAACGCTGGCGACGCTGACGAAAAACGTCGGGCCGTTTTTCAGTATCTCTCCGGATCGAAAGCACATTCTGTTTGAGAAAGTAACGCCCAAGACTGAAGAATCTGAAGCCGTGCATGAGCTGGCGATTGTGAACAGCAACGGCTCCGACGCCCACGCCATTCGCGACCTCGGGCAATACGGACAACTGCCGATGTGGCCCGCCTGGCGCAACGCGGGTGAGTTCGCGTTCGTCGAACCCAACGGCCCGGAACGCGCGAAGGACGCGACCGGCCGAACGCATTTCGACGTGATGCTCTATCGCGTTGGCGGGGAAGGGTTGATGCACGTTGAACTCGTCACAAAACTCAGCGAGGGCTGGCCGGACGCGTTCAAACCGTTCTTAAAATCAGAATCGCAACCCACGACCGAGCCCAGCACGCGCCCCACGTCGGCGCCTGTGGAGTAGTTCGCAACGCCGAGGCCGATGCGGGTACGCAGCTTCGGTCATCCGCATTTGAACTTAAATACACGTCGATCGGCTTCTCCTAAAGCGACTGCGCTAGTATTGCGCCCGAGTCCAGATGGCGTCATCTTCCGGGCATCCGGCGCACGCTCCCTCTGTTCCTGCCCGCGTGCCGCGCGGCTACAATAGGATCAATGAAGATCTACACCCGGACCGGCGACGACGGATCGACGGGGCTCATCGGCGGGTCGCGCACACGAAAGTGCGACCCGCGCATCGAATGCTACGGCACGGTCGATGAACTCAATGCCGCCCTGGGCGTGGCCGTCGTCGTCGCGCCGCAGCCTGTCGCTGAAAAGCTGCTTCAGATTCAACATGATCTGTTCGTCCTCGGTTCCCACCTCGCGGCCCCGGACTCCGTTTCCGCACAAGGCCTGCCCGAACTCGACGAATCGCTGGTGACCCGCCTGGAGATGCAGATCGACCAAGCCGAAACCGACCTCCCGCCCCTGCGTGCTTTCATTCTCCCCGGCGGCTCCGAGCCCGCTGCGCGACTGCACCTGGCGCGCACGATCTGCCGGCGCGCCGAGCGGCTGCTGGTGAACTTCGCACTGGATCGACCCGTGAATCCGATCGTCGTCACCTACGTCAACCGCCTGAGCGACTGGCTCTTCGTCCACGCGCGCCTCGCGAATCACTTGAACGGCGTGGCCGACGTGCCCTGGAAAAAAGCGTAACACTGCCCCGCAACTTTGGAGCATGCGAGCGTCTTGTTGATCACTCCGCCGCACGCCTGACGTCGCGATGCACCGCTTGCTTTCCGAATTTTGCGTTGATTTGATCGACGGCTCGGTCGAGCTTTTTTTGCTTCTCAGATTTTTCGTCTACGAACAATTCCAGCTGCCCGCCCTGCCCGCTCAACTGTCCGGATTGCATGCCGATTAATCTCACCGGCTGGAACGAATCGCCTGCCCATTTGTCGAAGCATTCCCGGGCAGCCTGCCAGAGTTCAGTCGTTACGTCGGTCGGCTGTTCCATCGTGCGACGGCGGGTAATGGTTTTGAAATCGCCGAAGCGAATTTTCACCGTCACCGACCCGGCCAGCAATTTGTGTCGACGCAGGCGTGCAGCGACTTGTTCGGTTTCTTCCAGCAGAACGGCGCGAACCGCTTCGACGTCGGCGAGATCTTGTTCGAAGGTCTGCTCGTGCCCGATGCTTTTTGCTTCGCGATCGGGAGTAACGGCCCGATCGTCCCGGCCGTAGGCCAGCCGCAGGTAATGATCCGCCTCGTCCCCGCCCACGCGTTGCCGCAGCACGCCCGCGTCGAGCTTGCGTAGGTCGCCGATCGTCCGGATCCCCAGGGCTTCCAACCGGGCCGCAGTCTTCGGGCCGATGCCCCAGATCTTGCGGATGCTCAGCGGCGGAAGCACGTGGTCGATGTCTTCCGGCCGAATCACCACCAGCCCGTCCGGCTTCTGAAGATCACTCGCCAGCTTCGCCAGGAATTTGTTCGGCGCCACGCCCACCGACGCGTTCAGCCGCGTTTCAGATCTCACCCGAGCTTTGATCTGCCGCCCGATTTCGTCTGCGCCGCCGAAAAGTTTCTCGCACCCTCGGATGTCCAAAAATGCTTCGTCAATGCTAAGCGGTTCCACGAGAGGCGTGAAAGATTCGAAGATCTCAAACACTTGGCGAGACATTTCCCGGTAGCGTGTGAACTTTGGTCGGACGATGACCGCCTGCGGGCAATTTCGCTTGGCGACGACCATCGGCTGAGCCGAGTAACACCCGAACCGGCGCGCCTCGTACGAAGCCGCCGCCACCACCCCGCGCGGCCCGTCGTGCCCAACGAGCACCGGCTTCCCTTGCAGCGACGGATCGTCGAGCACCTCCACGGACGCGAAAAAAGCGTCCATGTCGACATGAAGAATCGGGCCGGCCGGTGACATTAACCCATATTGTATCAACGCTCCGATTCGCGGAAGCGTCTAATACCCCCGCCCTCCGAGGCCTGTGTCTCAAATACAGAGCTAGCGTGGCTCTGCTACAGTTCCGCCAGCGCCTGATCCAGCCGCCGCACCTGGTGGATGGCCATGCCCCCGAGTTTGGGAACGTGCTCGCCGATGTAGGGCACGAGCGCGTGCGACACGCCGAGCCGGGCGGCTTCGCGCAATCTATTTTCGATCTGCGGCACGCTGCGAATCTCTCCACCCAATCCCAGCTCGCCCAGCGCCATCGTGCCCGGCGGGAGCGGGCGATTGGTGTGGCTGGAGGCAATCGCAAGCGCCACCGCCAGATCAATCCCCGGCTCTACAACTTTTACCCCGCCGGCGATGTTCACGAACACGTCGTCGGCCGCCAGACGCATCTCGGCGCGCTTCTCCAGCACCGCGATAATCATCGCCACGCGGTCCGCGCTCACGCCGCTTACCTTGCGCCGCGCCGCGCCGATCACGCTCGACGCCGTCAGCGCCTGCACCTCCACCAGCAGCGTGCGCGACCCCTGCATCGCCGCAGTAATCACACTTCCGCTCGGCGGCTTGGCGCCCCCGTACTGTTCCAAAAAGAGGTTCCCCGGATCTGTCACCTCGCGCAATCCCCCGCCCGTCATTTCAAAAAGCCCTACCTCGTGTGTCGATCCGAATCGATTCTTCACGCAACGAACAATGCGATGTGTGTGAAAGCGATCGCCTTCGAAGTACATCACCGTATCGACAATGTGCTCGATGATCTTCGGTCCCGCGAGCGTGCCCGCCTTGGTGACGTGCCCCACAAAGATGACCGCCGTCCCGCTCGATTTCGCGAGGTAAACCAGATCCATGCAGCAGTCGCGCAGCTGCGTCACGCTGCCCGGTGCGGCCGGGAGCGTGGGCTTGTAGATCATCTGGATCGAATCAATCACCACCACCGACGGGCGGAGCGTATGGATGTGGTTCAGAATCCGCTCGACGTTCGTCTCGGCGAGCACGCGCATCTTCGGCGCTTTCAGCCCCAGCCTGGCCGCGCGGAGTTTGGTTTGTCGCGCCGATTCTTCGCTCGTCACGTACAGCACGTCGACAGCCGCCGACAACTGCGACGCCACCTGCAGCAGCAACGTAGATTTCCCGATCCCCGGCTCCCCGCCGACCAGAATCGCGCTGCCTGGCACGATTCCCCCGCCGACGATCCGATCAAACTCGCCCGTCCCCGTCGCCAACCGCGGGGTATCTGTCTCGTCAATCTCATCGAGCGAAAGCGCCTCGGCCCCTCGCGCAAGATCCGCAGTCCCCATCGGCGCAACGGCCGCCTTGCGCGCGTCGTGCGTCGGCTCTTTGTATTCCTGCAAAGCATCCCACGTCCCGCAGTCCGGACACTTTCCGAACCACTTGGGATGAACGGACCCGCAGTTGTTGCAGAGAAATTGGGTGCGCGTTTTGGCCATGCAATTATTTCATCTTCTTAAGGCGAACGGCCAGATCACTGGGAACCTCAAAGACTTTTTTCTTGCCGCGCGTCTTTTCGATTAGAAGCCCCGAAGAAGCCAGTTGATAGAGATCATTTCTAGCCGTCTGTTTGGCTACTCCATTGCTGGCCTCATGCGATGTGACGGTGTACGCCGCCTCTGCATGTCGCAGCGCATGTCCCAACAACGCAAGCTGACGGTGATTCAGCCGTGCCGAGGCCCGCAGCATCGATTCAACTTCACGCACCTCCTGGCCTTTTCGCAAGAGGTATTGTTGAAGTTCGCCTCACAATTGTTTTTTGATGGTACACCCCGGCCAGCTCACACCCCCAGCGCCTGCGCCATCGTTCCCCCGATGTCCGCCGGGGAATCCGCCACCGCGACTCCCGCGCCGCGGAGCGCCGCGATTTTTGTCTCGGCGCTGCCTTCCCCGCCGCTGATGATCGCGCCGGCGTGGCCCATTCTTCGTCCCGGCGGCGCGGTGCGCCCGGCGATGAACGCAATCACCGGCTTCTTTACGTTCGCCTTGATATACGCGGCGGCCTGCTCCTCGTCGTTCCCGCCGATCTCGCCGAGCAGCGCGATCCCCTGTGTCGCCGGATCGTTGTTGAACATCTCCAGCAGTTCGATGTAATTCAGCCCCTTCACCGGGTCCCCGCCGATGCCTACGCACGTCGTCTGGCCGATGCCTCTTGTCGAAGTCTGCCACACCGCTTCGTACGTCAACGTCCCGCTGCGCGAGATGATCCCGATGCTCTTGCCCGATTTCGATTTGCCCGCCGGCGTGTGGATGTACCCGGGCATGATGCCGATCTTGCACTCGCCGGGCGTGATCACGCCGGGGCAGTTCGGGCCGATCAGGTGGCTTTTCGGATAATCCTTCAGAAACGATTTCACTTTCACCATGTCCAGGACCGGAATGCCTTCGGTGATGGCGCAGATGACCGCAAGCCCCGCCGCCGCGGCTTCCATGATCGCGTCGGCGGCGAAAGGCGGGGGCACGAAGATCATCGTCGCGCTCGCGCCCGTCGCGTCGACCGCCTGACGAACGGTATCAAACACCGGCAACCCGTTCGCGTCCTTCGTCCCGCCCTTGCCCGGCGTTACCCCGCCGACCATCTTCGTTCCGTAATCCAAACACTGCTTCGTATGAAACGCCCCCGCGGAACCGGTAATGCCCTGGCAGATTACTTTTGTGGATGAATTAACGAGGATGCTCATGGCGGGGAAGGGTAAAGGATTGGCGATGAAGTTTGTAGGGGCAAGCAAAAGGCATGCACAGAAAGTAGCCTGGGCTTCTTCGCGAAGCCTTGTCAAAATCATCGCGGAATCAAGCCGATCGAGCTGATAATCGCGTCACCGACCACTCCGACGAAAGAAAGGTTCAGCGTGCCATCGGTCACGGAAATATTGACCGCCCGCGTGTACGCCCGCTTGGCTCCAACGACGTTCACAAGATCAAGATCGTCGATGATCTGCTTGCCTTCAGCGAACACGTCAAACTTCCGTTTTCCCGCCGAGGTGTGGAAACTCTCGGCAAAATTGAGATAAAGGGTATAGTTTCCATTACCGACCGACCTGCTGAAGCCGAAATTTTTCCCGAATCGACGGGTGAAGTACATGGGATCGTCAACCGTGCCCCCGACTTCGAAAGGTGACTGCGATGTCATTCCACCAGAGAAGCCTTGCTCGGCGTCGAATATTTTTCCGTCCGCGGTTTGATACTCCCCGCCCCCTGCATTAATTCGCAGTGTACGTCGAACCGGAATCCGAGCTGCGCCGAAATCAACTTCATCGGTAAATTCGCCTTTAGTTACGGTTACGTTCCAGAAAGCGGCCGACGGTGTGGTGAGATAGTAACCGCTGGGCAACTCTCGGCGCACTTTGTACTGCCCCGGCGGAAGATCGATACGGTAAGAGCCATTGAGATACGTTTTCGTCCAAGACTCACCCACATCGCGCCTGAAATTGTTGTTCAGATCGACGTAAACGACCCGGTCAGGCAGTCGGTCAGAGTCCCTTTCAATGCTGCCATTAATGTCTGGGTCTGAGAACACAACCCCGGCGATAGCCCCAAGGTTCGGCGCTTGAGATCGCAACGCAAAGTCCACGTTTGCGACGCTGCCGCCCGAGAGAAGATCAACTTGCCTGCTGCCAGTGGCGGGATTTGAGATCAGAAAAGGATCGACCAACGGGCTCGCTGTCCAGCCTCCGCCCATTAAGCCCGATATCGAGTACGTTCCATCAACCGCGGTTATCGCTATTGCCTGCCCACCGTCCGTGCGGCGCAAAAAATTGATGTTAACACCAGCGACTCCGGAGTCGCCAGCCGAGAACTTTCCGTCGCCGTCCAGATCCGTGTAAATGCGCCCAGAAACGGCACCAGATCGGTTAATTAGAAAATCATTTGTGGTTTGAACGCCGCCCGAAGGCGCGGACACGGTTCGCCACGGGTTGGTTTCCAGCCGAAATTCTTGGCCACCTAAATCAAATATCACCGTATATCTCTTCGGCCAAAGTCCACCGAAATTCCAACGGCCTTCGGAGTCGGTTATGGACAAGGGCTCGGCGGGGTCAATCTGTGAATTGCTGTTTACATCAAGCCCGACCCGAATGCCAGACGCCCCACGGTAAGTAATTGGCGGAGTTTCAAAGCCGTAATCGACGACGTCCACAACTCGGCCGGCAATGCCACCTTGGCGATAAAAGCCGAACACAAGACGTCTTCCGAACTGGTTGTCGAGCGTCACGGCTACGGTCAGGGGAGTGCTTATGCGGAATCCGGACGCCGGATCAGTGACAAGTGTGTAATTGCCGGAGGCGAGATTACTGAACTGGTATGACCCGTCGATTTGCGTAACCTGACTTGGCTCGCCCGTGTCGTATCGACCATTGACGTTTGCGTCTATCCAGATTCGACGCCCGGCAAAGCCCGTGTCGAAGGATGCACGCACTCCATCGGCGTCAGTGTCTTCAAACACATGACCCTGAAACATGCCGGCGGGAACTCCAGCACTCAGCGTCAGTCGACGTTCTAGTAACTCAACAAAGTCTCCCACAATACATCTCAAAACTGTAACTTTTTTTGAACTGACCCACCCATTTCGGGCAAAAGTTCAGCATATCATTTGATCATGAGGATTTCACTCGTTTGCATCGTCGTTCTCGCCCTCGCAACCTTCGCCTTCGCCCAAACCCCCTCCGCCCCGCCGTTTGATGCCGCGTTCGATGCTTATTGGGGCGATCAGAAGGCGGAACTGGCGGGGTATGATCTTAAGTTTCCGCGCTACGGGCAGATTCGAACGGGCTCGGCGGTGGCGATCTTTGTCACCGAGCCTTTCTCGAACGAGGCGCGCGTTAAGGCGGACGCGGGGAGGCATTCTTCGGCGGATGAGTTTCCTGTGTTTAAGCTCAACCTGGTCGAAGATTTTCCGACCGGGCTCTACGACTACAACCTGATGACCTCCGTCTTCGTCGCGATGAAGGCCGTGAACAACCGTCCCCCGGGCACGCCGGCGAAGATCAGTTTTTCATCGCAGGAGTGGTGTGGGCACGTCTATCACCAGGTGCTGCTTGATGACGGCGCGGCACGCGACGAACTGCACAGCTACTTCGACGGCGAGGCCGATCAGCAGAACAAATTAGATCTTCCGAACAATGCCGCCACCGAAGACGCGCTGCCGCTGTGGGCACGCGGGCTGGCCGGGCCGTACCTGAAGCCCGGCGAGTCGGTGCAATTGCCGATGCTGCGATCGTTGAAGATCGCCCGGCTCGTGCATCGCCCCGTTGTGGTGCAGGCAGCAACGCTCGAGCGAAATGAAAAGCCCGAGCGCGTAACCGTCCCCGCCGGTGAGTTTGAAGCCGAGGTACGCGTCGCCAAAACCCCCGACGGCACGTGGACGTTCTGGGTCGAGCGCGAGCACCCGCACCGGCTCATCCAGTGGACCCACAGCAGCGGCATTGAGGCGAAGCTGGTGGCGTCGGATCGTCTGACTTACTGGCAAATGCACGACGAGGGGATGGAGAAATCACTCGGGAAAATTGGGTTTAAGCCGCGCCCCGCACGTACGCCTTGATGATCGATTTGCATTTCGCGGTTGACAACGCGGAAACGCAAAGACTCGGAAACAGCGAGGAAGTTCAAAATACTTTTTTGCCGCAGATAGCACGGATTACACGGATGATCGTTGGATCTATCTGTGCTATCCGCGTCCTCGCGTTAATCCGAAGCCGGCCCGTAACCGAGATCTTCATAAATCACTGCCATCGTTTCTCGCAGCCGTTGTTGATGCGCCGCCTCGGCGCACTGGCGGCCGAAGATCAGTGCGCCGGCGATGCCGCGCGAAAGATCACACCACCCGACGCCGCTCTGCGCCCCGCCGTGCCCGAACGTGTCGCGCGAAGCGTGCGGGCCGTAGCCGTAGGGGACCTGGCCGGGGGCGTGGTGGTCGGAATTGATGATGAATCCCAGGCCGAAATCGATCATCGACTTGAACGTGTGATCGAACATCCCTTCGCGGTGCCGGCGGGTTATGAATGCGATCGTCTCGGGCTTCAACAAGCCCTCCCCGCCGCGCAGCTGCATCTGATAAAAACGCGCCAAATCGCGCGCCGTCCCGCGACAGCTTGATCCCGGCGAGACCGGGGCGGCGATCGTCGAAGTCGTCATCCCGAGCGGCTCAAAAATTTCGTCGCGTACGAATAGGTCGATCGATCTTCCGTCGATTCGCCGGACAATCTCGCCGAGCACGAACCAGCTCGTCTGCGGGTGATACCCGGTGTTGGAACCCGGCGGCCAGTTGGGCTCCATGCGGGCGGCGCAGAGCCGGTCGATAATCTGATCCCAGCTCGCCTGCGGGTATCCGGTGACCACCCCGCGCAGGCCGGCGGTGTGGGTGAGCAGATGCGTGAGAGTGATCGACTGCTTCCCGTTCTGCGCGAATTCGGGGATGTGCTTTGCGACAGGATCGTTCCAGCAAATCGAACCGCGTTCGAAAAGAATGCCCAGCGCCATCGCAGTCAGGGGCTTGCCCGAAGACATCCACGCCAACGGCGTGGCGGGCTCGATCGATCCGAATGATTCTTCGACAACCAACCCGTCGCGCCCAAACACCGCCACGCATGCACCCCCGCCGTCGATACCAGCGGAGATCACGTCGCGCGTGCGGGGCAGTTTGAGCATGGGTCAATCTTACCCCCGCTCCCGCGACGCGAAAGCTGATGATTTTCACCCGCACGCCTCGGCAGTGAACACCGCTTACACCGCCGCGGTCGTCGCGGGTGCGGGGGTTGGAAGATTAGCCGGAGGAGGCGTTGCGGCACCGATCGGCAGCGCTACGATCATTGATACAATCAACATTGATCCCCCGAAGACTGTCTTTAGCACGATGCCCCAGAAGCGGCCTTTGGCGGCGCCCCAGCCGACGCGTAAAGCCTGTCGCCAGTCGGTGCCCCAAAATTCCAGAACCATCGCGCCGATGAATGCACCGAGGCAGGCCCCGATGATCGTGCCGACGACGGGGATCGGCACGAGCGCCGTCAGTAGAATCGCTCCGACAATTCCACCCGCGATCGCGCCGAGCATCGCTCGCAAACTCCCGCCGGCCACCTTCGACCCCGCCGCGCCTGCGGCGAATTCGGCGAACTCAGCCAGCACCGCCAGCACAAAAAGCGTGATGACGGACGGCAGCCCGACGTACACGTCCCACCCCGTCGCCACGGCAAACAGCGCGTGGGCCAGCAACATCAGCCATAGCCCGGGCAGCCCGAGGATGTTCAGGTACAGCCCGGAGATCAGCGTCACAAACAGCGCGATGTACCAAAGCCAATCCATACGAACAGTGTAGGAGAGAAACAGAACGAGGATCTACGAATGTTGAAAGTCGACCGACTAATTGGATGAACGCTGCCAGTGACACGGGCGTCTCGCCTCTGCCGGCGATGAATACGCGGCGAGATGCCCATGTCACCGGAGATCACTTTTCGGTCGGATCAAGGCGCTTCTCCGACGTTCGCTCAGCTCAGCGTGAACGGAATGTTCGACACCACCGCGCCGTCGCTGGTGTTGGCCGGCGTGCTGTTGCCGGTGACGAGGGTGGTACGCAGGAAGTAAATGGTCGCCGGGTCGAGAAGCCCACCGGCCGCGGGGGCCGTGAAGTTGAGCTTCACCGATTTCGTCTAGCCGGGCCGCTTGCGGCCGGTTTCGTCCTCGATATAGAACCGCCCGCGAGTGGCCGGGCTAAACACGGGCACGGTACTGCGCCGGCGGCGTACGCTTTACATTCGGCACATTCAGAACTTCGCGCGCCGCTGCCGCTTGGCGTCTGTGGAGCAACCCGCATAGCCGTTACACACCCACATCGCGCGGGTGCCCTTCTTCGAATTTCGTCACTGCAACGTTGGCCGGGCATTCGTAAGGGGCGCACACTCCCTCGGACTCGATCAAAGGGTTTTGCAATGAATCGAAACAAGCACCGAAGCGGCAGTACGATGATCTGGATGATGGCGACCATGGTTTGCATGATCGGCATTGTCTCACTGGGGATCGACGTCGGTCGTATCCACCTGGCGAAGACGGAAATGCGTCGGTCCGCCGACGCGTCGGCGCGGGCCGCGGCCAACGCGCTGCCGGGCGGGAGCAACGCCGTCCGAACCGCCGCCCGGAACCTGGCTAACAACAACACGTTCAGCGACACGAGCGTCCCGCTGGCGCTGGCGAACGGGGACATCATCCGCGGGAAGTGGGACACTTCGACGCGCACGCTGAATACCAACAGCAACTCCCCCGACGCGGTCCGAATCATCGCCCGTCGAACCAAGGCGACGAACAACCCGTTAGAAATGACCTGGGCTTCGTTGTTCGGTTACAAGACCGTAGATTTAACCGTGATCGCGACGGCGATGTACATCACCCCGATTAACGTGGAGCATTCGGCGCCGGGCACATCGAACCCGTTCCTGGCGGGCATGCCGGCGGGGTCGGTCGCGTCGCTGAACAACCCGCACAACTCGCCGGACTACACCGGCGTGAACGGCAAGGTCAACGCAGGACCAGTCGCGGTTTCCGGACTGCCGCTCGTGCCGGGCACGGAGCTGACGTTCGATCAGATCGCCGGCACAGTGCGTCACGACCCCGGCCTGCCCTACTTCAACCCCGACGGGCAGTTAAATTCGATCGGCGGAAACACCAACGGCAATGAAAACGGAATCTCCGAAGTGATCGCGCCGATCAACAGCCTCGTGGGCGTGTTCCTCACCGACGAAAGCCCCACCGAATACATGCGAAATCGCACGGCACCGGAACGGCTCAACTTCTCCACCCCCGCAAGCCGCGACTTCACGCAGCTCGAGCCGAAGGTGCAGCAGATTTTCTGGATCGGCGACAGCCGCACGAGCGGCGGACAGGTTCAGAAGTTTAAGATCCCCCCCGGCGCCACCCGCCTGTACCTGGCGACATGGGACTTCTACGAATGGAACAACAACGACGGCGACCGCACAGTCCGAATCACCCGCCCCGGCCGGACAGTGCTGGTGGAGTAGGGGCGAGTGAAGCGTGAAGAGTTGGATGGCGCAACGCCATCCAACTCTTCACGCTTCGTTCTTCGCTCTTCACTTTCGTCGTCCCACTAAACGCCCCACGTTTCCCGCGCCTTTTCCATCGCTACAATTTTTTCCGGCTCCTTGAACCACGCATAATGCCCGATGGGATTTTCGCCGACCCAGCGTTCGTCGACGGGGTCGGCGGCGGGTTGGAAGCGGGTGTCGCAGCTCAATCGATACTGATCGGTGGTGTTGTTCGTCGAGGCGTGCATCGTCCACATGCCGAAGATGATCACGTCGCCGGCGCGGAAGTTGGTGGTCGCCCACTTCCCGCCGAACTTCTGCGTGATCTCCAGCGGATCGTTCGTAAACCACCCGCCCACTCGGTCGCGATCGACGTCCATCTTCCCGTACGTGTCGCGCAGTTTCTGAAATCCGGGCAGATTGTGCGACCCGACGCACAACGCAAGCGTCCCCTGCTCAATCGGAATGTCTCCCAGCGGAACCCAGCAGGTGTACAGGTTTTGCGTGGTCCCGCGGCCCATGTAAACGATGTCGATGTGCGCGCCGGTGAAATCTCCCTTGCCGACGGCGCGCAGCCATTTGAAATCGTACGAAAGCGTCGGGCCGTTGAAGAGCCGCGAAAAGAAATCGAAGACCGGCCTGCCCTCGAGTACCGACTTGACGTCTTCGTGGTGCGTGATGCCCTTGCGGCCCATCGTGCCGGGCATTTTGCCGGCGGGGTTGATGAAGCCGTCCAGCAGCTCCCCGCGCGAGGTGTCGATGACGTTTCCTTCGGCCTGGATGGATTCGAAAATCGTCTGGCGGGCCTTAAGCACACGCTCGCGCGGGTGAAGCCCGCGCATGAGCAAGTATCCGTCCTCCGCCAAGCGGGCGCGGAGCGCGACAAAATCACCCATGAGCGAATTGCAATCGCGCAACTCCCCAAGTTGTTCGGAGCCCATTTCCAGTTGCCGAGTTCCCATTGCGACCGTCATGCCTGTTTCCTTGGGTTAGACGAACGAATTATCCGCGCGCAGCGGGCCCGGCGTCCATAGGTGGAATGACAGTAAACTTGTGTGAAATGCTACTGCAGAAGGCAGAAGTCTAAGAAAATGCCAGCCGCCGCTCCCCATTCTGAATTCTGGATCCTTACTTCTGCTTTCTGATCTCGATCTCCGACTCTTCAGCGTCGCCGGCGGAGCGCGAGCGCGCCGAGGACTACCGCGCCGAGCATGGTCGGCTCGGGGACGGCGGCGACGGCGGCGAAGGCGTCTACTCGGCCGAAGCCGGACAGGTTATCGAAGCCCGGGGATTCGATATCGATCGCGGTGTTGAAGAGAATTTCGTACAGATCGTCGACCGTGAAATCTACGCCCAGCACCGCGCCGAGGTTTTCCGCGCGCTGAAGCACCAGCGCCGCAACCGCCGCGAGGTGCGGCGCGGCCGCGGACGTGCCGAAGAAGGCGTTGAAGCCGCTGACCGAAGTCGATACCCCGTCCGGGCCGGTGATGTCTACCGTGCGGAAGCTGGGGGCGATCGGGTTGCCGTTCTCGTCGAACAGCACGTTGATCCCGCCGAGCGTGCTGAACGATTCGACGTCATCCAAATCGAAATACGGATGCGCCGCAACCGCCACCCCGCCCTCTGCGGCGGCGTGCCCGTAGAACGGGGCCGAGTTGATGTCGTTGGGGTCTGTGATGATCGCGCCACTCACCAGCAGCCGGAGCGTTTCATTCGATGAGCCGCCGAAGAGTACGATCGCCAGAGCGCCGCTGAATGCCGAGGGTGCGCCGTT
>Ga0105046_10010855_pt1 | contig 14168 bp, 7 predicted proteins | sample MAT03_FD_78385 | JGI IMG/M metagenome (GOLD analysis project Ga0105046, IMG submission 78385) | Freshwater microbial communities from Lake Fryxell liftoff mats and glacier meltwater in Antarctica - MAT-03 (megahit assembly) | ecosystem: Environmental > Aquatic > Freshwater > Ice > Liftoff... | reverse complement strand
TCACCGATGATTTAGGCCAGCTCGTCTCCGTAAGTGGCGCCACCGGTGGCACAAAGACCTTTTCAGGTGCCATCACTGACGGCAACGACGGCGACGGTAGCGGCGTCTCGATCACAGGCAACAGCGGCGCCACAATCCGTTTCTCGGGTGGTCTCGTCGTCTCCACAGGTGCCAATCCAGCCTTCACTGCCACCGGCGGCGGTACGGTCGAAGTCTGCGCAGTCAACCCGTGCGGTGGCATCACTGCCGTCGTCAACACGTTGACCACGAGCACCGGCACTGCTCTCAATGTCTCCAGCACAACCATCGGTAGCAACGGTCTGACGTTCAGAAGCATCAATGTTGACGGCAACGATAGCGCCCCAGCCAACGGGATTGCGCTGAATTCCACTGGATCGTCAGGCGGTTTGACCGTAGCAGGTACGGGTAGCGCAGGCTCAGGCGGCACAATCCGGGACGCATCTGGCGATGGCATCTTGCTGACAACCACAGAAAGAGTCTCTCTAAGCTACATGAATATCACCAGCAACCTGGGAAATGGTATCGGCGGCTCTGGAGTGAACGGATTTGTTCTGAGCAATGACAGCATCACGAGCAATGGCAATGACGCGGCCACAGACGATTCAGGCGTTGATCTTGTCAACCTGACAGGGAGTGCGTTCGCAGGATCCCGTCCGACGAGCATCACCAACACCACGATAAGCAACAATTGGGAGTTCGAGCTTCAGATCACCAACAACACGGGGATGTTGACGGATCTCCAGATGTCGGGAAACACAATCTCCAGCGATGGGGCCAGCGCGAATCACGGCAATCTGTTCAACTTCCTCGTGAGCGGTTCATCATCAGCCAACATGGCACTCAACCTTACGAGTGGGTCGTTCACCGGTGCAGCGCCCGCGACAGCGACGGCTATTCAGTGCGACCACTCCGGTAACGGCGGGACCATGACCTGCAACGTCTCCAATGCGACCTTCACGAACAACAACGTAGGACCGCAGGGATCTGTCGCCGGGAACGGCACGTTATTGGTCAACTTCACTGGCAACACGATTACCGGCAACCGCGCGATTGGCATCAACTTCTTCGCCGATGCGAACTCGCCCTTTACCAAATCCATTTCGGGCACAGTCCGGAACAACGTCATCGGAACGTTGGGGGTGACCAACTCCGGATCGGAGGTAGGGTCGGGAATCCGAATCCAAAATGAAGGCGCGGCGCCGATCACCTTGCTGATTGCGGGCAATACGATCCAGGAGGTCGCCTCATTCCCTGGAATCAGCGTAAATGTGGGCCTGAGTGGTATTGCGACAGGTGGTCTGGCCACCAATCTCACCATTACCAACAACATTATTCGGGAGATGGATGGGAGCCGCGCCATCACGATTCAGGACAATCAAAATGCTCCGAATGCACCGGCTCCGACGATTTGCGTGGATATGTCTGGAAACTCCTTCTCGAACATCGTCGGGCAGGCGGGGGATGGTTCTTTTGTGCGAATTAGAGAACTCAATGGCATCGTGAATGTCAGACAGTCGACTCCAACTACTTCTGGGATCGCCGGCGAACTGGATGATGCCAACAGCGGCAACGACGTGACAGGCACCAAATACGCAATCAGCGGATCAGTCCAGTTCAATACCGGTGTCTGCACTCAACCAGCTGCGTTCAGCGGTTCTATATTCTTCGCGTCGTCGGAACCAACGGGCGGTTCTAACGTTGCTTCGATGCCGGGAGCGCTCGGGATTGCAGGTATCACGGAGCGAAATCGCGATGAACTCAAGCTTGCACAATCGACCATCCGTCGTCCGTCTGGAATCGCCGAAATCGTAGCCATGACCGGAATACTCTCGCCTTCAAGGCGGGTGTTGCAACGTAATGCGATAGTGACTGATTCACCGCGAGTTGGCCCGCGGCGAATCAGTTATTCCAGCGAGGTCTCCCGCGGTTCCTCGGATGTTGAATCTTTCCATTTGAAGACTCAAAAGCCCCCCGGTATCAATGAAATCGGATCGAGCACGCGTTCGGCGAATCGGCTCCTCAATTAATTGACATAACAGCGTCTGGTTGGCGTCATCAGCGAAAGTAGCGCCAACGAGACCGCCTGCCTTCTCCTCTACTGACTCTTCTCACTCCCGAGCTGCGGAAGCGGTCGAAGGCGGACTCATCAGGACGGAGGTCACCTCCGTCCGTCGATGAATATCGCGCAACAATATTGGGTACCAACTCTACTTGGGAATTGTTTGGTTGTCAGTTGGACTCGATTCGCTATTTATAGCTCGAGTTCATTGAGAAGGATTATGGTGCGAACACACCTTTCGATCGGGCTTTCGTCATCCAGGGATCGGCCGTTGTAAGATGCAACAAATCTGGTCGTCCACGCAGCAAATGCAACACTGGTGTTGCAGAATGTTGCATCGCCTCCGGAAAATTCGCTCCGCCTTTGGATCGACTTCGGTCGGTAACACCTTACTTCATTGTCCACACTAAATGCTCCCGACCTCCCGCGATACCGCTCCACTCCCAGACCGGTTCTGAGTGAAGTTCGAAGTTTGGAGCCCTGACAGCTCCGTCTATTCCTGTTCGCCATTCGATGTCTGCGATCAGCAATCGCCAGATTCCTCGCTCGAAGTTGCACCCCCCGCCCCATAGTGTTAGCGTGAATCCGATACACATTCGCGTTGGGCATATGGACCGTTGGTGAACCGGCGCGGGGTCGGGCCCGACAAATCTCCGGTCAACGGTGACCCGAGATGACAGCAGAGGAGCAAAGTCACATGGCGAATGAACAGGACGAGCAGCGATATCTCATCTCACGACGTCACCTCGTCGGTGGAGCCGTGGCAGGCGCGGCGGCACTCGCATTCGGTGCTCAGGCACTGGCCGCGCCGAGCAGCCGGGTGATCTCACGCGGGGTGAATCAGGATGGCGGCGCGACGGTCATCATCGGCACCCTCGGCGAGGCCTCGACCATCAATCCCTTTCTGACAAACGAGTCCGAGGGCGATTGGCGCTGCGGGATGCTCTTCGATCGCTTCGTGCGTATCGATACCGCCTCCTATGCGCCTGCTCCAGGTATCGCATCGGAATGGACGATTGACGGTCTCACCTTCACCTTTAAAATCCGCCCGGAAGCAAAGTTCTCCGATGGCACCGCGGTCACCGCGGATGACATCGCCTTTACATTGAAAGGGCACATCAACCCGGCCACGGGTTCGACCCGTCAGGGCAGATATCTGGTTATCGCCGGCGCACAAGAGTACGCCGACGGAGCTGCCACCGAGGTTTCTGGCATCGTCGTCTCCGATCCTCAGACGATCGCCATTACCCTGTTGACTCCGGACTCCTCCTTCCTGCTCAATCTTCGTTACGTCTATCCGGTTCCCATGGCTGCGCTCGACGGCAAAAACCTGGCCGATGACGAGTGGTTCCAGACCCCGGTTGGCGCTGGTCCGTTCGTCTTCCAGAAATGGGACAACGGTGCTGACTTCGTCGCAACTAAAAACACGAACTTCTGGGAAGTTGGCAAACCGTCGCTCGATTCCTTTACCCATCGCGTGATCGCGGACTCCCAGAGCATCGTGCTCGCCATCCTCGCCCGCGATATCGATACCTCGATCTATCCGGCCCCGACCGCGGCGGAAGAGCTTCGCGCCGACGCCGATCTCAATGTCATGGTGCCACCCTTCAACTCGCCACAGGGCTGGATGTTCAACTTCAAGAACGAATGGCTCGCGAAGAAGGAAGTCCGGCGCGCGATCGCCATGGCGCTCAATACCGAGCAATTCGCCGCCGACTCGCTGATGGGTCTCGGCAAACCGGGGATCGGACCGATCGCTCCCGATTCCTGGGCGTATGATCAGTCGCTGGTTCAGGTTCCCTACGACGTCGAGGGCGCCAAGGCTTTGATCGCTGAGTCGGGCATGCCGGAAGGAACTGAAATTCGTTTCACCGTTAATCAGGGCAACGTCCTCCGCGAGGACTGGCTGACCTACACTGAGCAGGCCCTCAAGGAGATCGGTATCAAGGTCATTGCCGAGCCGCAGGAGTACGCCACGCTCGTCGATGCGATCACTGTGAGCCAGGATTACGACTGCTGCGGTGTCGACTTCACGGGCGTGACCGTCGATCCGGGCGAGCTTTATGACCAGTTCGCGAGTGGGGCCAGCGGTAACTACACCGGTTACAGCAACCCGGAACTCGACGCGCTGATGCTCTCCGCTCGCCAGGAACTCGATATCGAAAAGGCGAAGGAAATTTACACGCAGATTCAGGCCATCTTCATGGACGAGCTTCCGGTCTTCTACGCCTGGTATCGCCCGTTCCTGCACGTTGTCGACAAAACGAAGTTCGCTGGCTATGTCGATAGCGCATATGACAACGGACTCTATGAAACGCTTCAGAACTGGACCGTCGTCAGCTAAAAGCCACAGGCTGCAAGCCCCAAGCTGCAAGGAGCAGTCCGCGGTTCTAAAGCGTGCTCCTTGTAGCTTGCAGCTTGAACCTTGTCGCTGAAGAGGATTCAATGCCTTCACCCGACGAGAATGAAGCTTCGCCGCGCGATCGAATCTCCGCGACTCCGCTCTTCCGCAAAATCATCCTGAACGCAACGAACAATACGTTCGTTGCGAAGGGGGTGCGGAGATATGGAATGCGGCTTGGTGCATCGCGCTTCGTCGCTGGCGAAACACTGGACGAGGCAGTCATATCTCTGCGCGCGTTGAATGGACTCGGATTGAAGTGCAACACCACCATTCTGGGTGAAGGTGTTCACGATGAGGCAACCGCGAACCGTGTTGTCGCTGATTACATCACCGTGCTGGACCGGATCACATCCGAGGGGCTGAACGTCAATGTGGCGCTCAAGCTGACACACCTCGGACTCGATCTCGGCGAAGAGACCGCGTACCGGAACGTCGAGAAACTCGTCAATCACGCGGCCTCGCTCGGCAATTTCATCCGGATCGACATGGAGGAGTCGGCGAGGGTCGATGCGACGATCCGGATTTACCGGCGGCTTCAGGCTGCCGGTCACGACAACACCGGTACCGTCCTCCAGTCATATCTCTTTCGCACCGAGCAGGATTTGACCGGCCTCCTGCCGATAAACCCGAATCTTCGTTTCGTCAAAGGGGCGTACCTCGAGTCGCCGGAGATCGCGTTCGCGAAAAAGAGTGATGTCGATGCTAACTACGTCAAACTGGTTGAGCGCTCATTGCAGGCCGGTGGGTTCACGGCCGTTGCAACACACGACGTGAAGATCATCAAACACGTGATTGCCTTCGCTGAACAGAATGGCATCGGCAAAGAGCGTTTTCAGTTTCAGATGCTCTATGGCATCAGCACCCAGCTTCAGCGTGAACTCGCCGGCCGTGGGTTCAGTGTGTTGATCGCGACCCCGTACGGCCCCGACTGGTACTTCTATCTGATGCGCAGACTCGCGGAACGACCCGCTAACACGCTCTTCTTTGCGAAGAGTCTCTTCAAGCGTTAAGACGACGCGGATCGGCTGCCCGATCGGGAAAGGAGGGATCGCATGGATAGTGGAATCTGGGCATATATCGCCCGGCGCTTTCTCTTTCTGATCCCGCTGTTGCTCGGACTGAGCATCGTGATGTTCACGTTGATTCACGCCGCTCCTGGCGACCCGGTAACGGCAATGATGGGCGAGCGCGCCGCCTCCAATCCGGAATTTGTCGAACAGCGCCAGAAGCAACTCGGACTGGATAAGCCGGTTCCCGTGCAATATCTCTACTGGATCGGCAACATCCTTCAGGGTGATTTCGGTAAGGCGTACACCTTCAACCGGACGCCGGTGCTCGAGCTGATTGGCCAGCGATTCTGGTCGACGGTGCAACTCCAGTTCATCGCCTTGCTCATCGGACTCATGATCGCGGTTCCGGTTGGTATCGTTTCAGCCACCCGGCAATATTCCAAACTCGACAATGTGGTTACCGTTAGCTCGTTTGTCGGTCTCGCCCTGCCTAATTTCTGGCTCGCTCTCCTGCTCCAGATCTGGATCGGGGTCAAATTAGGGTGGTTGCCGGTCATCAGTACAGGGCAGGCCAGTGCTGATTTCCCGGAGCGCGTCAAATACTTTATCCTTCCGGTAATCGTGCTCTCTCTGCCACATATTGCTTATTTTGCACGCTTCATGCGCTCTTCCATGCTGGAAGTAATCAACCAGGATTACGTCACCGTGGCCCGCGCCAAGGGGCTTGGCCCAAACAAGGTGCTTTACGGGCACGCGCTCCGGAATGCGCTGATTCCGATGGTCACCGTAATCGGGTTGCAGCTCCCGCAGATTCTCGGGGGCGCGGTGATCATCGAGCAGATCTTCGCCTGGCCGGGACTTGGTGATCTCGCCTTCAAAGCGATCGGGCAGCGTGACTATCCCGTCATTCTCGCCGTGACCCTGCTCGCCGGAGCGGGTGTCATGATCATCAATGTACTGGTCGATGTCGTCTATGTGATGATCGATCCTCGCGTCAAACTCACCGGCGCGCAGTAGGGAGGCAAACCATGCAACTCTCTCCTGCACAGGCAGAGAAGCAACGAACAGTCGAACGCGGGTCGATCCCGCTGGAAGCAGTCGCGAAAAAGCGGCAGTGGGCCACTGTTCGTCGATTTGCCGAGAACCGCCTGGCCGTGGTCGGACTCTTCGTCATTATCGTGCTCTATGCCCTCGCAATTTTTGCTCCGGTTATTCAGCGCTATCCCTATGATGAGATTACGTCGGGTATGCGCAATAAACCTCCCTCCTGGGATCACTGGATGGGCACCGACCGCAACGGGCGTGATGTCTATTCCCGTATCATCAAGGGCGGGCAGATTTCGCTTGCGGCCGGATTCGCTTCCGTTGTTATCATCATGACGGTCGGCATTTCGCTCGGCGCCATGGCTGGATTCTTCGGTGGATTCGTTGATTCAGGGTTGATGCGCTTCACCGATATCCTGCTTTCGGTGCCACTGTTGTTATTACTGATTACCGCCGCGTCGCTATTCGAACCCGGCCTGAGAACCACCGTAATCGTGATCGGACTTTCGTCGTGGCCGGGGACTGCCCGGATTGTGCGCGGCCAATTCATGCAACTCAAAGGGCAGGAATATGTCACCGCAGCTCGTGCGATCGGCGCGACACCCTTGCGGATCATGGCGAAACACCTCTTCCCGAACGCATTTGCCGTGATCATCGTGCAGGCAACGATCTGGCTCTCATACGCAATTCTGCTCGAAGCGAGTTTGAGTTATCTCGGACTTGGCGTCCGCATTCCGACGCCGTCCTGGGGAAATGTCCTGCAGGATGGTCAACGAGAACTCATCGCCGGCGCATGGTGGCTTACCTTTTTCCCAGGTCTGGCGATTTTCATCACCGTCCTCTCCTTCAACCTGATGGGAGACGGGCTGCGGGATGCACTCGATCCACGCCACCGGCGTCGGTAACGTTCCATGTTTTTTCAACAATGTGTCGATTCTTTTGCGCCGGTTTCCAGTTATTCTGTGTTGATGCAGAATCACTTCGCCGACATGCAATCGATCCGAATGGTGACCGGATGAGTGGCGCCTCGAACGAGCCATTGCTGGCCGAATGGCGGACAACGCTTGTAGGGCGCGACGCCGATATTGCCGCGCTTACCGGACTCGTCTCCGCCTCGAGTACCAATCTCGTCACCGTCACCGGTCCAGGGGGAATCGGAAAAACCAGGCTCGCGCTTCGCGTGGCTGATGAAGTGAGACCGACCTTTCCAGGTGGCATCTCTGTGGCGTCGCTTGGCGCAATTCGCGACACCACGCTCGTCTTGCAGACCATTATTCAGTCGTTCGATCTCAAGCTTGGCGGGGATGTCAACGATCTCACCCGCCTGGCGATGGCGCTCGGGGAAGAGCGTCATTTGCTCCTCATCGATAGCTTCGAGCATCTGACCGGCGAGGCTCCGCTTATCACGACGCTCCTCGCCGCCTGTCCAAACATAACGGTACTCGTCACCAGCCGGGCGGCTCTCCGCCTCTCGATGGAACGCGAATATCCACTCGGGCCGTTGACATTGAGCTCCCATCTGACTGGATTGTCGGCAGGCGAAGCCGGTCGATCCGCCGCGATCGAGCTCTTCGTCCAGCGGGCTCGCGCGGTCAAACCCGACTTCGCGCTTACCGATGATAACGCGGAGACGATCGCCGAAATCGTCGCCCGCCTGGACGGATTGCCGCTTGCAATCGAGCTCGCGGCGGTTCGGAGTAAGGTGCTCGCCCCTCGTGCGCTCCTGGCCCGTCTTTCGCATCGATTGTCGATCCTGACCGGCGGGGCCCGTGATATGCCAGAGCGACTGCGAACAATGCGCGATGCGATCGCCTGGAGTCATGGCTTACTTGATGGTGAAGAGCAAGCGCTCTTCCGCCGGCTTGCGGTGTTCAACGGGAGCTTTTCGCTCGAGGCCGCCGAGGCCGTCGCCGGCGGCGAAGGCATCGAACCCGGCCCCGTGGAGTGGACGTCGGCACTCAGTCCACTGCCATATGTGCTCGACGGAATTGCATCGCTGGTCGATAAAAGCCTGCTTGTGCATGAATTTTTCGGTGAGGGCGAGTCACGCTATCGCATGCTGCAGACGATTCGCGAGTATGCGCAGGATCAGCTTGTTACCAGCGATGAGCAGGCTGCCACTCGAGAACGGTCAGTCACCTGGACGACGAATCTGGCCTCGGAAGCGCGGATACACCTGTACGGTAGCTCCGAACAGATCAAGTGGCTGCAGCGGCTTTCCACCGAACGCGATTCGCTTCGCGGAGCGCTCGCATGGTCATTCGAACATGAGGATATCGGTCGCGCGGCGCGGTTGGCCGGTCTCCTTTGGGGGTACTGGTTCAGTACCGACAATGTGCGTGAAGGTGTCACCTGGCTGGATCAGGCAGTCGCCCGCGCTGATGAACTCACAGGACTCACCCGGCTGCAGGTGCACTGCGGGGTCGGTTTCCTGGCGCTGGTTCGGCTGGAGTTTGAGAAAGGTGCTCGGCATCTGGAGATCCTTCATCAACTCGCCGTGGATGCCAACGATTACACCTACATCGGGTGGTCAGAATTCGGCCTCGGCGTGATCGCCCAGGACACGTCCAACCCACATTTTGCCGAAGAGCGATTCGAAGCAGCTCGGCGTGCGTTCAAAAACGTACCGGAACGCCCGGCCCTGTATGCAACGGCGAGCCAGAATCTCGGACTCGTCTACAGCCGCCAGGGAAAACACGAGCAAGCGGTCTATATGATTCAGGAGGCGCTCGCAACCTTCCGTCAACTCAACTTCGAGCTGGGAATCGTGCTCTCATCGCGATTCCTCGGGCAGGTGATGCGGGCGATGGGAGACCAGGAGGGTGCCATACCCCTCCTGCTCGACAGCCTCCGCGTCAATCGCACGATTACACAGCAGTGGCATATCGCGAATGCACTCGAAGCGCTTGCGTCGATTGCGGCCGGAAGGCATCAGGAGGCACTGGCGATCCGAATATTCGGTTCGATCGATCTGTTCCGCATCCAGGCATCCGCACCGCTGGAACCTTCCCTGCAACCTGAACACGATCAGATCATCACCAAACTCAAAAAGACGCTTGGTGAGGAACGATTTGCCGAAGAGTGGGCAATCGGCCGGTTGATGGCGATCGAACAGACAATCGAGGCTGCAGCCGAAGTGGGCGGCGGCGGTTCACCCGCCATTCAAGGGAATTCGAAGGCAGAAGATCTCGGTTTGACTCCTCGTGAGATCGAAGTGCTGCGGGTTCTGGTGGATGGGAAGTCCACCAACGAGATCGCGGAGATGCTCTTCATCAGCCCACGCACGGTCAGCACGCATATTGCCAGCATTTTGGGAAAGCTGGGCGTACCCACGCGATCCGCCGCAGTAGCAATGGTGATGCGCTCCGATCTTCTGAACTGACTCAGAATCCCCCGTCTACGCCTTGTAACGTAGAGGGGAATTCTGCTTTTCTACGAAACACGTCAAACCACCGATTTCATCGCTGGCCCATTCAGCGACGATGGAACGGTCGACGAGCCGCCCGAATGCGTTCTTGTTGGGTGAGGCATGGATTCGGAATACATCTGAAATGGAGTAGAACATGTTAGGAATGTGGTCGCGTCGGGGAGTAATGGGTCTTTCGCTGCTGTCAGTCACGATGGCAATGACGGGTGGAGCGTCGGCGCAAAACAATGCGAAACAGCCAGCGAGAAGAGCATCTCAATTCCGTGGCGACGCCGGGCGAAGCGGACAGCTTGACGAAGTCGGACCAAGGGGTGCCGTTGCGCTTGTCTGGCGATTTCCGGTCCCCGGGGCAATCCGGTCAACGCCGGTGATTTCCAATGGCGTGCTCTATGTGGGGAGTGACGCCGACGGCAATCTCTACGCTATCGATGCTGCCAACGGTCAGTTTTTGTGGAGCGCCGGCGCCGAGGGGGAGATCGCCTCTTCGCCCGCGGTCTTCGATGGCGCCGTCTACTTTGGACGCGACGATGGCAGCGTGAACGCTCTTTCCACCGAGGATGGTTCCCGAATCTGGGAATTCGAAACCGGTGGCGCTGTCCGCTCATCACCGGCGATTGTAGATGGGGTCCTCTACATTGCCAGTGAAGACGGATTGCTCTACGCATTGAACGCAGGTGACGGAGTTGAAATCTGGCGCTTCGGTGACGAGGTCTTCAGCTCCCGCGGTGGTGGCAACAACTGGTTGGCATCCTCGTCGGCTGTCAGCGATGGAGTGGTGTATGCGGCACTCGATGACGAGAAACTGGTCGCAGTCGACGCGGTCAAAGGCAAATTGATCTGGAACGTTGAGTTGATCGGCGATCTGGTTTCATCACCGGCCGTGGTCGATGGTGTGATCTACATCGCCAGTCAGTACGGTGGGTTGCACGCACTCGATGCAACCGATGGAAGCGAGCTTTGGGCGTTTGCCGATGCGGCGGGAGAGGCGTCGCCAGCCGTTGCCGACGGCGTGGTGTACGCAGGCGGTCGAAATGGCAGCCTCTATGCAATCGACGCGTCTGATGGATCAGAACACTGGTCATTCGAGACGAATGACAGGATTGTCGCCTCGCCGGTCGTTGCCGGTGACTTAGTCTATGTCGCCAGTTTCGATGACGTCCTTTACGCGGTCGACCGGGCGAATGGAACCGAGAACTGGTACATGACCGCGGTCAACGATTTCGTCTCGTCTCCTCTTGTGTGGAATGGCGTGGTTTACAGTGCAAGTCTTGACGGGAACCTGTACGCGGTGGCGGCGGATCCCTCTCAACCCGATGAGGAGTGAGTTTTTCGTGCGCACTTGACCGGAACGATGCTCCGGTCAGGTGCGGTAAGCTGAGGCAACGAAGCTATCGCACACGCGCGACCTTGCGGTCGTTGCGGAAGGAGGTTTTCCGTGGCCAAAGCCAAAGCAGTCGCTAAATCGAGCAAGAAAGCGCCGATCGACAACGTTGTCCGGCGCGAGACACCGACAGTTGGCTGGAGAATCCAGCAGCCGGAGTACGACGCCCGCGTGGAGCGTGTTCGTGCCCAGCTCGAAGCCCGCAAATTCGACGCGATCGTGCTCTTTCACCCGGTCCGAATGGCGTACGTTTCCGGATTCTTCCACTACAGCACCGAGCGGCCGATGGCGATCATCGTGCCCGCCTCCGGTGGTTTGGGAGCACTGATTCCACAATTGGAACAGGAACATATCGCGAAGTCGCCGAGCGTGACGTCGGTGAAGGTTTATCCCGAGTACCCGACCGGCGGTACACAGCATCCAATGCTCCATCTGGCCGATCTTCTGACCGAGATGGGACTCAACAAAAAGGGTACCCGGCTCGGTTACGACAATAACGGTTATCTCGATATTAATGGCTACGACGGTCCCGATTTCACCGAAATCGTGGGCAAGGGTGTTGATACGGTCAAAGCGCGAGACATCGTCGATAAGATGCGGGCCGTCAAGAGCAAGGCCGAACTCGATTTCATTCTCGAAAGCTGCGTTTGGGGAAACCTTGGCCACCGGCTCATGCACGAGAAACTGGCGCTGGGACGAAACGCGCTCGATATCAGTAACGAAGCGGCCATGGAGGCTTCGAAGGCGATGATCGCATCGCTCGGACCCGGCTACCAGCCGCTAACCGCTGCCTTCGGCCCACCGGTGATCGTCATGTTCAGTGCCGGTTCGAATACGGCCATGCCGCACGGTCTGGTTCACGGTTTCGGTTTGCGACGAGGCGATGTGCTCGTTACGGGAACGGGCGCCGATGTTGGTGGTTACAACTCCGAACTCGAACGAACCATGATCATCGGTGAACCCAACGCCGAGTTCGTGAAGCACTTTGATCTGATGCTGACGCTCCAGCAAACAGCGTTCGATGCGCTGAAACCGGGTCGAACACTGGCGGAAGTTGAAACAGAAGTCAGCGCCGCCTTTCAGGATCTCGGTCTGGGTGCGCTCCAGCGTCATCACACCGGTCACAGCATCGGGTTGGAGGGACACGAGGCGCCGTTCATCGACAAGGGCGATCCGACCGTGCTTGAAGAGAACATGGTCTTCACCATCGAACCGGGTCTCTATGTCCCGGGTCTTGCCGGATTCCGCCACAGCGACACCGTCGTGATCAGAAAAGATGGTTGCGAGCGCTTGACTTATTACCCACGCGATCTGGAAAACCTGATCGTCTGGTTGTAACCGTCCGGCCCTGCCACTTGGTCCGGTGTTTCCGACAAGAATGATGAGAAATTCAACGGTGCGGAGGCATCCGGACGACGACGCGACTAGCCACTCTCCAGATCGGCGAGGAGTGGCAATGATCGCGGGTAGATCTGGTCAGCGAAGGTGCGTGGCAACGCCAGCCGCGATTCGAATGGCACGAGCGCGTTTGTTAGAAATCGAATCTGTTTCGGCAGTGACCGCCTCTAGCGATTCCCAGGAAGCTGGACAGGGTAGACGGCCTCAATAGGAACTGTTGTTTCGGTTCCGTCCGCTCCTACCGCCCAAAATACTTGACCATCAGTCTGAGCGAGGGGAACCGTCCACTCCTCGAGTCTGTAATAAAGATTCGCAGTGGCCTACCATTGTGCCCGCATGGCATTGGCGGCGAAGAACTCGCCTGGAGAGCCGAATTTCTCGGCGATTGCATGTGCATCCGCCGCCGCTGCCCCGGTCGGTCCGCAGAACTGTCGTGACATGACGCCGACGCTTAAGTCCTGGTCGTAGACTGCAAGAGCTTCGACGGTGGGAATCAGCTGTCCTCGAAATGCCGATGCTGACACCACTAGATTTTCTTTGATCGGTGGGTTGACATCCACTCAGTAGACCCTGGCGCCCTGAAACGTCAATTCCGGGCGGTCGGCGTTGTGCCAACTGCACAGGAGTGGTACCGCCGTTCGAATGGTGGGCTCGATGACATCGCCCCGGCCAGCAAACAGACGGAGAAAGATGACATCGGCGGTTACATCTCCCATTTGAAGCACGCGTGGTAGCTCGGTACGGCCAGGGTATGCGCATTGCAATCGGAAGGAAAATTGAAAGTCGCCTGAAATCCGATCGCCAATCAGATAGCCGACGATCCCGAGGTTGGGAAACCCGGCGTCCGGATCGTTCGATGGGCCAACCCAGTATTCCGGTGGAATTGGGCGCGCGATAGCGTAGTTGTCATCGTCGATTCAGAACCTAAGGAGCGATACGGTAACTGTGCTACCGAACGGACCTTGAATGCGCAATCGCACCGGATCGCAGACAAGACCAAATGATCACCCGGGATTTGACGGAACCACCGAATATTGGCTTTGATTTGCGTCACTGAGTCGGCAGCCTCATTGATTGGTGAACCAGCCGGTACCGCTATATCGGGTGCGAACGGTTTCTCGTACCCTGCCTATGGGTGCTGGCAGCGGTAGCTGCTGTGTCGAATTATAGCTAAAAAACATTATGCGGATTGTTCTTTTCATCGTCACTTTCAGCTCATTCGTAATTCGTGAGCCTTCCCACGTTGATCGAAAGGTCTTCATTAATTATTGAAAGCTTCGAACGCAGGTTGAAGAACATTAGACCGAAATCGGCTTGCTTCGTGGCATCTTGTTACCAGTTGTCCGGGCCTTCCATCGGCAAATTCCGAGGAGCACCGAATACACCAATCAGAAAACGCTTTGCGGCGCGCGGCAGAGCTGGTC
>Ga0105046_10010853_pt1 | contig 14169 bp, 8 predicted proteins | sample MAT03_FD_78385 | JGI IMG/M metagenome (GOLD analysis project Ga0105046, IMG submission 78385) | Freshwater microbial communities from Lake Fryxell liftoff mats and glacier meltwater in Antarctica - MAT-03 (megahit assembly) | ecosystem: Environmental > Aquatic > Freshwater > Ice > Liftoff... | reverse complement strand
TTTGGCCGTGAGGCGCTCGCTGAGCATGCGGATGGAGGTGAGACCGCCGCCCAGGTCGTCGTGCATTTCGCCAGCGATGCGGTTGCGTTCTTTGGTGAGGGCGTCTTGTTTTTCGATCTGCAGGCGTTGTTCGCGCAGTTGCAGGTTTTTGAGGCGCAGTTTTTCGCGGATGTAATATTTGACACCGGCGTAAGTAGCCACTGCGCCTACCAGTAAACACAGTGTTATGAACCACCACGTTTGCCAAAAAGGCGGGTGGATGGTGATGAAAACGGTGCGTAATTCTGGGTTCACTACCCCGTCGGCGTTGGCGCCTTTGATTTCAAAAAGGTATTCGCCGGGGTCGAGGTTGGCGTAGCGGGCGAAACCGCGGGCATCCTGACCTTTAATCCAGTCTTTGTCTGGAGAATCGCCATCGAGTCGAGTCATCCGGTACCAGTGCTGGGTGTGTTGTGGATCGCTGTAATCGGCTACGACGAAGTCGAAGGAAAGGGTATTTTGTTGGTAGGTATAAGAAAAGGTATCGGCCAGGGCGATGTTGTAAGGCAATTGGAGCGGTTCGTCGTTCACCATCATGCCGGTGAGCAAAACGGGCGCCCTGGTTTGGATGTCGCGCACGCTGTCGGGGTGGAAAACATTCACGCCATCCACGCCGCCGAACCAGAAGCGGCCGTCTGGCGTGCGTTGGTAGGACGAACTGTTGTATTCGTACCCTTGCAAACCGTCGGAGAGGTGGTATTGTCGGAAGGTCTTGGCGCGGGTATCGTATCGCATCAGACCGTTGTTGGTGGAGAGCCAGAGGTTGCCGTTGTTGTCGGGAAGGAGGCCATAGACGGAGCGGTTGAGTATCGTTTCAACACTGTCGGCGGCGCCCGGCACAAGAGATTTAGCCGGAATCCGAACCAGTTTGGCCATTGTAGAAATCCAGATAGCGCTGTCTGTTTCAGCCAACGCATGAATTTCATCGGGTAAGTAAAGACGTCTGATCCAAATCAGGGTGCCGGCTTTCCATTGAAAAAGATCGGTGAAATCGTCTTGACTGGAAACATACACCCTATCCTTGGAATCTTTCAAAATTTTGTGGTTGAGAGAGGAGCCTTTGGGTTTTCCTGTCGTAGACACTTTTTGATATACTGGAATGCGATTTTCTGTAAAATGCAATCGATAAAGCGATGAATCGGTGCAAAGAAGGGCGGAACCGTCGGCAAATCCCACAGCGTTTTGAATTACATCCTGTCCCCAGGGTATCGGAAGCCCGGAAATCCTTCTTTCCCGGACATCGTACAACATAATTTGGGAATTGCTCATCATCAAAAGGTCGCCGGAATGCAGGCGAAGTATATCGTGGATGCCCCAAAGGGGTTTCCCATCGGTACCGATTGCAAGAGTCGCTTTTGATGCTCCCCGGCGCACCAAACGCAGCGGATCCATATTGCTGCCCAACCATAAATCTCCGTTGTCGTCGAGCCACAATTCATCGGTTGTAAACGCCGTTTCGTTTGGCAACAATACCTTGCTTTCGTCCACCAATCCGAACTTGGACTTGGTTATGTCGGCATAATCGACGCCCTGGGTCCAGATGGATACCCAAAGTATGGCATCGCGATCTACGTACAATTCGGCCAACATGTTGTTACTCACCAGGCTCGATGGATGTTCGGGCTTGTGGGCGTAATGCCGTATAAACGATTTTTGGACCTGGTCGAAAGCCATCAACCCCGTTTCTGTGGATACAAAAGATGTGCGCTGGTCGAACGCCTTGAAGTCGAAACAACCTCCAACGGACCGCCCCTGGAATTCCGTGTAATGCCCGAGTACCCTTCCTGAACCGTAATCAACATGCCACAATCCGTTTGCCGTACAAAACCAAGCCGTTTTGCCCGAACCGGCCGCTATCCGATTGGGAGGTGGAATTTCGGGCGGGATATGGTTTGGCAATGACACCAATAAGGAGTCTTCCTGCACGAGGTAACAAAACACTTTACCCGCTTTGCCCAATTTGATCGACCACAATTGCTCGGGTTCACCGGCAGCGTTGAGCACCTTAAAGTGCCTTAAGCCTTCAAACGGACCGAGCGATTTGATCCGGAGTTTTGAGTTGGGAGCGGTGGGGGGAGTCAGGATGTACAAACCATCATTCAATCGCGCCCACAACCGGCCATCCTTGCTCCGGTGCATGAGGTAATAACTTCCGGTAAATGGGACACTGTCAATTTCGGCGCGGTAGCTGCTGAAATCGTCGGTACGTGGGTGGTAACAGTTCAAAGCGCCGTCTGTTCCGAACCACAGGTTGCCTTGTTCGTCCTCAAAAAACGGACTTTGCATGTTGTTGCCGACCAAGCTGCGCTGGTTACCCTTCTCAGGACGGTACACCCGCACTGTTTGGCCGTCGAACCGATTGAGCCCGTCAAGGGAACTGATCCACACGAACCCCTGGCGGTCTTTGTGGATGAACGCGTTGATGTTTTGGGAGAGGCCGTTGGCGGTGGATAGGTGGTTGAAATGGAGTTGGGCTTGTGTTTTAGCGACCGGGCTTAGCGAAACAAACAGCACCCAGCACACGCTCATCCGGGTGTTGATGACATGAAACAGTCGCAAACAGAAATATTTTATCAGTCGTAACATTCGGGTGGACAAGGTAGGCCTAGCAAGTGGTTTCCTTGAGCATCAATCGTTTGGACAGATGCAAAATTGATGTAATCCTGAATATCATGGTTATGGCTTTCCAGTGGAATGTTCATCTGAAATTCTACGGTTCCTGTTGGCATTGTACCCGGAAGGTTTTGCAAAATCAATTTGAGCATGGAAGCTTTGCTCACCTGAAAAATTGGAGGAGCAGCAATATCCAGTTTGGCATACCCATTTGATTTAAATTCATTTTCCAAATCTTCAAGATTCCCAATCCACAGAGTGCCATTGCCAACCTCATCGTTAAAATACCCATTGTTACCGATAAATTTGAGGGTTCCATTGGATGCCATGGAAACGATGCCAAGAGCATCGTTTTTAATCGCTAGTCGCAACATTATCCCTTTGGCACTAGCTTTTAGGTCGGCATTGGTGAATGTGGCTCCTGTCAGCGCTTTCACAGCGGCATTGCTAAAGAACACCGAAATCACCTTTCTAGGGTTTGAAGTATTGTTGTTTTCATAATATCCCGGTTTAATCAATACGTGTTGGCGACGAACAGAATAATTATCACGTGAATCTGTATATTGTAGACCGCTGATGTTGACGAGTTCTGTTCCAGAATAAGGGTGGACGGGCATGACAAAGGTTGTTTTAATGAATTAATGGATTCGTTATTCAGATTCCTCCAGGAATTTAAAAAGGTGTTGCATTGAAAACTTGTTGTTTTGAGCATTCCAGATACCGTCCGGAAGTCCTTGATCAGGTAATGGATTCAATTCCAATTGCATTTTTTCAAAGATGGATTCAGGTTGCCATTTGCCTTTTTCAATGTTTATACATGAATTTTCATCCCTTTTAAGTGTCCAGATCATTTGTTCAGCAACGATGTGGGATCCGAGTGGTCCCAGTCGGTCTCCGTTCTCCAAAACACTTGACTCAATGAGCAAATACAACCAAAGTGGGAGATTTTCAGGCGTCAATGTTTTTCTTTGTTCTGGGGTAAGTTTTGGAGAACCATTGCAAATTAAAGAATCTACGGTATGTAAGACATCTTCCGGAGAGATCATGCGATTGGCATAATTGGGCAACCTACTATACATTGCCGTTGCGTGATCGTGCGCAGAAAACCTTTCTCTCGGAAACCTTTTCAAATTTGCCTCTATCAATGAGTTGTTGTCGTATTTCCTGAATATCAGGGCGCCAAGCGCATCTGCAATTTGGAGATCGTATTTACCGGCCATGGTAACAGCGGTTTGCTTATCATCAAGACCTTGCTTGTACCAAAAAAAGAATTTGCTCCAATCGAGGCATGTTTTTTGCCGCTCAGTAAAGCCCCTTAAATCCGTCAGGTCCTCTTCTCTTTGAGGATGACGGTTTTTGTAATCAAAAATTTTCAAAGCCAATGCGTCATTTATTGAGTAACTATTCAATACCTGACTATGCCCTACCCTAAAAGCTGCGGCAAAGAACTCTTCCATCAATGCAGGGACAGTTGTGGGATTATAAAGTAGAAAAGCCTTGTTGTCCTTATTTAGCAACCGATCTATAAGTTCTGGATCATATACTATCTGTTTCAAATACTGGTGAATGACCATCCACTGGTAGTGGTTAATCACAGATTTTTTTGTCTTTTCAAACAAAGCATCTGAGGTCAATGACACGTCCAGGCCATGGTAATATTTTACCATGGCATTGTGAAATCGCATGAAAGCAACATGCAATTGTGAGGTGATGAAATTCTGATCGTTCCGGACATCTGCAATGATTGGCACCTTCCGTTTCAAACGTATAACATCGTAAAGGTTACCGTATCTTTTCATGCGGAACATGGTCCGTCGAAATGCATCCCAATACTCTTTTGGGTACTTTTTTGATTCGTAACCTATGTCGTCTCCGTAGTGATTGAACAGAAACGCATGGATTGCAGGCCCTCCACCATACATGACGTCCAATCGTAAACGGGGAATATTGAACCCTGTCGTATTTCTGTGGTAAGTAATGTCGTGTGCGATAAATTGACCTATGTAAGTGAATCCTGCCGAAATTCTTAAATTTTCCTGTTGTGCGAACATGGGATGCAGACGCATCTTTTTCGACACCAACAAAAGCGTATCGGTTATGTCGACGGTGCGTTTACCTTCACCGTCAGCTAATTTCAAACGACGCCTTTTTTGTTGAATTTTAGGTTCATCTGGAGTTAGCGTAATGGGTCGACTGCCATGTGCTCCGTAAAAAGATTCAGACTGCAATTTGCGTTCATTGGAATCCATCTGGTTTGGTATAAATATTTAATTAACAACGGGAACCACAAACAAGATTCGCTATTTTTTTTGCCTCGAAAAATACAACTTTCGTTATACCAACTTCCACTCAATTATCCCTCCCACACCTAGTGCAGAAGCATGAAGGCCGGAACTTAACTCGGAGAGGTTTAACGTTTGTAGAAATTGTTCCGTTTGTGCGTGTTTTTGACCTCGGAGAGGTCTAACGTTTGTAATATACCCTCCAACACGCAAATGTTAGACCTCTCCGAGGTCTTTTGGTCGCGAAAAACCGGTTATTTCTACAAACGTTAAACCTCTCCGAGGTTAGTACTAACTTCATGCGTTTGCCCTACCTCCCACCCCCTTCCCAAAGCGAATGTAATCCCTTCCCAACAATTATCATATTAATTTTTTACTTTCTTCATAAAAAAACGTGCCAGGCTTACACCCGAGGCGTCTGAAGTCACACTTTACGCTTACCCCGAAACGACGGCTGAAACAACCTTCGTTGGCTTTTTGGGGTCATGCCGGTCTCAAAACTTGCTTTTCTTTCAACCTTGGCAATCGTAAAAGTATTGTTTCACACAGTCCGGCCAATACTCATTTGTGAGTACCCTCTCTTAAACCATCCCGTTTTTCACACACCAGGCAGCCAGCTCGAGGGTATTCTTGGGCCCCGTTTTGCGGATCATCTTGCTACGGTGGGTGTCCACGGTGTGTTTCGACAACGCGAGCCGGCCGGCGATTTGCTTGCTCGACAAACCGTCGGCCAAAAGGCCGACGATTTGTGTTTCGCGCTGGGTGGGGGTAAATTCAGGATTAAGGAGCATGGTATTTTTCTGATGGTGGCCTTTTGTGGTGCACCAAAGATCTTATGTAATTTTGGATTTTGGAATACAACGTTTGTTGTAGGGGGAGAAAAGAGCCCCCCCTAAATTCCGGTGTGGCCCATGTTTCGATACCCTATTTTATTACTTACTATTGCCATCAGCGAATTGCCTGAAACTTGCTCACCGCCTGCACCTGTCCAACCTACACACAACGCAGCAGGTACAGACCCGCAGGCAGTTGGGAAAGCTGGGGTATTTCGGATTAAAAAACAGCGCGCCGGACTCCCACCCGGCGCGCCCGCTGTCCTATGCTCCCACTTTGGAGCTCGAATGGCAAATTCTCTGGCGGTTTTTTGACATCATACAGGAGTGCTTGCCTTAGCCGTTGGTCTCTTGTTGGAATGATACAAAGATGCAGTTGCAAAACACCCCCCACAATACAACCTTCGTTATACCACCCCAACCCACAATCCTAACTTATGTCTAAATCAGGCTTGCATATTCCCGCGTTTTTCCGCATTTTTAGACCCTGATTTTGTGATTCGCAAGATTTACAGAATGGATTACATTGATTTTTAAGGATTTAAGTCCTTTTTCTTTTTGCAAACCACGTTTCTTTGAGTACCCGTATCCAAACCGACACGTTATGAAAACCATTCTCCTTTCCGCATTTTTCAGCTTGTCCTGCGCTTTTTCAGCCCTTTCGCTCGACGCAGGCGTGTCCTGGGCCGTGTTCGCCACACCCAACGACCCTTACCTGGAGGTCAACCTCGAAATCGCCGGAACTTCCCTGCGGTGGTTCGTAACCGACTCCACACACATGCAGGCCGGCACCGAAGTGCTCATCCTCATCAAACAGGGTGAAAATGTGGTGAACTACGAAAAATACGCACTCAACAGTCCCGTGGTGGCCCATCCGGAAAACCTGCTCGACGTGAAACGGTTCATGCTCAAACCAGGCGCCTATACCCTGGAAATGTTTTTTACCGACGCGAACAACACGGAAAGCACAGACCTCTACAATGCCCCGTTCACCGTAGATGTGCCCCAAGGCAAAACTTACCTCACGGACGTGCAACTGCTGCGCAGCTTCCGTGCGGACGACACCGACTCGCCCTTCACCAAAAATGGCTTTTACCTCGAACCGCTGCCGTTCAACTATTACGACCGAGGCGCTACACGACTCCTGTTTTACGCCGAAGTGTACCACAGCCTGGCCGAACTCGGCACCGACAATACCTATCTCGTGCGTTACGTCATCGAACAGGAACTGGGCAACGGCGCCACCAAACTCATTTCCATGGGCAACCAGCGCAAAAAAGCGTCGCCCATCGATGCGGTTTTGGTGCAAATGGACATCAACAAACTCGAATCCGGCAACTACAACCTTAAAGTGGAACTGCGCAACAGTACCAACGAATTGCTCGCCGAACGCAAAATCATTTTTCAACGCAGCAATCCGTTCCTCAACCTCGCAGAAACCGCACTCACGGATGAAGTCCTGCAAAAGCAGTTCGTGGAAAAACTTACCCAGGATACCCTGGTGTACACCCTGCGTGCCATAGCCTCACTCCAAAAAGGCGACAACCCCGAAATCATCAAAAACATCCTGCAAACCAAGGATCTCAAATCCATGCGCTTTTTCGTGTTCAAACACTTCATGGGCGTGGATCCCAACAACCCCGAATTGGCCTACAACAATTACATGTCCACCGCAAGACAGGTCGACGTGCGTTTCCACAGCGGTTTCCGCTACGGGTTCGAAACCGACCGCGGCATAGCGTTTTTGAGGTACGGTAGGCCGGATGATTTCGTGCACGTCGAGGACGAGCCCTCCGCACCTCCCTACGAAATATGGGTGTATTACAACTTCCCCGCTACCAGCCAGACAAACGTCAAGTTCCTGTTTTACAACCCCACCCTCGCCGGTGAAGACTACATCCTGCTGCACTCCACCGCCCGCGGTGAAATCAACAATCCGAAATGGGAACGCACCCTCTACTCCCGCAATGCCGGCGAAGAATACGAAGGCGACAACTACCACGACGCCACGCAAATGCAGGGCAATGTGAACAGGAATGCACGGAGGTACTTTAATGATCTTTGACTTGGATTTTGGGGACTCTATTTTGGGATTATTCGCAACATAAATCCCCAAATCCAACCAAATCCAATCCCTTTAAAAAATCCAATCCAATCATCCAAATCCTTTTAAATCCCTGAAAATCTCAATCCAGATCCCATCGGGACGAATCCTAAAAATCCTGGTTATTGACGATCCTCCTTTGCCTCTTCCCTTTTTTCGATGTACTCTCCGTAGATGGGCCAATAATCGTAGGTAAGGTAAATATCCGTATCGAATGCGCCCCAGGCGCCGTTTTCGATGGCCAGGTTGAGGTTGCGGACAGACGAAGCCGGCAAAACGAGCACCACCACATGGCCGAGGTCCATGGCGATGGTCCAGGAAACAACGCGCGCATCTTTGGGCGGGAACAAGTCCCAAAAACCCTGGGCTTCCAAAATCCTGCGTATTTCAGGTAGGTTTTTGTCCTGCTGGTGCTTCATCACCACGGTCACCATCATGCTGTCGGGGGCAGGCACACCCGTATTAATGATGACAACCGGAGGCGGAGGGAACGGCGGCGTGGGCGGCGGTGTGGGATCTTGAGCGCCAACTTGGGTGGAACACAAAACGGTTAAAAGGCAAAAAACCCAAACTTTTTGAAACGTGCGCATGACTTGACGGACTATAAATTTCGGAAACAAAGGAAGCAAAGATGCAAGATTTGTTGCAAAACTCCTTTTAGAAACTATTTTTGCCCCACCCATCAACCAACACCCTACTTTACCAAAGTTTTTTACTAACCATCAGCCAACTGCCTGCTAACTGCTATCGGCTAACCACCAATCACTACCATGCGCCAACACCCTAAAGGCTTGCCCTACCTGTTTCTCACCGAAATGTGGGAACGCTTCGGTTATTACCTCATGATCGGGATCTTTTTCCTGTACATGACAGACTCCAAAACCGGCGGTTTCGGCATGCAAAGCGCCACGGCTTCCGACATCTACGGCACGTTCATCGCCCTGGTGTATGTGACGCCCTTCATCGGCGGCTTGCTTGCAGACCGTGTTTTGGGTTACCGTGTGAGCATCGTCATCGGCGGCGTATTGATGGGATTGGGTTACCTTATGCTGGCCATCCCGGACAATTACAACACTTTTTACCTCGCTTTGGGGTTCATGATTGTCGGCAACGGATTTTTCAAACCCAACATTTCGGTGCTTTTGGGCAATTTGTACAACGAAGAAAAGTACAAACACCTTAAGGACACCGGGTACAGCATTTTTTACCTGGGCATCAACATTGGGGCATTCGTTTGCAACTTTTTCGCCGCTTACCTGCGCCTCAATTACGGCTGGGGATACGCCTTCGCTGCCGCTGGCATAGGCATGTTCATCGGTGTGACGGTGTTCCTGATTGGTACCAAACACGTGAAAAACGCCGACATCCGCCGCGAACCAGAGCCTGGCGACACCAGTGTGGGCCGCATGCTTACCGCCGTTTTGCTGCCCGCCCTGGTAACCGGCATCGCTGCCTGGATGATCCCGGGCAATATTTTCGGCTCCGATTCCACCGATGCCTTCCTGTTCGGCGCCTTGCCGGTGGTATTTTTTTACCTCTGGATTTTGCGCACCGCCAAACAGGAGGACAAACGCCCGATCAAAGCGCTGCTGGCCATTTATGGCATCGTGATCATTTTCTGGGCCGTATTCAAACAAAATGGCACGGCGCTCACCACCTGGTCGGAGTTTTACACCGACCGAAGCATGCCTGCATGGCTCGAAAAACCTGCGTCAAGTGTAAAAATGGTGCAAACGGTGAGCATGACGCCCGACAGTTTCCCACAGTACGACGAGCAGTTCCGCAAATCGAAGGTGGACGGGAAAATTGTCAAAACCGTGAGCCCGGACCCTTATTTCCAAAACATACCACCCGCCGAGCGCCCTCCGGATGATGGCAGTTTAAGCCTGGTTTCGAGCGAATTGTACCAGTCCATCAACCCGTTTTTCGTCATCATTTTCACGCCGCTGCTCATCATGTTTTTTGCATGGTTGCGCAAGCGCAAAAAAGAACCGAGTACGCCCGGGAAAATCGGCTGGGGCATCGTCATCTCCGCGCTGTCGTCGCTGGTGATGGTGTGGGCCGTTTACGCCTGTCACAACGGAGTGGACAAAGCATCGTCGTGGTGGCTTATTGCAACCTATGGTGTGGTCACCATCGGCGAACTGTGCCTGAGCCCCATGGGCCTCTCCATGGTGTCGAAAATGGCGCCCCGCCACCTGACAGGACTCATGATGGGCGGTTGGCAACTGGCCACTTCGCTGGGCAACAAATTCAGCGGTGTTTTGGCCACCATGTGGGATACCTATGACGACAAAGCCAACTTTTTTTGGGTTAACTTTGTGCTGCTATCTTTCGCAGCAGGCATCCTGTTTGCCCTGATGCGTTGGCTCAAAGAGATTTTTAAAGAAAAAGGATTGCTCTGAATAAGGGCAGTTCACGGGACAACCATTGTTTGAATTAACCAAAAATATTCCGCAGTGTCTACACTTAAACACAAACCCACCAAGCAAGACGTCAAGAAAAAAGACCAATCAGAAAGCAGCTATTTTCTGCTCATCGTTGTGTTAGCTACCGTGCTCCTGATGGTTCTGATGTATTTTATTTTTGTCAATTAGTGCCGCGTCCAGTGAATAACATACAGGGGAAGAAGTGTGTAGCATTGTAATGGACCAATTTCCTGGAGAGGAATATTTTGGGGGTACCATGCGCCTGAGTTCCCGGGCTAAAGAGCAATGGGCGTCGCTGGCATGGTCTTACCCCATCACTGCACGCACCAGTATGGGGATTACGACCAACGGGACCTTTCTGGACGCAGGCAAAGGCTCCAATGATTCGCTTGAAGCTTTGTCGCAAACAAACGATGTGGCCATTTACCAATTTGCAAGAGAAGTAAATTACAAACATTACGGCCTTGGTTGGAAAGTCGGTTTTGCTTCTTCGTTCAAGAATGTTGAATACGGCATGACGCTAACCACACCCGTCATTACCAACAATGGAAAAGGGAAATACAGTTACAATAAGATTTTTTCGGGCATAAATTCTTCAAGCGCCAACACAGAAGAATACACCACAAACCGGCAATCCGGCTTTCGTTTAACCGACCGTTTCGACGATGTGCTTAATGTTGGCCTTGGGTCCGAAATCTACCTCAGGGATGAACTTTATTTTTACGCCAGCTTGTGCACCGATTTTTCCGCCATTCCAGAAAACCTCACCAGTTTTTCGAGCAACCAACCTACAGCAGCCAACAGCACTTTCACCGCTAACCTATACCACTTCGCTGGCGGGTTCGTGATTAATTTTCCCACTGCCGAACCAACGATGGGCGCAACCATCACCGACGGCAAACAACAAATAGCCAGGCCGGTTAATTTTCCGGACGACGGCGAAGACAACATCTTCGACACCACCCAAACAGCTACCCTCGAATGGGATCGCCTGCGGTTTGTGTTCAGTATTTCGGTGCCATTCCTGGATAAAAAAACCAGGGAAATCATCAAGAAAAGGAACAAATGAGCTTGGATGTAAAGATTTAGATGGATTTACGCTGAAAGTTCGTGCTTCATCTGCAAACTACGACAGCCGCTTTTTGTAATCGTTGTATCCAAATTTCCGCACCACTTCCAGTTTGCCGTCCGGGCGCCAAATTGCGATACTTGGGTGCGTCACCCCATTGAAGGTGCTGGTTTTCACCATGGTGTAGTGGATCATGTCTTCCAAAACCACTTTTTGTCCTACTTTTAAAGGTTTTTCAAAAGCGTATTCGGTCATAAAATCGCCGCTGAGGCAACTCACGCCGCCCAGCCTGTATTGGTTGGGCGCTTTGGGCTCGGGCGCGGATTCGGCGCCTTGCACGCGTGGCTTGTAAGGCATTTCCAGGGTATCGGGCATGTGGGCCGTAAACGACACATTGAGGATGGCTGTTTTGACGCCTTTGTTTTTCACCACATCCAGTACCGTAGCCACCAACACACCGGTTTCCCAGGCGATGGCGCTTCCGGGTTCGAGGATGATTTCCAGGTTCGGGTACCGTTTGCGGAAAGCTTTGAGCGTAGCGATGAGGTGCGGCACATCATAGCCTGCGCGGGTTATCAGGTGTCCGCCACCGAAATTAACCCATTTGAGTTGGGGCAAAAAGGCGCCGAACTGTTTTTCAAACACCTCCAGTGTGCGTTCAAGATCGAAGCTCGAGCTTTCGCAAAGGGTGTGGAAATGCAAACCTTCGATACTTTCCGGCAATTTTCCTTTGAAATTTTCAACGGATTCGCCCAGTCGCGAACCGGGTGCGGCCGGATTGTAGAGATCGGTACCCACGGGCGACCAACCCGGATTGACCCGGATGCCCATGCTGATTTTTTCGGTGTGTTTGGCTACCCGGCCTTGGTAGCGCCTGTATTGGCCCAAGGAATTGAAGGTGATGTGGCTCGAATAGGTTAGGATTTTCCCAAATTCCCCCGGCGTGTACGCTACGGCGTAAGTATGCGCTTTGACCTTCATTTCTTCAAAACAGAGTCGCGCTTCGTTGAACGAAGAGGCAGTAGCGCCGGGTAGGTATTCGCGCACGATGGGAAAGGTGCTCCACATGGCAAATCCCTTGAAAGCCAAGATGATGGAAACACCCGCTTCGCGCTGAACGCGGTCGAGGAGTTGCAGGTTCTGACGCAGCTTCGTTTCTTCCACTACGAAGCAGGGAGAGGGTATTTTGGCAATGTCCATGGTGCTTGTTTTGACAGGTAAGTCGAAAATTCCCGGACGCCCGTCCGGTGTTTGCCACTGTGCGGCGTTTTACAGCGGCAAAAGTAACACCTGTTTGCATGTCGCGCGCTGGTTTTGTCGTACCTTTGCGTGCCTTTTTAAAAAAGCGCCTGCCCGACCAAATTTTCAGGGCATGTCAACAACACCATGGAAGAAAAACAGAATAATTTAAACACCTTCATCGGCATGGGCATCATTTTCCTGCTCCTTTATGTTTGGATGCAGTATTCGGCGCCCGAAAAGCAGGAAACACCCCCAGGCACCACACCTGCCCCCGCCGTGCAACAACCCGCCGCTGGAGCCCAGGCCGCAGCTGCGACAGCTGCGACAGGCGCACAGGCACAAGCCGATACTGCCGATTCTGTGGGCAATTCTCTTATGCTCGCCAAACTTGGTCCGTTCGCAGCAGCAGGTTCGGGTACCGAACAACTCAGCGTCCTGGAAAATGACTTGGTACGCGTAACATTCAGCAACAAAGGCGGACGCATCCGCGAAGTGTTGTTGAAAAAATACGAGAAGATCAACTCCGATACCGCCAGCAACGATGTGAAAACGCCGGTTTACATGCTCGAGGACAAGAAAAATGTGTTTGAACTGTTCATCCCGGCAGCTCAAACCGCTACGGGAAGCGTTAAATCAACAGACCTTTATTTTACCCCCACCATCAGCGGAAAAACCATCACTTTCCGCGCCGATGCCGGACAAGGGCGCTACTTCGAGCAGCAATACACCCTCAGCCCAGACAATTACAACCTCGATTACAAAATCGACGCCTCGAAAATCCTTGGCATCATGCCGCAGGATAAAAAGACCATCGGCCTCAATTGGGTGAACCACCTCGACAAACTGGAGAAAAACCAGACCTACGAGCGCACCATGTCGAGCGTGTATTTCAAAGCCGCCGACGAATCGCCCGATTATTGCAATTGCCGCGAAAACGATACAGAAGATCTGGGCGCAGTGCCCGTGCAGTGGTTCAGCCACTCCAACCAGTTTTTCAATACATCTTTCATCGCCAAAGATTTCCAGTTTTCGCAGTTCATCGGTGTTACACAGGTGCTTACCGACAACGACCAGGATCTGAAGATCCTCAAAACTACCGCCGATATTCCTGTTGGACAGGGCGTGATGAACATGAGCCTATACACAGGCCCCAACGAATTTGAGCGCCTGCGCGCTTATCGGGTCTCGCTGGAAGACATCATTCCTTTCGGCGCAAGTATTTTCGGTGCCATCAACCGTTGGATCATCCACCCCATCCTTGATTTCCTCGGACGTTTCATCAGCAACCAGGGCATCGTGATTCTGATGCTTACACTGCTGGTAAAACTGCTGCTTTACCCGCTTACCTACCGCATGGTGTACAGCCAGGCGCGCATGGCATCGCTGAAACCCCAGTTGGAACAGTTGAAGAAAAAACACGGCGGCGACCAGCAGGCAATGTCCATGGAAACCATGAAACTGTACAGCGAATACAAAGTGAACCCGCTCGGTGGGTGTTTGCCCATTTTTCTGCAAATGCCCATCTGGTTTGCCTTGTACCGATTCTTTCCAGCCGCCA
>Ga0105046_10010852_pt1 | contig 14170 bp, 8 predicted proteins | sample MAT03_FD_78385 | JGI IMG/M metagenome (GOLD analysis project Ga0105046, IMG submission 78385) | Freshwater microbial communities from Lake Fryxell liftoff mats and glacier meltwater in Antarctica - MAT-03 (megahit assembly) | ecosystem: Environmental > Aquatic > Freshwater > Ice > Liftoff... | reverse complement strand
TTAATAAGTCGCTCTTCCATATAAACGGTACATTTGTAGTGAGCATGGTGAAGCTGGGCAAATCCAATAAGCGGTATAAACCGAGGTGGATCGATATAATCGGCAATCTTTTCTTTAACGATTCGAACACGGTTGCGTTGTTTTTCACTCAACAGTGGAACACCTCCACGAACTGGGCGAGCTTTCTCAAGTGCTTGCATGACTTCGTCGTCGCTGGGTGGGTCCAGTGCGACTGCAGGTCCACCGGAAACCAATGGTCCCATAATGGGTACACGAGCGTAGCGTTCTTGGATGTGAAATTCTAGTTCCTCTTGGTCCTGGTAAAAAGGACTGACCGGAACCGGGATCGCAAAAGGTCCTAGATTAATCCCTGTCGTCAATCCAATGCAACCGGTTTGCGAGGCCGCCCCGGTAAAGAGAAACACGAAGGCGAGAGTCTTTTTTAGGAAGCATGTCATAACGTTTCAATCCTTCACATCCAGTGGTGGTTGGTCGAGCGTAGCTGTTGCACTATGCGAGACTAAAACTACTATCGATGATAAGGTGGGTAGAACTTGCGGATTTTTCCGATCATTCCCAAAATTCCGGTCATTACTGATAGCTAGCGAAGCCGCTGTTAGACTCTATCCAGTTCAATTCAATTCAGACTTATAAGCCTTTGTTCGACGGTCAGCAGATCACAATTGCTAGAATGTTGGTTTTGTCATTTATCGATTCCCCAATGACGGACGGTTTTCATAGGTTTCGACGCTTTGATCGACTCGATGATCTCTTCAAGTGGTGTTGGATGCTGAAGTTTCTCGCTACCTAAACTGCGTCCCAGATTGCCCTCGGCCTCCATGAGATCAAATTGGCTGACCATGATGTGCCCAGAGCCTTGAGCATCTGTGATTGATGCTTTTTTACCGGTCTCTATCACACGTGTAACCAGGACCAGGGCCTCTCCGATCGTATCGCAGAGGCCTATCCGAACTCCTGAGGGTCGTTCCAAAACAACATAGCGCTTCATCGTTGATCCAATTGTAAATTGTCTCTCTCAATCGATTCTTCTACGCAACAAGCGACGTTGGTGTCTCTGGAACATCGGCATCTCGTTTGGGCGCAAGCCCTTTTGATAGACTTACCGCAACACAGATGAGATAAGTCGAGAAGAACCAAACGAGCAAATAGAAATCACACGACTCTACATTTAGAGTCGTTAACCGAATCATGAGTGCTATTGCCCATGATCTGGAAGCCCAATCGAAATGACAATGCCCAGTAGTTCCAGCTACTGGGAAGAGCGAGTCCAATAAGAATCGCCTTGCCGCATCTTGCTGACTCTTTTCAGCCAAACAAGCACGACCGACAGCAAATACGCTCGCAACGAAACCAGGGTTCAATGGAGTTCTTGCGGACTTCCGTCACCGCGGCATCAGATGGACCGGCGAATATGAGGCGCGCTTATAGCTTACTTATCATTTTCTCAAGCGAGCACCAAGCGGGACAATCTCGTTAAAGCGATCAACTTGTTCTTTCGCGGTCCAAGCGATTCCTCGCAGTAGGAGAGTTCGGAATATCGGATCGTCAAATGTCCAGCTGTAGTGACCGGGAATACTTACGAACACTCGACCCGCATTCTTCTCATAGGCCCAGATTTGCGGCGTTGCCTCCCCCTCCTCGGTGCTGGTTCCCAAAAGTGTAACGTTCTTCAAATCGCCAGTAAGCATCCAGTAACTTTCGTCATACAGAGTTAGCCGATCAATGTTGCGCATAATCGGATGATCGGTATTATGCATGTCTAGTGTTAGTGGCCCGTGCCGGTATCGGATACTGTTCCCCTTGGATGCAAGCCCAATGCGGGTCGAGAAATCGGCTACTCGATCGTCACCATTAACCGCCCAGTGAATATAAACTGCTCCACCACCGCGAGCCTGATACGCATCCAACTGGCGTGCTCGGTCGTCGTTCCATGCCCCTTTTTGAAAGAAGATCAGCACGTCTGCACCAGCCATTTGTTCTTCATTCGGAAAGTCCCAAGCAGCACTAACAACTAAATTCGGGGCGGCAGCCAGCAATTGACCCCATTGAGTTTGCCATGCCGGATAGTCGTGTTCGCCGGGCCCGTGATCCTTCTGGCCCGCAACTAAAACAATATTCAAAGTTCGAAGATACTTCTCGAGTGGAATCGAACCGGCAAGTACGGTCGCTAATTCGGCCTGGGAGCGAATCGGCGGTGCTTCTATAGGTACTCCATTCGGTGCATCAGACGGCATATGCGGCGGTGGAACGAGTAAGTACGTCATTAAGTCTCGTACCTGCTCTTTCGTCAGTTTCTCATTCAAGCCGGCTGGCATCAAAGAAACCTGCAAGGGTTTCATCTGGTCGATTTCAAGTCGGACAATTTGAGTCGAATTCCCTTTATCGTCTCCCAATATCAATTGGCCCGCTTCGTCTCGCAGCACACCGGTAAGGACTTGGCCGTCGTTCATCGCGATAATGTGACCGATGTAATCGGGATTAATCGCAAAGCTGGGATTAACAATATCTCGCATGACCGACGCATAATCGCGATGGATCAAATTCGACAAATCTGGCCCAATTTTCGCTCCTGAGCCACCTATCACATGACACTTGAAGCACCCCGCTGCCTCGCTATAAAACACTCGCCTACCTAGCCCCCAATTTCCACCCTCAATCTCAGCCGTTCGCACCGATTCTCCACCGGAAATCGCTGTGGCTTCCTTTTTCTTTATCCACGGCATGAAGAAGCGTTTTAGTGGCAAAGGCCTGGCTCGCGAATCTTCGGAAGTGTGAACCGAAACGTCCAGCTTTACGGGATTCAAAGCAAACTGGACCAGCTTAATCTGCAGGTCTATCAACTCGGTCGCGTCGCCCGAGCAATTTAAACGCACCACGTTGATACCATCGATAGACTGAGATTCTATCATCCCAGACGATGCAGTTAGCGAAATTGGTTGCGGCGATTCAAGGACAAGTGTCACCGATTCGGCGGGCCATTCATAGTCGATCTTTGCGCCTGGCTGAACAACTGGTCTTAACAGATTATGTAGATCGATGTTCGTCCGGAGCACTAGTTCGCCTGGATCTTTCATCGCCTCCCACATAGCATCGTGCTGAGCGCTCCCTGACGTGAAATCTCTTGCCGCTTCGAGATTCAAATGCGGCAGCCAACCACTACTGTTCAACGATACAACCCGCGAACCGTCCTTCGGGGTCCAAGTGGCTTGAACACCGTTTGGAGAGAAATCCAATTCAGTCTCGTTGTACAGTGATGCACTTGTCGCTGTGGTGGATTCGTCCTCTCGCGGTAGCGTGACTGCATAATGTAAGTTTGAAGACATCATCGCCGTATTGATTATCATCGTTCGCAGGTCGCTTGTCAGAGAAACGCCTGCCACGGGTAATTCGTGCCTAGGCGTTGTCAATTGACGTTGAACCAAAGCGTATGGAGGCACAAGCGTTTCAAAGCGATCGCCAGCCCTCACGAATTCTCCGTATTCGACATGGACTTGTTGAGCCAGATTCCGGAACTTGAGCGGGTCTAGCGTCCGGTCGAACGCTACACGTATTTCATTCTGAGATTCGGGCCATGTCGCAATCGGTTGTGGTGCCGACGGGTCTGCATAACGAATGCGGAATAATTTGCCTTGACCTGTCGGACCCGTACCCCAGTCCGGCGGACCGCTGTGACAAGCCACCACAAAGTCGCCATCCGGCGCGACGCAACCGTCGATTGTCAGCATTTGCAAAGCGGCGAGAAGTTGCGTAGAAGCGACGTATCCAGCCGCCGTCTTGAACAAACGGGTGCGCCAAATCTTCCCTCGCGATTCGCCGCAAACCAACGCTTGCTGCCCCCAAGTGGAGGGACCAAACACCGGGCCACCATTTACTGATTTGTTGAAAACCATTCCGCATGTCGACTGATGCTGCGGACCGTAGTCGAAAGTCGAAGGTTCGTCGATGACATTGGGATTGTATCGCGGATGACGCGGCGGAAAACCATAGTGACGACCTGCTTGAATGTGGAGCAATTCGTCAAACGGATTCCCGTTCGGTAGCCATGTCGCCCCTTCTTGCTCCGAGCAAAACAGATCGCCAGTATCGTTGAACGCAAAAGCAATTGGAAAGCGAATTCCTGTGCAGACCGTCTCGCGTTTGCTGAAATCCGGCGAGATTCGTTGTACAGTACCTCGTTCACTCTTGATGTCATACGCTGACTTGCCTGCTTCGTCTACAAGGTAGGCGTTGGCAAAGTTAGCCGTTCCCAAGCCAAAGTACAACGCACCCTCCTTGTCCATGGTGATGCCTACCGCATCCACATTTTGAGAGATCTCTTGCCAACCCTCAGCAACTACGATTTCCTCGTCAGCTTTATCATCTCCATCCTTATCGACAATCAGTGACACCTTCCCTTTACTCGGAACGAATGCACCTTGACCTTTCGAATAACCAGGTGGTGTTAGCAACAACCCAAGAGGACCTCTCAAGCTTCCCTCATTCTTCCAGAACAGTTCCGCTTTATCCTCTAGGCCATCGCCATCAGTATCGGATAGTAAATGTAGATCGCCGTTGTAACCAAGTGTCATAAGGCGCCCATCGTCACGGAAGCGAACGTTGTTTATGTTCGTCAAATCGACGGGTATTTCTCGAACAGTAAATCCTGGTACAAGCATCTGAATCGGCGGTGGATTATCAGCTTTAACCAGCAACGCGCCGGGCAGCAACTGCAACTCCTTAGTCAGCTTTTCCGACAATGTTGCATGCTTTGTCTTCAAATACTCCCGGACTAAGTCGGCGTCTTCCGAACTGAGTAAACGGTCGTAGATTATGACTTCCACGACATCGCATTTCAGCGGCCCACGTACGACGTGTTCATTTAAGTCATTGGAATAAAATCTCGCAGCCAAAGTTAGTTGTTCGATCGACAACGCTTTCGGTTCAAAAGACCTTTCACCCATGCGTTTACCATCAACCGTCAGGGTCACCATACGTTTTTCCAGATCCAATGTTGTCTCTATTGTACGCAAGACACCAAAACGATCCGGTTTATCGAGCAGATTACGAGCCCCTCCGAACCCTGCCCCTTCGACGTTGATATGATCGAAGGCAGCGGTCGAGTCCGACCCCAAATCAATCGTGATACCCGATTCGTAGTCTCTCTGGCTCGGTGCGTTCGTCGAAAATAATCCACGAAAGCCTCCTACGTTTTGATGTGGAGTCGCCACAATGAAGAATGTGGCCTGTCGTAGCTCACCAGCTATCGATGTACATCGCATATTGTCCGAATCACCATCAAATCGAACGCTCCAGTCTTCACCAACTTGAATAACCTGTGGTTGATCGCTGGCCATTGCTTGCAGGAAGTGCCTCGCGTTGCCAGAAGCGTCGTTCCATCTATCAAGCGAAGCACCATTGGCGAGAGGCGATTGTCCTTCAAACTTCCTGGCCGCCTGGATTGTGTTAGCGTCCAACCATAACACTAATCCCCCTTTGATCGGAAGATTCTTATCGGCCCAATTAGGGCTTTGCGAAAACGCAAGTTGTATTCCCGTTGCAAAAACAACGAAAAAGAGGAATAAGGGCCTTACAGATTGGTTCAAACGGCCGGCTCCATAGACTACTTCGGAGCGGGAAGAATAATCAATGCGTTCTCAGCCAAAGTTACTTCGGCGGGCTTGCCATTGAAAAGGTATTGGATTTTCAAAGTTTTTACTGTGTTTGCTATAGGATCACCTCCGAAGGCGGCATTGTAGCTATCAGAAGGTAAATCGACTATCGGTAAACTGCCTACGAGTTTTTGGAGAATTGCGGTAACGTCTTTTTGAACCGATCCGGCTCCATACTCGGCTTTGACGATTTCTATCTTAACTTTCTCTAGGCCTGCTTGAGATAAAACACCGGCAACATCGACACCGCGACCGCTAAGTTTCTGAGCAACCACCATTGTGGCTTGGTTTGCTTCCGACTTGAGTTCCGGGACCTGGATTGCTTTCACTGCTAGCAGTAGCCCATCCATGGTTGGATAGCGTTTCAGGATATCCAGTACGAGCTTCTTTTCGGCGGGTTGCCGAGAAGCATCGTATGCCTTCTGACACATTTGGAACCTCTGCTCTTCTGGTAGAACGAATTGTCTCGCAATACGGATGTAACCGCGAATCGAGCGAACTTGATACTGATTCGTGGCTGACTTCGCAAGGTCCAGCAAGACTGGGGCTGCGTCTTCGGTCATCCATTCTCCAAGCAGTCGACTGCTAACGTCTTGCAGCTTCGGGTTAGCCGAACTGCCAGCAGCAGCCACAGCTTTGAGAGCGTTTGTCCCACCGACAGCCGCTAGGGTTTGCAATAACGAAGTCTTGTTCTCGATCGATTGAGCACTATCGACTGCGGCAGCAAGCTGGGTCGCACAAGCCTCACGATCTGGCATTCGGACACTGGCTGCTTTCAAAGCTAGTTGAGCACTCGCCTGATCCACCGGAAACTTCGGCGCAACGGTTTGTTCAATCAAGATGGAAAGCTGGTCGAGTTGGATGGTCTCACCGAGAGCGGTCAAAGCCGTACCACGAATTGCCGCCTCGGGGTGGTTGAGCATCTTCAAGAGGGCGGGCACAGCGTCGATACGTCGCTTCGCAATGATCTCAACGAGAACTGGTACCATGGTTCCTTCTGCACTGGCCAATAGGGAGACCACTTGGGTGTCGATTGCGTTACCGGGGAGTTCTGCGAGAGTGGTTTTTGCGGATTGAGCCAGGGAAGCATCGGTGTCAACAGCCATCTTGAGAAGCGAGGAGAGGCATGAAGCGTCACCCACGCGGCCTAACGCATTAATTGCTGACAGGCGAACCAAAATAGGCCCTTGCTCTGCTGCTTTTAAGATAGCTGCTATGTTGACTGTTTTTGTACGATCGGCCATCGACTGGACAATCAATGCGGCTCGCTCGGGTTGTGCGATTGTCAACTCCTGGGCTAGCGAATCGTCAATCTTACTTCCTGGAAACTCGCGAGCCGTGCTTAGAGCCAATTGAAACATCCCTTTATCCGGCGATTGAAACAGCTCGATTAGCAATGGGATTCCTTCTTGGTTACGAGCCAGAATCGCACCGCGTGTGGCTTCGATGATTCGTTGTTTAGGTACCTTTGCATTTCGGACCTGGTCGTACAGTTCAACTGCCGTCACTGAATTCCCCTCTGCAAGAAATCGTTCGGCACATAGCACGCATCCTTCAGCAATTGCCGAACGCACACCATCTGGTGCCTCAGCCAAAGCCTTGCGGAGCGATTCGGCGGCGGCGTTATTTCCGATGAGCCCTAACGCGACAGCCGCCGACGAGGCAACTTCTACGTCTGAATCTTGTAGCCGCTTCGTTAACACCTCGATCGCACCTGTGTCACGCCGAACACCAATGGAGTTGAGGGTACCAATCAATAGATTACCTTGCAGCGATTCTGCCGCCGTGCGTAACGCTTCGTCGGACGCCGAACCAGGAATGGCTTCTAAAGCGATTCGAGCCCATGACGATAATTGTGGGTCCGACAAAAGCTTCGCAAGTTCTGGAACCGATTCACCGGATCCATCGATGGCCAGGCGTTTACATGCCATCGCTTTCTCAGATGCAGGGGCATCTGACCTAAGGACGCCGAGTGAAGATTGTTCTTTGTCAGCAGAGATCCCGATGCCGTCTTCAGCATTGCTGGCGGAGATAGTGAAGAGTAAAAGGAAATAGGCGAAGGAACAAGCAATTTTTTGAGCCAGATTCATTTTATCGGTCCAGATTTAAATCGAGTGCGCGGATGCGTCACAAAGGGAAGAAATGATGTTGCTGTTTTGGGAATTCACAGGCTAGAAGCCTATGCCACTTACTTGTTTCGTGAAGGCTTATACTCTCCAGGGCTCGCGTAATGCCTCGGAACGCAGGCGATTTGCTGGTTCATCATTGATGAATTGGTTAGTTTTGTTGTCATATTTTATTTGGCGTCCTAGGTGCAACGCGATGTTCGCTGCGTGGCAGGCGATGTGAGCATTGCAAGCTGCGTCGGCGTTCCCCTTAGGCTGGCTTCGAGTCTTGACGCAATCAAGGAAATCTCGAACGTGGTAGGTCGCTGGGTAGCCATCGATCTCTTGAACTGTACGCCCGGCGAGTAAGGCTGGCGAGCTCAGAACCAACTTGCCGCTATCTCCTGCTTCGACCCATCCATTCTCACCTTCGAAACGGACTAGGCAAGAGCCTAACGGAATCCATCCAGTTTCGCGGAAGATCAGTTCGGTTCCGTTTTCGTAGCGCGCAACTAGTTGTCCATCCTTTGGTGCGTTGTACTCGATCGGCGGAGCACAGTCGCCAACAGCCCACTGGCATAAGTCCACGCAGTGCGAACCCCACTCAAGAACACCCCCACCAACCAATCCGCCACCTTTTTCAAAGTTAAAGCCGTCGAGAAGTTTCGCGTTGAATGGTCGCCACGCTGCCGGTCCGAGGTACGTATTCCAATCAACTACTTCCTTAGCAGGTTCCGTTTCTGCTGGTAGCCATCCGCTCATCATCGCCTGCATTCCCATAGGGTGAGCATAGACTTTGGTGAGCTTTCCAAGTTTGCCGCTACGAGCCAACTCACATGCGAAAGCGAAGTGCGGAAGATTACGTCTCTGGGTTCCCGCTTGGAAGACTCGTCCAGTCCGACGGATGGTCTCGGCCAAAATCAGACTCTGCGAGATATTCTTCGTGACAGGTTTTTCACAATACATGTCCTTGCCAGCTCTTGCTGCACTCATCGCCATGGTGCAGTGCCAGTTTGGCCCGGTCGCAATCAGCACCGCGTCAATATCACTGCGATCAAGAAGTTCGCGGTAGTCGAGGTGAGTCTGGCAGTCTGCGTTCGCGTACTTGGTATCAACCATCTTCTTAACAAGTTGACGTCGATTCTCTTTTACATCGCAAACTGCTACGAACTGTACATCTTTTTGCTCCAGGAAACAGCCCAGGTCATAGGTCCCTCGGTTACCGATGCCGATACCACCGATGACTATTCGTTCGCTTGGAGCAACGTTCCCATCCAGCCCAAGAGCCGAACTGGGGATGATTGTTGGGGCGAGCACTGCGACACTGGCGGCCGAGGCTGCGGTCTTTAAAAACTGCCTACGGGGCTGCTTCGTTTTCATATTTGACATTGCAAGTCTCCAGTTAATAAACTTTGCTAGACTGATAGAATCTGCCATTGCGGGCGGGGTAGGTTGCCAAGGGATCCCTAATGATAACCGAAGTGCGATCGCAAAACTATACATCCGGCAAAAAGTCACTGGTGAAGGAGTTTTCGTGTCGAGAGGGCGTGAGCCTAGCGATTCAATAAAAATTCTCCCTGGCCACGTTTTTTTTGTGCCGTTCGAGCCGAAGCATTGTTTGTCCTCTAGTCATTTTGCAGAATTCGAAACCTAACTCACACGGAAAATAAAAATGAAAGTACTTCTAGCGACAGACGGATCTGATTACGCCGAGCAATCCATTCGTAGGTTTTCTCTTTTACCTATCAAGCACAGTCCGTCATATGAGATCGTGACTGTAAAAAGCAATCAAGCCTATGGTTTGATACATCAAGACGTTTACGCGGAATTGTTGCGACAAGAAGATGCTCGTGCTTCGGAATCGTTTAAGCGAGCGGCAGCCATTTTGGAGGAAGCCAATTTAAAAGCGGTTCACATCGTTCGCTCGGGGCAACCAGCCAACGAAATAACTCGGTATGCGAAGGAAGCGATGGTCGACCTTATTGTCGTTGGAGCGCATGGTGTAAGCCTTTTGTCTCGTTTGCTAATTGGAAGCACTAGCGAAACAATAGCGCGTCATGCACCCTGTTCCGTAATGATCGTACGAGAAGCCGATCGACACCAACATGCGCACGGCAATATACGGCGAATCACTATTGCTTCTGATTGCTCGGATGCTGATATTCAAATTGCGGCTCAAGTCAATGCGTTAGGAGTTTCTTCCGACGTTCAATTCCAATTGATTTCCGTAATTGAACACCCATACCTGTTAGACCCTAACTCGGAATACGACGCTCAAATGACGCGACAGGTATCTCAGGCATTGGATCGATTGGGCGAAAACCTAGAAGTTAATCCATCCAATATTGAAAAAAGGGTATTCGAGAAAACTCACGTTGCGAGTTGCATTCTCAGCTTCATTAATGAACACCCCACTGACATGATCGTTTTAGGTGATAAAGGGCGTTCTGCTATAGGCCACTTTTTTATTGGAAGTGTCTCTCGCTATGTTCTCCACCACGCGCACAGTTCTGTTATGGTAGCACGTAAGAAAATCTGATTGCGCAATCGAATATTTTCATTTCTCTCAAATTTCAACGGCCCAAAGGGATTAACTCGCATGCATGTACCTAGTCCTCGATGCTGGGCTAAAGAGAAGATGCATATAAATCGCGAAATCAGCCTCAGTTCTTTGACATCACCTTGCCGTTACCCAGCAGGTTAGAGCCGATGAGATTATCGGAGCCGCCGATGATTTTAAGTGATGGTTCCTTGCTTCTAACGGCTTCTTCGCGGTCGTCGCGGATGATGCAGTCCGAGAGTAGGCTTTGCTTTACGTTCTCAAGCAGGATGCCGACGCCATCGCTGTCGAGTACGGAGTTCTGAGCGATGTTCAGTCGCGAGCAGTCGCTTATGTCCATGGCGGCGCGGTGGCGCATGACTCCGCTGATCATGTTGCCTTGAATGATGCAGTCGCTGCACGACTTGAAGACTATGCCGTTGTTCTCAGCGGCGTTGAAGCCGTTCACGAGATAGCGCGGGTTGCGGTCAAAATTGTTGTTGGCCACCACGATGTGGTTGCTGGATTCGACTATCAGGTCCTGCTGGAAACCTTCCCAAAAAGTGTTGCTAGTGACGATGACACCGCGCGAGTCCTTGATGTGAATATTGCACTGAACGTCGCTGAAGACATTGGCGGTGATAGTGACATTGCCCTCGCGGGTGAACTTGCCGCCAGTGCGACGCTCCAGCGATGGGTCATCGCCCGCGCCTTCGATGCGAATGTTGGCGCAGCCCGGAGCCTTGCTATTGTGTTGCAGCGTGCAGCCAGTGATGGTGACCTCGCCGATGCTACCGCCGGTCGAATCGAGCCACACGTTCGCGGTTTGGGGTGATTCATCGGACATGTTGCTTTCGATGTCGCAGGTGCCGATCTGTAGATTCCGAACGTCGCCGCCATGATTGACCACGCCGCCGCCTTTGCAGTAGCTAATGTGGCTGCCGATGATATTGCTCTGATGCAGGTTCACGTTGTCATAGAAGACGCCAATGCCACGGTTCTTGTAGATGTGGCAGTCTGTGATGATGATATTGCGATTGCGCTCAGTAAGATGCACACCATGGCGGCAATCACGCACGGTGCTGCGACCGATGGTGAGCTGCATGGTGCCCGTGGCTTCGATGCCATCCGCCTCTTCATGCGTGCCAATGATCTCTAGGGCATCGACCATCGGGGTTCGCTGCCGGTCGAACACATTGGCCTTCACTGACTCCGGCGCGGCGGAACCTTGGTGCGTGCCGATGAAGTGAATAGCCGGTCCCGCAGCACTCATGATGAGCCTCGCAACGCCGTGACCGTTGATGCTGGTGAAGCCTGTCTTGTCGAGATCGACGGTGAGCGTCTTGGTCAGCAAGTAGGAGCCCCTTGGTAACGTGATATTGCCAGTTCCGCTGTTAATGATTTCTTGCAGCATGGCAGTGGCATCAGTCTTGCCATCAGCTACGCTGGCGAGATCAGAGGCAATGGCAGTGGCAGAGCCGCAAAGGAGAAGTGCAAGGTAGTAGCGTTTCATAGAGGGTTCTCAGCGAGGAATTTAATTTTGCTGGTGACGGTCTGAGTAGGGCACGGAAGGAGGGGCGGACAGCGTGCGTGTAGACTGATGAACATATTTCAACAACCCTAGGCACGCACTCAATCGGTGGCGATTGACATCTCTACAATTTTACAAAATCGTCTGAAAGGTCAAAGCGGTAGCGCAACGCTTTCAAATACTTCTTTAAAAGGCTAAGCGAATTTTTATGGGTCATTTGAAAGACTACTCAACTTGCCACCCTTCAAATTAAATGTTTTTTCAGTAGATCCGATAGGTTTTGTCGAGTTTTGCATCTGCAGCTTCGAGAAGACTTCGCATGGCCTGAGCAACGACAATATCAAAGGCCGTTTTCAACTCTATGCCTTGAAGCCACCTGTCGAATTATCGAACGTGGTCCTATCGGCTTACGAGATAATCTCGCCGACGACGCGGCCGTGGACGTCGGTCAAGCGAAAATCACGCCCCGCGTGGCGGAAAGTAAGACGCTCGTGGTCGATTCCAAGTAGGTGTAGTATGGTGGCGTGGAGGTCGTGAGTATGCACAGCGTCCTCGGAAGTCAAAATGCCGTATTCATCTGATTGGCCGTGTACGATGCCCCCTTTGACACCGCCTCCGGCCATCCATGATGAGAAGCACAGGTTGTGGTGCTCGCGTCCGGCGTGGTCTGCCTGCTGATGAAATGGAGTGCGACCAAACTCGGTCGTCCAGACCACAAGCGTCCGTTCCAGCATGCCTCTTTGCTTGAGGTCTGTGAGCAGGCCAGCAATCGGCTTGTCGATAGCTTTCGCAAGCCGCTCGTGATCGCCCATATCTCCGTGAGAATCCCAGTTTCCACTCGACCCGACATCGATCAGTTCCAAGAAACGGACCCCACGCTCTGCCAATCTTCGGGCAACCAAGCATTGCCAGCCAAAGCCGCTTGTTGCGCCACGTTCCAGGCCGTACAGGTGAAGTGTCTCTTCCGTTTCCTGTGATAGATCGAATGCCTCGGGAGCTTCACGCTGCATGCCGAAAGCTGTCTCAAAGGATCGAATTCTCGCATCAAGCGATTGATCGGCGGCCCGCTGCGCGAGATGAGCTTGATTTAGTCGACTCTGCAGAGCCAGTTCCATTTGCTGCAGCTCGTTGTTAGGATTTCGCGGTCGGATATTGGGCAGCGGCTCTGCTCCTGGTATGACGTGCGTTCCTTGATGGCAAGCAGGTAAAAAATCGCTGCTCCAAGTTTGAGCGCCGGCGTACGGTGCCGCCGGAGCAAGAACCACGAACGATGGCAGATTCTGATTGACAGTTCCGAGTCCATAGCTCACCCACGATCCTGCGCTTGGTCGAGCAAACTGTGCCGAACCCGTGTGAGCCGCTAATGTCGCTTTATCGTGACCATCACTCTCACAATGCATCGCATTGAGAATACACACATCGTCTATGACCGAACCAACGTGGGGGAACAAGTCGCTGACCCATGAACCGCTTCGACCATATTGCTTGAAGGCATACCGTGGCTTGATCAGGAACCGGTTGAATTCTCCGGATTTGTTAAGCCACCGCGAGGCCGTAATCGACTTGCCATGATCCGCTATAAGCTGCGGTCGATGATTGAATGTGTCGATATGCGAAGTGCCACCGGTAGAAAAGAGAAAGATGACACGGTCGGCTTTCGCGGCGTGGTGGCCGTTTCTCGCTGCGAGTGGATTTTCGGGGGCCGCTTGAAGTTCGCCGCACATGCCTGCTAACGCGACTGCTCCGAATCCGCCCGATGCGCGACCTAGAAACTCGCGACGTGTCCATGGAAATAAATTCATGCTATTCAAATCAAAGTTAAGGTGGGATTGTCAAGTAGTCTAATTTACCAAGGAAACTAATCCACATAGAGAAACGCGTTGCTCGTCAACAAAACTCTCGCAAGTGCCGACCATGCCGCCATGTCCTTATCACCGGTCGCATCATTGCCCGCGAGTTTCTCACTATACAACGACACGAAGGCGATCGCATCACGCACGACTTCTTCCTCTGGAATTTGACCGTGTGCCGTTTCAAAGGCCCATCGCATTTTGGCGTCTTCGTCACCAGACATTGATACGACCTGTCGGGCGAAGCCCTCGGATGCCTCTTGGACAAACGGCGAATTCATCAGAAACAAAGCTTGTGTGGGAGTCGTCGTCGGTTGTCGAGTTGCGATGCTTTGATTGGGATCTGCAGCATCGAACAATGCAAGGTAGGGATGCCTTCGGTTACGCTGCACCATTAAATATACGCTGCGATGGTTTGAATCGTAGACTGCGTGGAATGGGTTATGAATTGTGTACGCCCATGTATCTACAGAAGG
>Ga0105046_10010847_pt1 | contig 14174 bp, 9 predicted proteins | sample MAT03_FD_78385 | JGI IMG/M metagenome (GOLD analysis project Ga0105046, IMG submission 78385) | Freshwater microbial communities from Lake Fryxell liftoff mats and glacier meltwater in Antarctica - MAT-03 (megahit assembly) | ecosystem: Environmental > Aquatic > Freshwater > Ice > Liftoff... | reverse complement strand
TTCGTCGGCTTCGTCCAGAACCTTCTGAATCTCGCTCGGACGATGAACTGTGACGACTCGGTCTTCGGGGTCAACGACCCACACCAGAGGAACGCCACGAGTCAAGTCCTGTTCGATCCGCCGATCGGTTCGACTTCGTCGATCATCGGGTGAAAGAACTTCAACAATCAGGTTTGGGATGTCTTCGACGTAGGTCGCAGTCATATCATCCGATGTCGGTGGACGAAGGTAGAGCATGATGTCCGGACCACGCAGCGTATCGGGATTGCGGTGAAGGATGATTCCCGTGTCATGCGTGAAGATGTGGCCGCCTCTTGGACGAATGTCGTCCGTCAAGATTGTGATGATGGACCAGTTAATCAGGCCGTGGATCCGCCTGGGTGATGGCACTTCCACGATCCTGCCCCGATCAAGTTCAAAAAGGCGGTCTGTGTTCTCCGGGCGGTTACACCAACTGGTGAAATCATCAACTGACATTAACGGAGTGGTCGCAGTCGTCATGGTCGCCTCCTTGGCTCATTCTACTTCGCGAGTTCCACGACCATCTTGGCGGCTTCCGTCAGGTCGGAGGCGGGGCGGATCATCGGGAGTTCCTTCGTCGCGGCGGCCAGGATCTCGCGGGCCTTCTCGGAGTTGGTACCTTCGAGACGGACCACCACGGGCACCTTGAAGCCAACTTCCCGGCCGGCTTTCACGAGGGCCTCCGCGATCAGGTCGCACTTGGCGATGCCGCCGAAGACGTTGACGAGGATGCCTTTCACTTTCGGGTCCGAAAGGATGATGCGAAAGGCCTCGATGGCCGCCTCCGCAGTGACGCCGCCGCCGACGTCGAGGAAGTTCGCGGGGTTGCCGCCGTGATACTTGATGATGTCCATCGTGCCCATTGCCAGGCCGGCCCCGTTCACCAGGCAGCCGATGTTGCCATCGAGCTGGATGAAGTTCAAATTCGCCTTGGAGGCCCGGATCTCGACAGGATTTTCTTCGGCCAGATCGCGAAGGCTTTCCAGTTCTTTGTGGCGGAACAGAGCATTGTCGTCGAAGTCGATCTTGGCATCCAGAACGACGACGTCGCCCTTCTTCGTGATCGCCAGCGGGTTGATCTCCGCCAGGCTGGCGTCCTTTTCGAGGAAGACTTTCGACAAGGCCATCATGATCTTCTCAGCCTTGGCGACTTGATCGCCAGTGAAGCCGAGTTGGTAGGCCACGCTGCGGGCCTGGAACGGTTGCAGGCCGTTCTCGGGGGACACCGGCACCTTGAAGATCAGTTCTGGCGTCTCGTGAGCCACCTTCTCGATGTCCATGCCGCCCGCGGCGCTTGCCATCAGGATGGGGATGCCCGTGGCCCGATCAAGCACCATGGCAATGTAAAACTCCTTCGCCGGTTCCGCGTCTGCTTGCAAGATGAGCGTCTTCACCGGCTGGCCTTCCGGCCCGGTCTGGACGGTGACGAGTGAGTGGGCGAGCATCGCGGCGGCAACGGCTTTCGCCTTGTCGCGATTCGGCACGAACTTCACGCCGCCGAGCTTGTCCGCGTACCCCTTGAGTTGCCCGGCCCCACGGCCGCCCGCGTGGATCTGCGCCTTCACCATCGCCCCGCTGCCGCCAAGATCATCGAACGCCTTCGCGGCCTCCTCCGCCGTTCGCACGACGATGTGACGCGGGATCGTGGCCCCAGCGGCCGCGAACAGTTCCTTGGCCTGATATTCATGGATCTTCATGGCACGGGATTCCGGGTGGTGGTGTCACAAGGGAGTGAACCCACCTGTTATAGCAGCGACGATTGACCGCTGCGAGAGGGTGAGAAATCATGAAGAGGATCTTGATGAGGAAAGATCCCTTCGCGGCCCCGCAAGTCCAGCGGAACTGACGCCTACGTGCCACAAAACGTTCGATAGCTGCCCTCGTCTTGAGGAGGCTCTTGATAGGAGGCCATCCCGGCCCCTGGATCAAACGGCGACGCCAGCGCCTCCAGCAGTCGATGCAGCACGGACAGGTCGTCGTGGTCCTCCGCAGCCGTCAGTGCCTCCTCCACCCGGTGGTTCCGGGGAATGATGGCGGGATTGACGGCTCGCATCGCCGCATAAGCCGAGGCCACGGACCGATCGTCGCCACCGAGACGTTGCTGCCAGCGAGCGTGCCAGCCCAGGAAATCCGCATCCTGATACCGTTCGCCGACGAGTGAGTCGCCCGCAGAGAGGTCGCGGAAGGTGTTGGTGAAATCGGCCCGCGATTTCTCCATCCACCCCAGGAGTGCCTGGATTAACTCGACGTCTCCGGCTTCCTCAGTTTGAAATCCCAGCTTCTTCCGCATCCCCGCGAGCCAGTATCGCTCAAAGACCACGAGAAACTCGCCGAGCGCTTCCGTGGCCAGAGCGACGGCTTTCTCCTCGTCCGGATCGAGCAGCGGCAGGAGGGCCTCGGCGAAACGCGCGAGGTTCCACTGGGCGATCGCGGGTTGATTGCCGTAGGCATAACGGCCGGCGTGGTCGATCGAGCTGAACACCGTCGCCGGGTTGTAAACGTTCATGAACGCACAGGGGCCGTAGTCGATCGTCTCGCCGGAAATCGCCATGTTGTCGGTGTTCATCACGCCATGAATGAAGCCGACAAGCTGCCAGCGGGAGAGCAGCGAGGCCTGGCGATCCGAGACCGCGCGGAGAAACTCCAGGTACTTTCGCGGAGCGTCGCTCAGTTCCGGATAGTGGCGATCGATCGTGTAATCCGCCAGGACCCGAGTGTTGGCTTCATCTCGCCGGGCTGCCAGGTACTGGAAAGTGCCGACGCGGATATGGCTGGAGGCGACTCGAGTGAGGATGGCCCCTGGCAGAGCGGTGGATCGGTAGACTCGCTCGCCGGTGGTGACGACCGCCAGGCTTCGCGTGGTGGGAATGCCCAGGGCCGCCATCGCTTCGCTGATGATGTATTCGCGAAGCATCGGCCCGAGGGCCGCCAGCCCATCGCCACGACGCGAGTACGCCGTCGGGCCTGCCCCTTTGAGCTGAATGTCCACGAGTCGACCGGACGGCGTCCTGTGTTCGCCCAGGAGGATGGCCCGGCCGTCGCCAAGCATGGTGAAGCCGCCGAACTGGTGGCCCGCATACGCCTGGGCGATCGGTTGGGAACCGCCCGGCAACTCCTGCCCCGCGAACAGCGCCGCAGAAGCTTCCGAAGGCAGGCCACTCAGATCGAGGCCGAGCTCGACCGCCAGGCGATTGTTCACGATCGACACGCGCGGCTCTCGCATGGCGGCGGGCTTCGCGGCTGCGAATAGAGGCTCGGGAAGACGTGCATAGCTGTTGTCGAACCGCCAGCCCACGCTGCTACCATCGACAACTGCTCCGATCCGATTGGCCATTCCCGTTCTCCCTTTAGACTCGCGACTTCTCCAATTATAGGCAGAGGAAAGGACACGAACCCGGCTTTGATCGAGGCGTTTTACGTATACAGCCACACCGGTCCAAGTTCCGAGATCCGAGTTCCGAGTTTCAACAGGCGGGAGTCAGGAAGAGGTTTACCACAGAGTCACAGAGATCGGAGAGAGGAAGCCAAAAAAGGTGCTGCGATCGACAAGGATAACGCCATCGAATGGCGTCAGATCGCTGATAGATCCTTTTCGGAATCCCGGCATTCTCTCACTCTGAACTCTGTAACTCTGTGGTCAGTTTCCATCTTCTTTTCGCCTTAATCGATCACGCCCGAGGCTTCGTCCGCGGGGAGAGTGTAACGCTTTTCGATCTCGCTTCGCAAGGCACTCCGCGATTCCTTCGGCGACGCCTCGGAGCACTCCACTTCCGCCACGATGTCCGCGAGTTCCGCATCCTTCACTTGCTCGCGTAGCCAGCGTGAGTAGTCACCATTCTGGCGATGGAACTCCCAGGTCGCATCGTCGACGCCATCGGCAAGCTGCAGGAACTGGAAGAGATTCGGTGCCTTGAGATTCAACGCAGATTCAGGGCCGCGGAAGTAGAAGCTTCGATTCGCACCAAGGTTGCCCTCGGCGTACTTGCTCGAGTGCCGCTTTCGTTCCGTCCGCGGTGGCTGCGTGTGGATCACCACGGCCTCGCTCTCGCCGCGGCGCCAGACGACGGCATCACCCGTGGGAAGCTTCTCGGGGTCCGGGCAGAGCCTGGGGACGGGTTCGCCAATCGCTTCGCAGAACTCTCCGAGGGTGCGATCCGGCCGTTCTCCGATGGCCAGGATCGTGTCGAATCGGGCCAGGGCCTTGCGATCCACGCTGCCAGGATGGACGGTGATGCCGAGGAGCCCGCTGTCGGGGAGCGCAAGGTGAGGTTCAACCCCTTCGCGTTTCGCAGGCAGAAGGTGATGCGTCTCATCCACCACCAGCCAGTGGGGCCGTCCGCGCTGGGATCGCAACTCCATGAGCTTCGGCAGAAGCTGGGAAAAGAAGGCCGGACGGTCCGCGAGGGGAATTCCAAGCAGCGTCACCACCACGGACTTCACGGGATCCTTGAGCGCGTTCATCACCTCCTCGATCAGCGGCGCACGAGCCGGGCTGCCCAGAACGGAGGCAAACTCGAGGTTGGTGTAATCCCCCTCGGGATCGATGATCACGAATTGATAAGCCGCATCGGCAAGTCGTTCGAGCAGAAGAGTGGTGAGGGTCGACTTACCGCTGCCGGAGGTTCCACTGATCAACAATCCCCGGATCGCGGGGTCAAAGCGGATCACCTGGCCGTCGTCCATCGTGCCGATCTCGATACTGTGACGCACCAGTTCGCCAAGGCTTGTCAGGTCGTCCGCAATCAGGCGATCGATAAGCTCGGCCACGCCGGCGCCGTGGTCGTGGGGAGTCGTCCATTCCGCTCGTTCCTTCACGGAAGGCACCGCATTGGACACGGCCACGGCGCACTCGCACTGGGCCATGAAGGCGTGATCGTTCTCCGCATCGCCAATCGCGACCACGTTGTGAATCGAGAGCCCCAATTCCCGCAGGGCGGCACGAAGGCCTGTCGCCTTGTTCACGCCTGACGGCAGCACCATCACAGCGTCTTTGTTGAAGATGACTTGCAGTTCCAGCCCCATGTCCTGAATCACCTGGAAGACGGTTTCCTGGTGCGGCTGAAAGGTGGCGACGATGACACGGCCCGAGGACAACGGCCAGACGCCTCGCCGCTTCAGTGCCTCCGCGAACGCGGGCGGGGGTGGCTCGGCGAGCACGCGGACATCCTTCGACGACGGGTCGTAAATCGCGGCCCCGTTCTCGAAGACAACGCGCTCGAAGATGTCCAGCGCAGGGAAGATCTGCATCAGTTCCGGCAACTCACGGCCCGTCACCAGCAAGATCCGTCGCCCGGAGTCTCGCACGCGGCGAAGTGCTCGAAGAGTGGGTTCGTCCACTCGCCCATGTAAGGCAATCGTGCCGTCGTAATCGGTCGCGAGGACATGGAATCGCATGGAAGCCTCAATTAAACGAGAGGTGGACACTTGATTCTATCCCGAGATCCGATCGGCGATGCGACAGTCACGAGATGCAAAGTATGGGTGGAGAGGCCGGAGGACTGGTTCAGAGGTCGCTCGCGACGGTTGCCTGGAAGTTCCCAGAGATCGAAAGAATCGCCGCAGCTCTCAAGAGTTGAATCAAGAGCGGCACCTTATCCTTGATCAAGCAGATCCAATCCTCCGGACACGCACTGCGTCGGCCCGATTTTGAAGCCTTATCGTCGTCGATGGCAAGCCTGCGGTGCCGGGCTGCCAATTGCGGTCGCCGAGATCTTCAAGTGACCTTTACGAACAGCGTTGATGCCCGTACCCTGTAATTTAAGCGAATCTCTACGGGAACTGATAGTGGCCACTTCAAACTCCCTCACACACGCGATCATCATTACCGCTGCGCAGGGAGTGCGTGCCGATATCGTCGGCGTCACGAGGTAGCACGGGGCGGTCCGATTCTCACGAAACACCGACGGCCCCGGAGCAGCAGATGCTTCGGGGCTTTTTCGTTCCATCCAACCGAGAGCAGAGACAGGAAGAAGAGGAGACAAGGAGACAAGGAGATAGAGAGAATCAACCACTTGTCTCCCCTTCTCCTTGTCTCCCCTTCTCCCTCTCCTCCCGACGAGGTTCCCCATGGCTCGCGTTTTCATCTATGACACCACCCTTCGCGATGGCAGCCAGGGCGAAGGCGTCAACTTCTCCCTTCAGGACAAGCTCCTGATCACTCGCAAGCTCGATGAGCTTGGCATCGACTTTATTGAGGGTGGCTATCCGCTTTCGAATCCCAAGGATTTCGAGTATTTCCAGGCCGTCCGCGACCTGCCGTTGAAACATGCGAAGGTGTGTTCCTTCGGCATGACGCGCCGCAAGAACGCCCCCGCGGAGACGGATATCTGCCTGAAGGCCTTGCTCGACGCGAAGACGCCGATCGTCACGATCGTCGGCAAGACCTGGGATTTCCAGGTCACGGAGATCCTGGGCACCACGCTCGAAGAGAACCTGCACATGATCGCGGACTCCGTGGCCTACTGCAAATCGCAGGGTCGCACGGTCTTCTACGATGCGGAGCACTTCTTCGACGGCTACCGTGCGAACCCGGATTACGCCCTGAAGACGCTCCAGGCTGCCGCGACCGCGGGAGCCTCGGTGGTGATCCCCTGCGACACCAACGGCGGCAGCCTGCCCGAGTTCATCGCGAAGGCCATCGAGCAGGCCCGAACGGTGGTGTCCTGCGAGGTCGGCATCCACCCGCACAACGATTGTGACCTGGCCGTGGCGAACGCCCTCGCGGCGGTGCGGGCCGGGGCCACGCAGGTGCAGGGCACCGTGAACGGCATCGGCGAACGGTGCGGCAACGTCGACCTCATCAGCACTATCGCCAACCTCGCGATCAAGTACAAATACGATGTCCTCCATCCCGGCAGCGTCGCCAGGCTCACGGAGGCGAGCCGATACGTGTACGAGATCGCGAACCTGAACTTCCGCAACGGCCAGCCGTTCGTGGGCGTCAGCGCCTTCGCGCACAAGGGGGGCATGCACACCCACGCCGTCGCGAAGAACCCCGCGAGCTACGAGCACGTCGACCCCGCGTCCGTGGGCAACGAACGCCGTATCCTCGTCAGCGAGCTTTCCGGTCAGTCGACGATCCTCACGAAGACCGCGAAGTATCAGGTCAGCCACGACAAGGCGCTCATGGCGAAGATCCTCGGCCGCGTGCAGGATCTCGAGCATGCCGGGTACGAGTTTGAAGCGGCGGAGGCGTCGTTCGATCTGCTCGTGAAGAAGGCGATGGGCGTGTACAAGCCGTGGTTCGAGCGCCTGGCGTACCGCGTCAATATCGAGGCCGATGGCGATGGCACGCCGATCACCGAGGCGACGGTAAAGCTCCGCGTGGGCGATGTCATCGAGCACACGGCCAGCGAGGGCGACGGCCCCGTGAACGCGCTCGATGCGGCCCTTCGCAAGGCCCTGCGTGGCTTCTTCCCGAATCTGGCGAACATGCAACTGGTCGATTACAAGGTGCGAGTGGTGAACGCAAAGGAAGGCACCGCCGCCCGCGTCCGCGTCGTGATTGAGAGCCGCGACGACACCGATCTCTGGGGCACCGTCGGCGTCAGCGAGAACGTGGTGGAAGCCAGTTGGCTGGCACTGGCGGACAGCATCGAGTACAAACTCTTCAAGGATCGCGAACAGGCATCCTAAACGGCGAGAGATCCTGATCATGGGAACCGAGACCACGACTCCGCGTCGGCCGACGCCTTCCGACGATCCGTACTTCTACGGCTGGCGGTACGTCCCGGTGCCGAAGGCCGATGGGACGTTTTCGACTGAGCAAATCCCCTTAACAGAGGCGGACGTCCTGCATCCCCAGCAGGACGACTTCATCGTGCACAACGACATTCATGACGATATCACGGCGTATCTCAAGAATGCCTTTAAGTGGCGACTCGCTGGTCAACCTGGCGCGATGGTACTCCATGACCATCGAATCGACTGGCAGGTTGAAGGTATCGAGCCTCATGGGCCGGATGTCGTCGTTCTGTTCGAGGCCCCACCCGATTGGGATCGTACGCGAGGCACATACCCGGTACTTGATCAAGGGGCACGACCGATTCTTGTCGTCGAGGTAACCTCCCCTTCCACCCGAAGCTGCGATCTGGGCGAGAAGGTTTCCGAATACTACCTTGCTGGCGTGCCTCGGTACGTCATTGTGGACGTGAAGGCGGTGGCGGGTCGTGCGATCATTCGATTGCTGGATTATCGCCCCACTTCGGAAGGGCCAGTCCTGGTGATGGCCAAAGATCCCACGCGAACCTGGATCCCTGAGCTCAACTTGTGGATCGCGATTCAAGGAGAGGGGATCGCCTGCCTTGAGCCAGACGGCGAGGCGGTTGGCAATTACCTTGAGATAGCTCGACTCGCCGAAGAATCCGAGGCACGCGCCGCGGCCGCAGAAGCACTGGCACAGGTCGAGAGCAAACGAGCCTACGCTGAGAAGGCACGTGCCGAAGCCGCCGAGGCTCGCATCCGAGAACTCGAAGAGCAACTGAAACGCCGTAACGGCTCCCAACCCTGAGACCACCACGATCATGCCGACCGAACTGCCGAAGACTTACGATCCCAAGGACGCCCAGCAGAAGTGGCTCACGTTCTGGGAGGAGAAGGGCTACTTCCACAGCGAGCCGGACCCGGCGAAGAAGCCGTTCACCATGGTCATCCCGCCGCCGAACGTGACGGGGTCGCTGCACCTGGGGCACGCGCTCAACAATACGCTCCAGGATGTGCTTGTTCGCTGGAAGCGAATGCAGGGCTACAACGCCCTCTGGATGCCCGGCACGGACCATGCCGGCATCGCCACGCAGGCCGTGGTGGAACGGCTCATCCTCGCCCAGGAAAAGCAGACCCGCCACGACCTCGGCCGCGAGGAGTTGGTGAGACGCATCTGGGAATGGAAGGACAAATACGAGGCCCGCATCCTTGGCCAGCTACGCGAACTCGGCGCCAGTTGCGACTGGAAGCGAACTCGCTTCACGCTCGATCCCATGTGTGCGAAGGCGGTGCGCGAGACCTTCTTCAAGATGTTCCGCGACGGCTACATCTACCGCGGCAAACGTCTCGTGAACTGGGACGCCCAGCTTCAAACCTCCGTGGCGGACGACGAAACTTACACCGAGGACACCAAGGGCGGCTTCTGGACGTTCAAGTATCCCGTCGACGGCACGCCCGACACCTTCATCCGCTTCAGCACCACCCGGCCCGAGACGATGCTCGGCGACACCGCCATCTGCGTACACCCCGGCGACGAACGCTACCAGGCCCTCATCGGCAAGACGGTCACGATCCCGCTCAATGGCCGTTCGATCCCGATCATTGCGGACGGACTGCTCGCGGACCCCGCGCTGGGCACCGGTTGCGTGAAGGTGACACCCGCCCACGACCCTAACGACTACGCCTGCTATCAGCGGCACCCCGAGATTGGGCTCATCAACATCCTCAATCCCGATGGCACGCTCAACGAGAACTGCGGCGAGTTCCAGGGCCTGGACCGCTACAAGGCCCGCGAGGCCGTCGTGAAGAAGATGGAGGAACTCGGCTTCTTCGAGGGCAAGGAAGACCGCATCATCCCGCTGAAGTACAGCGACCGCAGCAAGACGCCAATCGAGCCGTACCTGAGCGATCAGTGGTTCGTTCGAATGGGAAACTCGGAACTCGGAACTCGGAACTCGGAATCTGCAGAGAAGCTGAAGCCCGGCCTCGCGCAGATGGCGATCGATGCCGTGACCAGCGGCAAGGTGACGTTCTCACCCGATCGCTACGCGAAGACCTACCTCGACTGGCTCGGCGAGAAACGCGACTGGTGCGTGAGCCGGCAGTTGTGGTGGGGGCACCGCATTCCGGTGTGGACAATTTATTTCGATCTTGAAGGATTGACTGCTACGAGTCTGCGACAGAAGGCAGCAGACTATTTTAACGAGACGAAGTTGTTGCTGTCGGAATTCTTCAAGATTCGGAGAGTGGATGAATCGAGCTACACATTAAAGTTCGATGGGGGTTTTAGTTGTCAGTTATCTGCGGGAAGTGATGCAGCATCTGAGGCAATCGAAGAATTACGAAAGTCGCTAATAAGGCTTGGCCTCCATGAAGTATTACCTGAGTCGGAGGACTTAAAGCCTAAGCACAATTACGGCGATGATCCAGGAGTCTCAGAGATAAAGCAACGAGTGAGGGGACTTGAACAAGAAACCGACGTTCTCGATACATGGTTCTCCTCCGCACTCTGGCCGCACAGCACGCTGGGCTGGCCGGAGGCGACGCCCGAGCTTGCCTTCTACTATCCCACGAGCGTGCTGTGCACGAGTCGCGACATCATCACGCTCTGGGTGGCGAGGATGGTGCTCACGGGGCTGTATAACGTCGGCGATATTCCATTCCATCAAGTGTATGTTCACCCCAAGATGCTCGATGGCTTCGGCGAGACCATGTCCAAGTCCAAGGGCAACGGCATCGACCCGCTGGATATCATCGATCTCTACGGCACCGATGCCCTGCGGTATGGCATGGTGAGCCTGGCCACGGAGACGCAGGATTCGCGGATGCCGGTGGTGAACGTGTGCCCGCACTGCGGCGAACAGGTCGCGGTGAAGCAGGAGCACATGTACATGCGGACCAAGAAGCTCGCCTGCCCGAAGTGCAAGCAGAGCTTCCGCCCCGGCGGCCCCTGGCCCGCGGACGATCCGGAACTGAAGACCGCGAAGCAGGCCTCGGACCGCTTCGAGATCGGCCGGAACTTTGCCAACAAGCTGTGGAACGCCACGCGGTTCATCCTGATGAACCTCGAGGGCTACGCGCCCGGCCCCGTGGATCCGGCGGCGACGCCCACGGAAGACCAGTGGATTCTCTCCCGGCTCGCGACGACCACGAAGGCCGTGACGGCAGCCCTGGAGACGTTCAAGTTCGCGGACGTGGCGAAGCTCATCTACGAGTTCGTCTGGACCGAGTTCTGCGACTGGTACATCGAAATGTCCAAGGGCCGTCTCAAGGATCCCGCGTCGCGCGAACTCGCCCAGCGTGTGCTCCTCGGCGTGCTCGATGGCATCGTGAGGCTCGTGCACCCGGTGATGCCGTTCATCGCGGAGTCGCTGTGGCACGCCCTCAACGAGGCCGCCCCGGAACGCGGCCTGCCCATCGCGGTGAAGGCTGGGGAAAGCGTCGCCATCGCGGAATGGCCGAGCTATCCGGAGGCCTGGATTAACGCAGCGGTGGAGGCTCGCTTCGCCCGTATGCAGGATCTCGTGCGAGGCGTTCGCGAGACTCGCAATCGGTACATGGTGAACGACAAGACCAAGCTGGACGTCTCCGTGAAGTGTGCCCACGAGATCGCGGCAGACTTCAACGCCCTCGCCGCGTTCATCGGGCCGCTCGCGGGCATCGGCCATTTCGTGAGCGGGCCGTTCACCCACAAGCCGAAGCAGGCAGGCACCATCGTCCACAAGGATTTCGAGGCGTACGTTTCGCTCGCGGGGCTCATTGACGTGCCCGCGGAGGTGAAACGGCTCGAGAAGCAACTCGCCGAGAAGCAGAAGCAACTCGACGCGACGCTGGGCAAGCTCTCCAACGAGGGCTTTCTGAAGCGAGCCTCCGCCGAGGTGGTGCAGCAGCAGAAGGACACCGCCGCGGACCTGGAAAACCAGATCGATGTGATCCAGACCACGCTCACGGACCTGCAGCAGGCCTGACCTCGTGGAAGACGTTCTTGGGGATGAAGATGAACTCGTCCCCGGTGGACGCCGTGCCGACGGCCACGAGTTCGCCTCGCTCGTCTAGCACGGTGAGCGGGCCGGGGGTGTGACCTAGCTTCACATCCAGCGGCACACGCTGGCCCATGCGGATCCGGCGTATCAGGTCCGCATCCAGACGCGCTTGCGGGATGCCTTCGATCGCAGTCGCCAGCGGCAGCAGGCGTCGGCGGAATGCCTCGAACGTGGACTCCGGTTCCACGCCGTCCTCGACGCGGAAGCGGCCGATGCGTGTGCGACGCAGCGTCTGCACCAGGCCGCCGCACTTCAGAGTCTCGCCCAGGTCGCGGGCCAGCGAGCGGATGTACGTCCCCTTGCCGCAATCGATCTCGACGTCCAAAAAGGGCGGTTCGTAAGCGAGCACGCGGATCGCGTCGACCCTCACCGTTCGCGGCGCCAGGTCGGCGACATTCCCCTTGCGAGCGAGATCGTACGATCTCCGGCCCTCGATCTTGATCGCGGAATACACCGGCGGCACCTGCGTGATGGAGCCGACAAACGCCGGCAGGGCCGCCTCGATCGCCTCGCGCGTCGGCAGCGAAGCGTCCGGCCGTTGCGTGATCTCGCCGTCGGCGTCGTCGGTGGTGCTGGTCGCCCCGAAGCGGAAGCGGGAGCAGTAAGTCTTGCCCATGTCCTGCACACGCTCGGTTAGACGGGTGGCCGCTCCAATACAGAGCACGAGCACGCCGGTGGCAAGTGGATCGAGCGTGCCCGCGTGGCCGATCTTCGTCTTCCGGGGCAGAAGGTCCTGGAGGCGGTTGACGACATCGCGTGAGGTGAGGCCGCCGGGCTTGTCGACGACGAGAAAGCCGTTCATATCTATCCTGGGTCCGCCGTGTTGCCGATCACACCGTGTCGAAAGAACCGCCATGCCCATGCCGACCTGTGTGATCTACAACCCGGCCGCGGGGCGTGGTAAGGCGGAAAAGCTCCTGGGGGAACTTCGCACGCAGTTAGGGACGGAGGTTTCGTTGCGTCCGTCGGTTCGCCCCTGGCACGCTTCCGAACTCGCCCAACAGGCTGCGGAAGAAGGCTTCGCCCGCATCGTGGCCGCCGGCGGCGATGGCACCGTGCACGAGGTCGCCAACGGCGTGCTACGGGCGGACAAGCCGGACGTGATCTTCTCCACCTGGCCGATCGGCTCCGCTAACGACTACGCCTTTACCCTCGGGCTCACGCAGTGGTGGAAGCGGCGGGGCGAAAACCTGCCCACGGAAATCCTCCGGGCGGACGTCGGCCGTATCACCGGCGGAGGCCGCGAACGCTTCTACGTGAACAGCCTGGGCCTTGGCTTTAACGGTATGGTGACGATTGAAGCCCGCAAGATTCGCTGGCTTCGCGGCATGCCGTTGTACATGCTGGCCTTCCTCAAGGCGATGGTGAAGCACTTCGCCAAACCGACACTGACTCTCACCCTCGATCGCGAGTCGATGACATCGCCGACGCTCGCCCTGACGCTGAACCTCGCCCAGCGCGAAGGCGGCTTTCCACTCACGCCGAACGCCTCGCTCACCGATGGGGTCTTCGACTACCTTCACGCCAAGGATCTCCGCCGCTGGCACTTGCTGCGTTACCTTCCCGCCATGGCCACAGGCCGTCTTCCGGCGGATCATCCACTGTTGAAAATAGGGCAGTGCGCGACGGTGGAAGTGAACTCGCAGACGCCGCTCTGCGTCCATGCGGATGGCGAGTTCTTCTGCATGCCCGGGGACGACATCCGTGAGATGCGAGTCGAACTGCTCCCCGGCCGACTGACGGTCGAGGTTTACAGCCCAGCTTTGTATGGCGGGTCGCGAACGACGGTGGCGGGCGTGGAATGAAGAAGCCTGCATTTCCCTGAAAGATGCAGGCACGGGAGAAGTTCGTGTGGAGCTCCACCTGAGCTTTAGCTGTGCGGAATCTCGACCCGGCACCAGCCCAGGTCCATGTACGTCGCCTTGGAACTATCGTTGTTGAAGATCTTCGGGTGGAGCGAATAGACCACGAACCGACCATGTTTTTCGTCTTGAACGAGCCCCGCCTGGCGTAGCACGCCCAGGTGATGGGAGACGTTGACAATCTCAACGTTCAGAAGTTTCGCAAGCTCTGTGACGTTCTTCGAGCCCGTTCGCAAGCACTCGATGATGCGAATCCGGTTCGGTTCCGCAATGGCCTGGAGGAGCTCGGCACAGTGTTTGGCCTGCTTCGGATCAGTCATGTCGCAAACCTTGTGGTGATAAATGTGAGGGGTGATATCAAGAGACGATTCAGACGCTCTGCTTGCTGGCAATTTGGACGATCGAAACGGCTGCAACCTACTCCCTTTCGCACTCGAATCTTGACCCGAGTAGTCATAGGTGAGGGTTGTTTAAGCATCTTAGCTACAATGAGTTTGGATGACAAGAAAAGATGTTCGATTTTCCTTCTATTTGGCGTAGCCCTGGT
>Ga0105046_10010846_pt1 | contig 14175 bp, 9 predicted proteins | sample MAT03_FD_78385 | JGI IMG/M metagenome (GOLD analysis project Ga0105046, IMG submission 78385) | Freshwater microbial communities from Lake Fryxell liftoff mats and glacier meltwater in Antarctica - MAT-03 (megahit assembly) | ecosystem: Environmental > Aquatic > Freshwater > Ice > Liftoff... | reverse complement strand
GAACTTTACGGCGAATCGTTAAGAAAAAAGCAAAAAGGAAAAGCAGAAATAATGGAATCATATTTATAAAAACTATGGACAGATATTAATCACTATTTTTATTCTACAAAACAGCAGTTCTTTATCAATTTTTTAGTCCTCTTCACCAGGATTTTTTTAGGGCCTTTTTGAAATCGTTTTTTAGGGGGTCAATTTGAAATGGGGAAGGGGGGTCAGTTTAGCTGGGATTTACACTTTTGCAATAACTGGAGATAATGTTGTATCATTTCTGAAAAACCAGTTACTCTACCCAAATCAATTCCCCATAAATCTTTCTCTTTCAAAATGCTTGTAACAGCAATGTCTGCAGAATTTTTATACAGCATGTCGTACACAAGTATTGCCTTGTCGTCGTTAATTAAATATTGTCCGCTGCCTGTCTTTCTGTACAATGTGCCATTTTCCTTAAAACTGCTTTTTAGGGCACCTCTAAAAACCTCATAATTTTTTTAGAGATTATTACATATTATTATTAAATAAATATCTTATTAGATTTTTAAGCTTCTTATCGTGCTTTTTTGCTCGTTATTTGAGGCATTTGCCTCAAAGTGCCCACGTATGGGCACACGTAGCCCATTGCTACGCTGTTAGCTCTACATTTAGTTGAACCAATCGGAATAAATTATAGGTGAGATTTTTCATCCCTATGGCTGCTTTTGCTCGTATCATTCCAATACTTCTTACAAAGATGCCGTTCATGCTGTTGGTCATAAAACCAAATATGTGTTCCACCCTTACTCGGGTTTTACTTCTTTTTTTGTTGCGGGTAATTTGTGTTTTTGTAAGTGGTTTGTTGCGAAATCCTTTCTCCATAATCTTGCTTTTTATTCCTACTTCTGCCAGCCGTTCTTCCTGTGCTTTACTGCGGTAGGCACTGTCTGCAAACACAACGTTGTCTTCATCATTGATCAGTTCGTCCAGCATGTTACTGTCATGTACTGATGCATCTGTTACTTCAAAGCCTGTTATCAGTTTTGTTGCGGCATCTGCCTTTACATGATCTTTGTAGCCGTAATGTGTTTCATCATTCTTTTTTGTCCACCGGGCATCAATGTCTTTCTGGCGGGCCTTTTTGGCTATCCAATCTTCCAATTCAATACCCTCTTTTATTTTTGCATTCTCTTCCCGGCTGTTACGCTGGCGGGGTACATTTACAAAGATGGCATCTACTATTGTTCCTTTATTTAAAATAATACCATCGGCAAGCAATTGATTATGAAGCAGCGTAAACAACTTGTTAATCATATCCTCACGGGATAGTTCATTCTTGAAATGCCAGATTGTTTTGGCATCGGGTACACGCTGCCCAAGCTGTAAATTTAAAAACTGCATAAAGCTAAATCGGTCATTGATGCAGAACTCGGTTTGATCATTACTGATATTATAAAAATGCTGAAGGACCAAAATTTTAAACATTAAAACATAATCATAAGGTGGACGACCTCCCTTACTGTAATCTTTTCCTTGACGAAAATATTTTTCAAGCTCCTCACGGAAAAAATTAAAATCAATATACTCAGCAAGCCGAAGCAGAGGGCTATTATATTCTTTTATCTTTTCTATTCTGTTTTCTACATCAAAAAAACCAGGTTGTTATGCCATTGTAAAACAATTTAAAACAAAATTAATTGACACCAGACTAACGTTTGAAAAATCGTTATCCACTATTCACATTTTGGGTAGGTTTTTAGAGATGCCCTTTATAAATAATAAGTATGTAGCAAAACCCGTCGCTATTTTTTTAGGAGCCATTCCTGTTTTTTGATATTATTGTATAACAACAGGTGCAATACGCATTTGCATTTTTAAAGTGTATTGTGTACTTATATTTAGCCACTGGTGTTCAATAAATGGATTTCTGAAACGGTCTAAAACCTGTGAGCAAAACTGATTGGCTTCATCAATATCTATTGTGTTACTACAAATAGCCGGTCCAATTTTTTCCGTCATTAAATCGCTAATGAACATAGCAAAACTTTCATCTCCCATCGCCTGTTTCACTGTGGCAAACCCTGCTAACAATGCCAATGCACAGCCCGCAGTATGTGCACCATTCAATAGGCGTAATTTTAATTCCCTGTATTTTTTTATATCAGGCACTATTACCACCCCTTCATCCGCTTTGCTAAATGATAAAATTTGCTTTGTGTTTTCATTGGCTGTTTCAATGGCCCATAAGCAATATGGCTCCGACATTATCATCAGGTCATCTGTGTATCCTAATTTTTCTTCTGTTGCTTTTTTATCAGCAGCAGATAAAGCACCCGGCACAATCCTGTCAACTAAGGAATTACAAAAATCATTGGCTGTGGTGAGCCATTCAATAAAATTTTCATCTAATAGATTGATGTGAGCCAATTCAATTAAAATATTTTTTAGTTTTATTCCAATATCAACAATCAATTCGGCAGGGATTATTACCATGCCGCTTTCTTTACTACCATTAAATATATTATAGCGTTCCAACAGAAAAGCCAATAGTTTGCCTGGAAAAGAAATAGGCGGCGTTGCATGTATATCCTCATTACTTAAAAGAACAATGCCAACTTCTGTAGTGTTGGAAATTACAATTTGCAGTTGTGGATTTGCAGCGCATGTTAGCACTGCCTGCCATTCATCAGCCGCAGACAGAACACGGCTGATAGATGCATTAATAATTGCCTCGTCCACCTGTTTTCCATTATGTATGCCACTTACAATTTGGGTATATAAATTATCCTGCTTGTTAAATATATCAGTTGCGCCCTGCCTTGTGGATTTAACCATTAAAATCCTTCCATTGAAAAGATGTTGTTTGTTTGCCTTATCAATAAAATAATCAGGCAAGCCCCGGAGCAATACACCCGTCCCAAACTGCAATACTTTTTCGGGTAATAAAAAAATATTTTCCACAGGTATATCAAGCTTGTCTTTTTGGGAAATCGTTGTTATGTTTTGTTTTGATAAAATCATTTAGTGTAAATTATTTTAGCGTGCCTGTTTCAATAGCCATTTAACCAAATCATTGGCGGCTTTTGTATTTTCAAATTCGGCAGGCAATATTTCATTGTCAATGTACTCATTATAAAACCAGGGGTCGCCCACTGCAAACACAGTGCCTTTGCCAATTTTTGAAACAGCCATTATCACATCGCCGTAACTGTTTTTAAAATGTGCTTTTGCCGGTTTGGTAAGTGTTAATGTTGCCAGTTCTTTTATGTAAATTCTTTTTGCGGTTTTAAAGATTATATCTTTTTTTGAAATATTAAATCCCCCTGTTTCGTATTTGTTGCCTTCTACATGGTTAATACTGTTTTCATTAAAGTGAATCCCGAATTTTTGCACTAAGATATTGGTGTGTTCAAACTCTGCATGTGCCGAATCATTCATCATAATCAGCAATACGCCACCTGCTTTCACCCAATTGTAAATAACCTCAGCATCGTTTACTGAAATGTAATGGGGGTTTTCTGTTTCAATTTTAGTATCAGGGTCAACAATGATGTAAATTGAAGCATTGTTTAAATTACCGGCTGTTGGTGCTATATCTAAATGGCTGAGGGAAGCACCATTATTTTTAAATATTTCTCCAAATAAGGAATAGCCGCTATCGTCTGTATCTTCCCAGGTATAGTGAAATTTTAGGGAATCTTTTTTGTATTCATTGTTGAAATAATAATCAAGTACAACAGTCTTTCCTTTGCCTTGGAACAGGGTTGATTTATTTTGTGCATTGCAAAAAATACTAAAAAATAAAATTAATATAGATAGTAGGTTCTTCATTTTTTTATAATGTTGTAAACGGTGTGGTAAAATATCCTATACTTTTTTAACTGCCTGTCTTGCCAGTAATTTCCATTGGCCATGTTCATTAATCTATACCAGTAAAACCAATAAATGCACTTCCTTTATTTGATTCTCTTCTGTAATAACGGCATCCAGTTTATGGCGCACTATGGCTGTGTTTTTAATTATATCAATGGTTTGTTCGGTAAGGTTGATGCTTACAAAGTCTGATTTACCGGAAACTATTTCTTCAACAAAAGACTTTTTATCATCCACATGCCCGTCGGAATGGCCATAGCTTAGGTGTTCAGACGTAAGGTTTTCCAGTTCCACTTTATTTGCATCAATCATTGCCAGCTTCAGTTTTTCAACAACGGTATTCAATGCTGCTGAATCTTTTTTTTGTGCACTTGTGCTAATGGTGAAAAAAGCAAATATGGCAATTAACGCAATTATGATTTTCATATCTTATAAGTTTTATTAGTGCTGCTTTTCAGCTCCCGGTTGAATACTTGTTAAACTACCAATTTTAATCGGCACGCCTATATCAATACTGTTACGGGCTGCGATGCCAACTAATATGGATAATGCCCCGTCACGGTTTCCGGCAGCCTGTTTGAATGGATCATTGCCATCGTGGTCAAAAATTTGTTTGCGCAACCTTGCATCGCAACCACCATGGCCATTTTCATTATTAGGTATTTGTATGGTTTCTCTCTTTCCAAAATTGGTTGTGATTTGTATTTCATCAAATCCGAGTTCTTTCCATGGTTGTGTTTCTTTAATCCATGCATCTAATTTACATTTTGTATCATTGATAGAAATCCTCTATCCTTCATAAGGGGCGAATGCAGTTGATGAATAACTTACCTGCACTTTATTTGTATACTTAATCTGTACGGCCATCTGGTCAAAAATATTTATGTCTTCTTTAAAAACACACCCGTCACGTAAATAACCATCATACTTTTCATTGGCAACTTACAAATCCATCATATCGTTATCGTTTGTGATGTCGAAATAAAATTTGCAATCGCTTTTGTGTGGGCATGGCCTACAGTTGGTATGTCTAAATGAACCGTTTTTTCCATATACATCCAGTTTTCCATAGGCATATTCTTCTTCAGGGTTTGTATTAAGCCACCAATTTAACAGATCAAAATGGTGAGTTGCTTTGTGTACCAGCAATGAGCCACCATTTTCACGCAAGTGGTGCCACCTGCGGAAATAATCTGCTCCATGACTTGTATCAAGGTAATTCACACTTAAATTAACACCTGTATTAATAAACAAACCAATGTAGAAATTTTCTATAGTTTCTTCAATCCAAGGCCTGGCTTATCAGTGCAGTACATGATGCCATCTTTCAAAATGAAACCGGACTCTACCAGGTCTTTACTTAGATCAAAACTGCCATCAAGGTCCAGGTATTTTGTATTGCTGCAACTATAAGCTGCATGTAGTGCCGCAGCAATACTGGCTATACTTTCATCATTGCAACCCCAGAACAAATCAATATTGGCATTGGCGGCAATAAGTGCAATTTCCCTGGCTGCTCTTATACCCCCACTTTTCATTAATTTAATATTAAATATCCCGTAGGGTTGCGGCATATGAGAAAGAAGTAATGCAGAAGATGTATCAATCAACGATTCATCAGCAGCCAATAGTATTTGGCTTTTTTTATCCAAAGTGGATAGCTCATTTTCCATTCCTGTCGGTAACGGTTGTTCAATCAACTCTAATGAAAGATGATTTGTTTGTTGAATAAAATACTTTAGTTGAAAAAGATTATAACCCTGGTTGGCGTCAACCCTTATTTTCAGGCTATTGCCAAATGCTTCATTGAGTTTAGTAACTCTTTCAATATCTTCTTCTACATTCAATCCTGTTTTTATTTTTACTACTTTAAAGCCTGCGGCAAAATTTGCTTTGGCTTCATCCAGCATTTCTGCAATATCTTTTATTCCAATGGTAATGGAAGTAGGTAATGCTTCCATTTTTCGGCCATAAAAATCTACTACTGATAGGTTGAGGTATTGGCAAAATGCATCATGCAATGCAATATCAATTGCGGCAATGGTACCTGGCAGATGAGGAAAATGTATGAAAGCTTCATCAATAAGCTGATTAAAATGCCGGATGTCTTTGCCCACATAATTTTGTACAAAACCCTGCTGAAGATTGGCCAATGTTATAGCAGGTGTTTCACCAACCACTTCTTCAAATGGATTGGCAGCACCAATACCGGTGATGCCATTAACCAATGCTATTTCAAGGAAAACAATTTTTGTATGAGTGATTGTTTTGTATGCAATTGTATAAGGCTTTAATAGGGGCATCTCCTCCATCCATACTTTTACAGAACGTATCTTCATTTAGCGCCTTTTAACAGTGATTGTATCAACGGTATTACTTTTTCTACGCCCCGTTGGATCGGTAATAAAACAGGCAGTTGCAGATCTTTTTCATATTGCATTTGAAAATCGAATGCCTCTTCAGTTGTACAGTCTTCTGTATTCAATGCTACTGCTATCACTTTGGAGCCATACATTTTAATCAGTTCAATTTCAGAGGTAATAGAGTGAATGTTTCCCCACGCCGGAAAATGCTCATAATATTTTCTTTTAGGAGCATGCACCAATATTACATGTTTTGCATTACCCGAAACCAACAGCTCTGAGCCACAAGGGCCACTTGGAATGCGCAATGCAGCTTGACCTTCTATTAATATTACTTCAGCCTTCGTTTCTTTCCAACAGGATACAATTGCATGCTCCAGCTCACCTCCTATAAAATCATTCAAGGTAGAATCGAAAATGAAACCGTATTGTCCACCTTGCATCCAACCCGTTTGTCCTGTATAGATCATCTGCGCATTGATACTTAATTTAGCGCAGGCCTGTTTTATCATGCGGCAAGTAGTTCTTTTTCCCAAAGCACAGTCGGTACCCATCACTGCTATGATTGGTGCTGTTACAGCAAATATATCCGCATTCCAGAAATGCAGGTCTTTTCTTTCCTTTGTTTTTCGTATATCAATTAATTCCACATTATATTGCTTTGCCAATGTTACCAGCGAGGGAATATTAATTAAATAATCGTGCAGGCCATTTACCAACGACATCTTCTTACAAACACAAGATTCAAGTATGGGGATAAAATGCGGCGGTAATTTACCCCCATTCGTAGCAATACCAATTATACAATAACTGATATCTTTTATCGCTTTAATTGCGTCTTCCACATTGGCTACAACTGGTATATTGCGGTAGAAACCATCCAGTACTTCGCCTGCATCTTTGCCCACATGTTCACTGTCAATCACAGCAACTATTTCATAGCGTTCAGTTCCACGTATCAATCCATGTGCTGTTTTTGCATCTATTTTATCCAGTATACCATCAGTCAACACAATTGCTTTTGGTTTCATTGTTCTATCTATATTTTGTTAAATTAATTTTTTAGTTTGTTCTGATTTTCTGATCTAAACCATCCTTCATGAACTATTCCCAAGAATACTTTTGTGATAAGGGGCTGGGTTTTGATGCTGGATGATATTCGCCCGTAAACAATTTCTGATATGCCTTCATCCGTTATGAAAAAGTTGACTCATTAAAAGTGATAAAAAAAGAATGGAACTAAAAGTATTCCATTCTTTTTTCAATACTTAATGATATTTTTTAATTTTTAATAGCCTGGATTTTGTTTAAGTGCTCCCTGATAAGAATCTAACGTTCCCTGATCATAAGGCATCAGTTCACTTTTTCCCGTTACAAAAAAACCTGCAAACGCCTGATAAAGTGGTTTGCCATCAATAACATTGGACTTGAGGTGCGCTGACCAGGATACTTCTGACCACCCCGTGATAGGTGATGGCGTCTGTTGTGGTCTCCAAAACGGCTGTGTATTTAAATTGGCTGAACCAGTGTACCAGGTAATCTCTTCTCCGGCATTCTTAAAATAAACGTATTCAGGAACATAGTCGTAAGGAGCAACCCGATCCCGAATCTGCTGAAGTTTTATTCTTGTTTCCGCTATCTTGGTTGCTAATAAGTTCCATCGTATTAAGTCGTATTTGCGAATTCCCTCTTCTCCAAATTCAAGAAAACGTTCGTTCACGATTGCATTAAAGAAACCAGCTTTGTCAGTAGGTGTTGTGCCGATTGGATTATTTTTAAACGCTCTCTTGCGTACTTCTTCGAGCGATGTAATAGCAAGAGGATCCGGCCCGTTGTTAATTTCATTTGCGGCTTCGGCGTACATCAACAACACATCTGAGAAACGAATTAAAACCCAGTTAAAACCGGGACTTTGTTGTGTTCCAGGTAATAACGGAACTCTCCAATCTCTCCTAAACTTACCTGAAGTAATTTCTCCCAGTCGCCGTACACTTTTTATATTGGTGGATGATGCAACCCTGTAAAATGTAATGGTAACATCGCGGCGGGTATCAACAGAATCGAATGCATAAAAATAACTAGGCATCATTCGGGTACCTCCAATGGCTGCACCATAACGGGACGCATTGCTTAAAATTGGACCATTAACAAATCCTAGTAGGCTTTCAGTTGCACCGCCTTCACCCACTTCAAATACTCTTTCCCCATAAGAATCTACCTTAAAAGAAGTCAGGTCCCTCCAAATATTTTCAAAGGATGGGTTTAAGGTATGCTGTGCTCTATTAGCTATTAATTCGGCACATTCGTCTTTTGCAATCTGGTAGTATTTAAGAAAGTCGGGGCGGCGTTCCATCTGTGCATTGCTCCGTAAAGAGTATCCGCCTCTAAACAAAGCAATCCGTGCACGCAAAGCTTTTGCAGTTCCTTTGGTAATCCGCTCATTCTTTGGAACCAGCGTTCTCCATGGTAGTAAATCTTTTGCTACAGCAAGATCAGCAATTATACGATCATACGTTGAATCCCTATCTGTTTGACCAATAAACAAACTTGTTTGTTTATAAGCAGGTATCAATGGAGCAGGAACATCGCCCCAATTCCGAATTAATTCAAACAGAAACTGTGCTCTTAAGGTTAGTGCTTCTCCATACAAACGTTGTAAATCTGTTTTTTCTACTTCGCTACCTTTGGTATATTGAGGCATTAAAGGAATTTGTTCAATACACAGGTTTGCTCTCTCCACTCCACGGTACAATGACCTAAAGGCATCTCTCATATCAGAATTTGAAATCGTAAATTGGTAGCGGCCAATACCTCTGCGGCCATTATCTATGTCACCTTCCTGATATCCTTCATCTGAGTCATAAGGGAATTCCGTACTCACAAACTGCCCATAGGTTTCATAACCCATTAGTTCATCGTAAACGCCGATAACAGCAATGGTAGCATTTGATACATCAGCAAAAGCCTGCGAAATGCTATATAGCGAAGCCGCCTCAACTTTAGTATATTTTTTACAACCTGCAACAGCTATTAATGCAATTAATAGTACTGATACTGTAAATGTCTGCAAGAATCTATTTTTCATATAATAAATTGTTTATTTTTTTTAAAAAGTAACGTTTAAACCAAAAACCCAGGTTCTGGATCTAGGATAAGCAGCAAAATCAACCCCGGGTGTTAAAGGATCAGCCCTTCTTGCAGAAACATCAGGATCATATCCTGTATATTTGGTGATATTCGACAGATTGTTTACTGTGGCAAAAATTCTAAAAGCTGAAAGCCTTGCTTTTTTTAGAATATTATTTGGTACTGTATAACCAACGGTAAGGTTATTTATACGCATGTAAGAGCCATCTTCAACAGCCCAACTATGCAACCAATAATTAAAAGCCTTGTTAGGTGCCCATATTTGTGCATTTGTATTTAATGCGGCAAGTTGAACAGGATCGGTTATTCTTTGTCCCCCTGCATCGATATTGGTGAACCTGTTTTTCATGACATCCAGCATATTCAAATCAGGATAGGTTGCATCAGTCCATTCAAGTTTGTTTGCATTGATAATATTGTTACCAACTACAAAGTTCACAAAAATACTCATGTCAAAATTCTTGTAAGCGAATTGATTGTTCCAACCACCTGTAAAATTAGGATTAGCATTCCCTATAACTGTTCTATCCGCAACTGTAATTTTCCCATCCGGCTTCCCATCGGGGCCACCACCTATATCTTTATATTTCAAAAAGCCTGGCTGGGCAGGGCCATTTACTGAATTTACTACCATTCCAGGTTTTAATGTATAAATTTTGGTTGTGGCATTGTAGTCAAAATCTTCTACTTTATAAAAACCATCAGTAATTAAACCATACATTAAACCAATCGGTTGCCCAACTTTTACAAGGTAATCATCTACACCTCCACTTCCCTGCCAGCCAGAATTACGGGTAATTTCTTGAACTCCGCCCAAGTTTTCAACCCTGTTTCTATTAATCGATATGTTGAAATTAGATGTCCATAAAAAATGACCTTTTGAAATTGGCGTAGCACTTATCTGGAACTCAATCCCCCTGTTTGAAGTTGCTCCTATGTTTTGAAGCTGGCTGGTGTATCCGGTTGTAGACGGTGTTTGTGCAGCCAGTAAAAGGTCGTTGGCTGTATTTTTATATAGATCCATAGTAAACTGCACCTTGTTATTGAATAAGGAAAGATCAAGTCCAAGGCTGGCTGTCTTATTTCTTTCCCATCTTAAATTAGGATTAGATAATGCTGAAGGGGAAAAACCAGGTAATATAGCGCCATTTAAAGAATATAACGCATTTACACGGTATAACTGTTGGTATAAAAGATCACCAATGCGGTTATTTCCTACTGTGCCATATCCAAACCTTATCTTACCATCACTTAGCCAGCGGACATTATCCATAAATTTCTCCTTGGAAAATCGCCATGCCACTGAAGCTGAGGGAAAGATAAGGCTTCCGTTTTCAGAATTAAATTTTGAAGAACGGTCTGAACGTAAATTGAAAGTGGCGAGGTACTTATCTTTAAAAGCATAAGAGACACGACCAAAAAATGAAAATATGCGGTTGGGTGGAGCTAAAAAAGTAAAGGGCAAAGGTTGAGCGATACCCGTAGGTGCAGCGCCAAGTCCCATATTAGCCAACGCTTTTTCTGCACTTATATCTGCCGGAAAATACCTTGTTGTAAATAATGTATTCTTTATATTGCGATCAACAATTTCCTGGCCTACCAGTACAGTTATATCATGTTTTTTATTAATTGCAGTAGAATACTGTAAGGTATTGGAGTTGTTAATTGTAGTATAATAATCTTGTCCTATTGAGGCCAGGGGTTTTGAACCAACTTGGCGGGCTTGTCCGGTAATTTTACTATAAAATTGTTTGTCAGTTATATAATCAGTGTTATATCCTAAAGTAGATCTGAAAACAAGGTTTTGAAGAATTTTATAGTTCAAATACCCATTTAGATAGGTGCCTCGGGTATTTTGTCTCCGATAAACTGCCTTCGTAAGCAGAATTGGGTTTGTTTGACCACCTGAAGCCAGGTAGTATTTTTCATCAAAATCATCTAGGCCACCTGTAGGAGTTGGCAATTCAAATGGTCTGTAAGTAATAGATTGACGAAGGCGGCCAGTTGTTCTGGTTCCACTAAGGTTGGTTCCAGCTCCCCTGATTACTTCGTCAAGGTAACGCACTGTCATTCCTATTTTTAATTTGTCTGAAATCTTGTGATCCAGTTTAAAACTCACAAGATATCTATCATAACCAGATTCTAATAATATACCATCTTCCTTGTTAGCAGTAAAACCTAAATTAAAAGTTGTAGCTGCGGTGCCTCCACTTAGGGAGACATTATGATTTTGATATTGAGCCTTTCTTCCAAAAACTTCTTTTTGCCAATTGACTTCAGGCACATTTTTATAATTGCTTAGTGTATCCCAGGTAGTACCATATTGAGCCGCAAATGAAGTGCTGTCAGCAATAGAGTTACGACTTCTTTCATATTGCCAAAGAACATAATCATATGGACTTAATACACCCAATTTCTTGGGCAATTCCCGCCATCCCATTGAACCATTATACGTAAGCAACGTTTTTCCAGCTTTTCCTGCTTTTGTGGTGATAATAATTACCCCATTGGCAGCTCTTGCCCCGTAAATAGCAGTTGTTGATGCGTCTTTCAATACATCTATTGAAGCAATATCCTGCGGAGAAATTATCTTAAGCGCATTATCTACCTGTATACCGTCTACGATATATAAAGGTGTGTTTTCCTGAGTGATAGAAGTTCCGCCACGCACTTTGATCACCACATCAGCACCGGGAGCTCCTTCCGAAACTGTTACCTGCACACCCGCTAACTTACCCTGGATTGCCTCCGCAGCAGAACTTGTAGGATTATCCTTTAACTGTTTTGCACCTAATGATGAAACTGAACCGGTGAGATCTTTTCTTTTTATAGAAGAATAACCAATAACTACTACTTCATCACCAATCGTAACTTGTTCTTTGCTTAATACAATGTTAATGGGCTTAGAACCATTGGTGGTTACAGTTTGTGATTGATAACCTATAGAAGTTATACGCAGCTTAACAGAACCTTTTCCGGCTACGCTTATACTAAAATTTCCATTCTGGTCCGTACTTACTCCCTTTTGGGTTTCGACAACAATAACAGAAACATTGGGCAGCCCGGTATTTGTGCTGTCCTCCAAAACTCTTCCCTTTATTTGGAGTGTTTGTGCATTAAGGGATAAAATGCCCAGAAACAAAAAAACAGATAGTTGTAATAATTTTTTCATATAACATGCAGTTTATAAATTAAAAAAAATGTGAGATTTATACAAAGGTTTTGGTTTATTTATTTTCCTTAAATTTTTTTATAGTTTCCACATTAATCGTTTGTTGTTAATGTATAAAGCACGAACACGCTTATACCCTAGTTGAAAAATGAATTTATTTAAAGGAATATTCTGAATTTGAATTTCTCAAGTCTTAATCCAATATATTTTACACTTGTTTGATCGGAATGGTGGCTCACTTTTACCGGAATATGCATGAGGCAATCACTTCTCAAACTTAAAGGTAATAAAGCGTTATTTATATGATTTGGGCTGGAATAATGACGAGAACGTTCTCGATGTTTATGGCAAAATTCAAAGCAGGATGTCAATTTAATTAAAAACAGATTGAGTTCGGAAAAAACCGGGATAAACCAAACTCCCAGGCCTGAATTATCACAGGTTGAAATGGGTGCATCCCAAATTGTAGCAGGAGCAAGTGGTCGGGTGAAGGACACCGACCACAGGTTAGATTTGTTTTATCCATAGCAATACTCACCGACCGAAATCAAGAGCTACATCGGGTAGCTGCCGGATTAGGTATGCACTCGTTGAAATTCGCTGAGTAAGCTTTTCAAAAAAAATCAGATGCTGTTTCTATTACTGGATTCTCTAACAACCAATTTTGCAGGAATTATTTTCTCTTCTGAAATGAAATTTTTCTTTTTTATATGCTTTAATAAAAGCTCGCAACATTCCATTCCTATTTCGAAGGCGGGCTCGGCAATTGTGGAAAGTGAAGGAGAAATAAGTGCAGAAACCGGATCGTTTGTGAAACCAACAACTCCAACTTCCTTACCTATCCGGATCCCATTTTTTTTAAGCGTTATCATCGCACCTATTGCTTTTCGGTCATTTACTGCAAAAATTGCATCAGGCTTATCTGCACATTTCAACAAATCAGCAACATCCATTTCTCCTGATTCCTGAGAAAATCCGGAATGAACGATGAATTCTTTTTTGCTTCAACATTATACTTTTGATGCGCAGCCAGAAATCCCTGCAACCTGCTTTCAGTAAAAAGAAATCCTTTAGGGCCTGTTATATGAGCAATTTTTTTATAGCCGTTTGAAAACAAATGTTCTACCGCCTCAAAGGCACCATTAAAATCATCCTGCATCACTTTTGAGGTTTTAATTTGTGCGGGAACCCGATCAAAAAAAACAACGGGAATACCATTGTTTATTATTTCCTCAAAATGTTCACATGCCCCGGAATTTGAAGAAATACAAACCAACAATCCATCTAAAGCAGATACCGTTAAATTTTCCACTATCGACAACTCTCTTTCAGCGGAATCATTCGTAACATATAAAATAATATTGAACCCTTTACTATAGGCAACTTCCTGAATACCTGTTATAACAGTGGAAAAATAGTAATTGGTAATAAACGGAAGTATTACCCCTATATTATGCGTGCTCCTTTTGGCTAGTGCTATCGCATTATAATTGGGTTTGTAGTGTATTTGAGCAGCCGCTTTTTTCACTTTCTCTTTGGTTTCCTGGCTCACATCATATGTATTACGTAGCGCACGGGATACAGTTGAAATTGAAATATTCAACATAATTGCTATATCCTTAATGGTAGCGTATCTATTCATATGCAGTG
>Ga0105046_10010845_pt1 | contig 14177 bp, 12 predicted proteins | sample MAT03_FD_78385 | JGI IMG/M metagenome (GOLD analysis project Ga0105046, IMG submission 78385) | Freshwater microbial communities from Lake Fryxell liftoff mats and glacier meltwater in Antarctica - MAT-03 (megahit assembly) | ecosystem: Environmental > Aquatic > Freshwater > Ice > Liftoff... | reverse complement strand
GTGACCCCTGCCAGGTCAACAGGCACTATAAAGAGATCAAAAAAAGGCTATTTTGAGCACTGACGACGACGGGCACGCTTGACACGTCTCGATCCCGTGGCAGTGAGATACCCGCCATGGCAGACGACCTCTTTGAACCTGAAGGTTCCCACGGTCATCTACGCACCGCACTTGATGAGCTAACGGCGTTGGCAGCTAGGCCAAGGCATGCACTTGACGGGCGCTCGGCCATCGCTCGCGTCGTGGGCGCGGAAGGCGCGCTTGGCGTGGCGTTGGCGGTGGAAGCCTGGAGACGATGGGCCCCTGACGCACCTTTCGTCTACGTGACGGCCAATGACGAGACGGCGGAGCACAGAGCTGCCGAACTGCGCTTCTTCTTGGAAAGCGCCGATCATGGCCCCGCCGAAACCGATGCAAAGGAAACAACCCACCCGGCTGAGGACTTGTGGACCGCCCGGGTCGCACTTTTGCCCGCTCTAGAAGCGTCACCTTATGCCGAGATGCAGCCCGACCGTCGCACGATCATGCGGCGACTCGCGCTTAACTACCGCCTATTGGCCGGAATTTCTCCGGCAGCGATCGTTGCTTCACCGGCGGCGTTGTTTCGCCGGGTCATAAGTCCTGAGGCACTGCGACCGTTGACCCAAGTCCTGCGCAGTGGCAGCGAATGCGATCGTGAAGCCTTTCTCGCGGTGTTGGCCCGTGCAGGCTACAGCCGTGCACCCTTGGTTGAAGATCCCGGAACGTTCAGCGTTCGCGGTGCGGTTGTTGATGTATATCCGCCCGTGTACCGGCACCCAATCCGCATTGAATTCTTTGGCGACGAGATCGAATCCATCCGGAGCTACGATCCGGCCACCCAACGAACGATAAGGCCGCTCGATGAACTGCACATTCATCCCGTTAAAGAGACGTTGATCACGGCGGGAGCCGATCCCAAAACGCTCATCTGGGCGGCAGCCGACGCTGTAAACCAACCATCATCGAAAACGCGGCTGTTAATTGAGCAAGTGGAACAAGGCGTCGATTTCTTCGGCGTTGAAGCGTTGATGCCTGCGTTTCACAAGCAACTGGCATCCTTCTTCGACTACCTGCCTGCCAACGCCCTCGTGGTGCTTGAGGATCCAGATGCAGTTTGGGACGAAGCGCGCCGCAACCTCTCGCGGTTGCGAACCAGCGCTGAACATCGTCGAGCAGAACACAGGCTTGCGCTTGATCCCGAAGCGTTCTTCCTTGATGAGAACGAGATTCACAAGGCTCTGGCCGAACGACCTGGGATCGAGTTGCTGGCCCTAGATATTGCGGGGACGGAAGAATCCTCCGTCCCTTTGATACGCCTTTCAAGCACGCCGAACACCAGCTTGCGCGCCGAGTTGGCACAAAGCCGATCTGAACACGGTGATGCGGAAATCGGATCCGCATTGCGCGCGCGGCTTGCGCAATGGCTGCAAGAGGGACAACGCGTCTATCTGGTGGCGCCTGGACGTGGGCATGCAGAACGCTTGGCCGCCGTGCTTCGTGCCTTGGACGTCAACGTCGTCTTGCCTAAGCGCAGCGTCGCCGTGGAACACGGACTTGGCGCATGGCTTGATGCTCCCGGAGGCAACCACGTAAACATGGCCTGGGGACCATTGACCCGGGGCTTTCGTTTACCCGGGGACTTCCTGGTGGTCCTCACCGAAGAGGACGTCTTCGGACCTAAGTCCCACCGTCGACCTGAGCAAAGACATTCGGAAGGCTTCGGCGATTTAGGGTCGTTGATCATCGGCGATGCCATCGTTCACGATGAACACGGCGTCGGGCGATATTTGGGCCTCAAGACGCTTGATCTACGTGGCGTTAAGCAGGACTTCCTTCAGCTTGAATACGACGGCGGTACAATCTACCTGCCTGTGTATCGGCTGGCGACGGTACGTCGCTACGTAGGCTCAGGCGGACCCACGAATGAAACGGTCAAGCTTGATAAGCTTGGAGGAAAATCGTGGCAGGAAAAGCGCCGGCGCGTCTCTTCCGAAGCGCGAAAGATTGCTGAAGAGCTGCTGCAGCTTTACGCCCAACGAAAAGCGTTGCCCGGCTGGTCGTTTCCGCCGCCTGACGCTATTTTTCGGGAATTCGAAGAATCGTTTCCTTTCGACGAAACCCCAGATCAAGCGAAAGCCATTGAGGCTGTACTGGGCGATATGGAAGCAGCCACACCCATGGACCGCTTGGTCTGCGGCGACGTGGGTTACGGAAAAACCGAAGTTGCGCTACGGGCAACCTTGATGGCGGTGTTGGGCGGCAAACAAGTGGCAGTGTTGGCTCCCACAACCGTTCTTGCAGAACAGCACTACCTCACTTTTTCTGAACGTCTAAAAGACTTTCCTGTCCGCGTCGGATCGTTGTCGCGGTTTCGCACCAAAGCTGAACAAAGCAAAACACTGTCCGAGCTTGCAGCTGGAAAGCTTGATGTCGCGATCGGCACGCACCGGTTGCTTTCACAAGACGTACGCTTCAAAGACTTGGGACTTATTGTTGTAGATGAAGAACAACGGTTTGGCGTCGCCCACAAGGAACGCTTGCGCACAATACGCACGCAAGTGGATATGCTTACGCTTACCGCCACGCCGATTCCGCGTACCATGCAAATGGCCATGGGCGGGTTGCGAGAAATATCAATCATCGCCACACCGCCAGCCGATCGATTGGCGATCCGCACGTTCGTTTGCCACTTCGATCGCAACTTATTGAAAGAGGCTATTGAGCGAGAACTTGGACGAGGCGGCCAAGTGTTTTTCGTGCATAATCGTATTTCGGACCTACAAAAATGGGTTGATGTCATCAAGAGCATTGCCCCTGCTGCACGTGTCGCGATGGGGCATGGTCAGATGGGAGAAAGCGAGCTTGAGCGCGTGATGGTCGATTTCATCGACGGCAAGTTCGACATCCTATGTTCAACAACGATCATCGAGTCAGGTTTGGACATTCCCCGCGCCAACACCATGATTGTCAACCGCGCCGATATGTTCGGATTGGCGCAGCTGTACCAGTTGCGGGGCCGCATCGGACGTTCAAAAGAACGCGCATATTGTTACTTGGTAATTCCACAAGACGAAGCGGTAACGCCAGAAGCTAAACAGCGGTTGGCCGTACTGCAGCGGTTCACTGAACTTGGTGCCGGTTTCCAAGTGTCCACATTTGATCTTGAAATCCGCGGTGCAGGTGAATTGCTGGGGCAAAAGCAATCGGGCTCCGTGGCGGCCGTGGGTTTCGAAACGTGGATTCGAATTTTGGAGGAAGCGGTCGCGGAACTTCGCGGGCAACCTATCAAGCCGCCGTTGGATCCGGACATGTCAGTCGATGTGCCAGCCTTCCTTCCGGACGATTACGTTCCAGAAACCGGCCAACGGCTAGACTTTTACCGGCGTTTCGCAATGGCCGAGGACGAATCCGATCTGCAGGCTTTGTTAGAAGAATTGCAAGATCGCTACGGCACTCCACCGGATGAAGCAGAGCTCTTGGCCACGGTCATGGCCGACAAATTGATCGTTCGACGGATAGGCGCACTTGGCTTTGAGCTTGGTCCAGCACGCTTTGTACTGAACCTTGGCCCTGACGCCCAGCTTTCACCCATAAAGGTGATGCGCATGGTTCAGACCAAGGGCAGTCGCTACAAGCTCACGCCTGACATGCGACTGACGTACACGTTTAACGACGAAGAAAAACGCGAACGCTTGCCCGCGGTACGTCAACGTTTGTTAGAAATTGAAACGTGGCGCGATGAAAACGCGCCACGATCTAAATAGCAATCCGTTCGATGATGGCCGCCAGCAAGCTGCCCATTTTCTTAGTACCTGCCGCTGCTGCGTCTGTGACGTCTTCATGACGAAGAGGCGCAGGTTCAACCCCGGCAGCCGGGTTTGCGACCAAGGAAAGGCCAAGAATCTGTAGGCCCGCGTGACGAGCGGCTATCACCTCAAGCACAGTGGACATGCCAACCAAGCCTGCGCCCAACATACGCAGCATACGCACTTCGGCAGGCGTTTCATATTGCGGTCCGGCCATGCCAGCATAGATAGCCTCGCGCAATGCCCCCTGCCCTGCGCTGCGAGCCGCTTCTACTGCCAAACTGCGTAGCTCTGGAGCATAGGTATCTGTCATGTCGACAAAACGGGGGCCAAAGCGTTCATCATTTGTTCCCGTCAAAGGCGATTGGCCTGTGAGATTCAGATGGTCAGAGATGGCCACGATCTCCCCAACTTTCAAGGCTGGATCCACGCCTCCTGAAACGTTCGTAACGATGACCGTTCCCACGCCCAGCGTGGCAGCCAACCGAACGCCGAAACCAACTTCTGAGGCGGGGTATCCCTCGTAGCCATGAACGCGGCCACAAAAGAACAACACCTTCCGACCAGCGACCATGCCGCAAGCCAAGCGACCAGGATGCCCGGCCACTGTGGTTTCAGGAAAGCCTGGCACCGATGAATAAGGAATGGAACGAGACTGTTCCAAAATCGCGGCAGCGCCTCCAAGCCCTGATCCCAACACCACGGCCACTTGTGCGTGGGCGGCGTCTAGGCGCTCAGAAACAGCTTCAGCGGCACCGCGAACTCGATCGTAATAGGTCGACGTGGGTTTCACGTGATGGTTCCTCTAACTAAAGGACGAATGATTGGGCGAACTGTACCAACGGAAAATGCCTGTGACAGTTCTTGCTGGGCGGACTGAAAACGTCGTTCGTCATTGTACCAGACAGTGCAAAGTGGCTGGCCGCGTTCCACCTTGGCGCCACCTCTTTCATGCAAGGTGATACCAACGGAGGGATCGACCTTATCGTCTTTGCGCGACCGTCCCGCCCCCAAAACGGTGGCCGCGATGCCAACGAACTTGGCGTCAACAATATCAAGGATGCCTGCGCGCGGGGCCTTTAGGACCCACGATTTGCGAGCCTTCGCCAAGCGCTTGGGCTCATCTACCATGCGCAAATCCCCCCCTTGCAGCTTAACCGCAGTACGAAATCGCTCGAAAGCGACGCCGGAATCTAGGACGTTCTCAATCGCGATCGCTGCTTCTTTCGTGGTTTTGTAAGCGCCTCCCAAAACCAACATCTCAGCGCCCAAGCGGACCGTTAAATACCGAACATCTTTGGGCCCCTTGCCCTGAAGGATCTCAATCGATTCCACGATCTCGCTGGCGTTTCCTATTTCGATCCCCAAGGGTTCATCCATATTCGTCAACGTTGCGATGGTCTTGAGACCTGCAGCGTTGCCAATGCGAACAATGGTTTCCGCCAAAGCTTTGCCTTGTTTTAGGGAGGGAAGAAACGCGCCTCGCCCCACCTTCACGTCCATCAGCAACGCGTCGGCACCCGCTGCTATCTTCTTCGAAAGGATTGACGACGTAATCAGCGGAATTGATTCAACCGTCGCCGTCGCGTCCCGCAAAGCATAAAGAACTCGATCGGCTGGTACCAGCTTTGGCGTTTGGCCTGCGATCACCCAACCTGCTTTTTGCAGCACGGCTCGAAACTCTGCGGGCGAAAGCGACACGCGAAAGCCTTTAATAGCTTCAAGTTTGTCAAGCGTGCCACCTGTATGTCCCAAGGCGCGTCCCGCCAACATCGGCACTTTGATACCGCAGGCGGCAACGGCTGGTGCCAAACACATCGACAACTTATCACCCACGCCGCCGGTCGAATGCTTGTCGACTTTGACGCCTTTGACGGCTTTGAGCGACATCGTATCGCCAGACGCGATCATCGCGCGCGTCCAACGAACAAGTTCCGCTTCACTAAGACCGCGAAACACCACCGCCATCAACATCGCCGAAATTTGATAGTCGGGGATCGACCCATCGGCGGCCCCCGCTATGAAATCGTCAATGATGGCCGGATCAAGCGCTAAACCGTCGCGCTTGGTGGCGATCCAGCGAGGGACAGATCGAGGTGCAGAAGACTTCACCTCACCATCATATCCAGAAATGACCGTCCGTTCGCAAGTGGTTGTGCATTGAATCCACTGACAATCGTTTGCCCCAGATCCGCGAACGAGCTGCGCACCCCCAGATCACCCGTTTTCCACCCCGGCCCAAAAGCCAGCAAAGGCACGTGCTCGCGCGTATGGTCGGTGCCTGGAAAAGTGGGGTCGTTGCCGTGATCTGCCGTGATAAACGCCAAATCACCGGGCATCAACGACAACAAGAAGCGCATCAACCAGCGGTCAAATTCTTCGAGTGCACTTTGAAATCCGGCGCAATCGTTGCGGTGGCCGTACAACATGTCGAAGTCGACCAAGTTCACGAAAATGAGCCCCGTGGGCGTATCGGACATGACCGCCAACGTTTCCTTCATGCCATCGGTGTTCCCTTCCGTATGAACGGAACGGGTTAATCCTCGACCCGCAAATATGTCGCCGATCTTGCCCACGCCCACCACGGGAAGTCCCGCGCCACTGACGTGATCTAAAAGCGTTGTGTGGGGCGGGATAAGTGGCCAGTCCTTGCGGTTGTAGGTGCGCTTAAATGCGCCCTCCTGCCCCACGAAGGGTCGTGCTATCACCCTGCCAATGCCGTAGCCGTCAGCAATCTTTCGTGCTTCCTCGCATATTCTGTAAAGCTCGGGCACGGGCACAATCGATTCGTGCGCGGCGATCTGAAGTACGGAATCGGCCGACGTATAAACGATCAGCCCACCTGTTTTCAGGTGCTGAGGACCAAGTTCATCAAGGATGGTGGTACCCGAAGCCACTTTGTTACCCAAGATCTCTCGGCCACTTGCGGCCTTCAGAGGATCGAGAATTGCTGCGGGAAAACCATCTGAATACGTGGGCATGGCCTTGCTCGTCACAATGCCCGCCATCTCCCAATGCCCCGTGATGGTGTCTTTTCCTTCAGATTGCTCAGCCAGTTGGCCATACATGGATTGAGCATCAACAACCGGTGGCACCCCCACGATGTTGGTTAGATTGCCAAGACCAAGCCGGGTCAACGTGGGCAAGGACAAACCTCCAACGGCTCGAGAAAGATTTCCTATGGTGTTGGCTCCCGCATCTCCATAAGCAGCAGCGTCGGTCGCCTGCCCACATCCAACGCCATCAGCCACCAAAATGATCGCTCGTTTTAGCCCCGGTTGTTGTGGCGCCGACATTCTGCAAGTCTAGCAGGCGGCCAAAGCCCCAGCTTGGTTTGCGGCACATCCGCGACAGGCCTACAATCGGAGCGTGCCACGCGTTGCCCGTGTATCCATCCTTGCTGGTGTTGTGCTTGCGCTCATTGTGGGAACAGCCACCGCTGGGCCAAACAGCAAGGCAAAGGAGCAACTGCAAAAGGGCCACGTTGCCTACAATTTGGGGCACTATTCAGAGGCGGCCGAATGCTACGAGAAGGCTTACCGTTTTGTTCAAGATCCCGCACTGCTTTTCAACGTTGGGCAGGCTTGGAGGTTGGCCAACGAGCCAGAAAAAGCGATGTCCGCTTACAAAGGATATTTGCGAACGGCTGGGGACAAGGGCCCCAACAAGAAATTGGCCGCGGAACATATTGCGGATCTTGAACGCCAGGTGAAGGCCAAGGAAAAACAAGCAGCTGCGCCACAGCAAGCGCCACTGTTTCCCACGCCTTCAGCGGCACCAACACCGCCAGAGCCCAGCGAAAAAATCAACAAGGGTAAAGACTCAGACGACAGCATGTTCCGTCCGTTGGCAGGACCACAAGAAACAAAGCCCGAGGATGAGACAAACAGCAACGAGCCTTCCTGGTTCCGCACGGCAGATCCTGTTGTTGGTGGACTCCTGATGCTGGGAACCCAGCGCGGCGTGACCAGCAAGACCGTTGGCAGCTATCACTTTTTCGGCAAAGCCTCACACAAAGGCGTTGATTACGAAGTGGGCTACTTTCAATTGCCTTTGTTTGCACCCAACCCCGCATTTCAGTGGAGCGCGATTTACGGCAAGGTTCTTACACTCAGTAAATGGATGATCGAAGCTGGCGCGCTAGGCAGCCATGGTGAGTTCTTTGGCGGTGCAGGGAAAGACTGGGGCATCATCAAAGTTGGCGCACGTGTGGAGCGGATAGGCGATCCCGGCTTGTGCACTACGGGAAACGCCACGTACGTATCCCCAGAAGTTTTGGCATCGGTACCGATAACATCAAAACTACGTGCGAACGCGTACGGTCACCTTCGACAGAACATAGCAAGTGTTGACTGTGGCTTTCACCCATCGATGTCAACCATTGATGTTTCAGGGATATGGAGCGCCAACGATCTGCTAACTGTTGGAGGGGGGCTAGGTTTCTATAGGTTCGCGGGTCAAACTGATGGCAGCCCGGCGACTTCGTGGCCAGATTTAGCTGGGAACGCCGGGCACTTTCACGTTGAAGGCCGCTACGATTTCGGCTTGTTCAAGGCGGGCGCGTCGTTCCGTCGGATCATTTACGCCGAGGGCGTGAACCAACTGACTTTCGATGTTGAACTTCGCCCTGGGCGGTTTTAAAGGACACCGCCCTGATGCCTTCGAAATGGTGAACGTATAAACGTGTTGACACATCCTCCGGGGTCTAGTTCCGGCTCCACCGCGGCGCCACGTTTTTGAAAGTAAGCCGCCAAGACGTCAAGACAGACACCGTCGTGCTAGAGAGCAAACTCAAGTTGCTCTACGTCCATGTCGCCCGGGGCGTATTGGGGTGGATAGACCACCCGAAGCGAACCAGGCCCGTGATGTTCGGGCAGTGCCGCGCGCGCCACAAATGACAGGTGCGACGGCGGAAAGACCGCCAACTGATGGTCCAAAATCAATTAGGCGTAACCAACCGCGCGTGTCCCTGGTGGGGTGTTAATTTCAGTCGGTTTCATCAATAAACCATGATTATCGTTTAAAAATCGTTACAAACCGAGTTTTGGGTGAGATTTTCGTTACGTAGTGAAAGCGGCAGCTAAGCGCCGCGGGGCTCCTGTGGCCATGATGCAGGAGAGAACGGGCGTGTCTAAATCCACGTGGCTGCGCATGGAAAAAGGCGATCCTACCGTCGGCTTCGGCGCATACGCGCAAGCGCTGTTTGCGTTGGGGTTCGGCACCCCCTTCGAGGAACTGATCGATCAATCGGTTGATGAGCAAGGTTTGCTGCTTTCGGCCGCCGACGTGCCGAGGCGTGTGACCTCGCCGCGAAAGCGGAACCAAATATGAAGCGCACGCTTTTAGTCCACATTGACGGCCGTGCAGATGCGGTGGGGCAAATTCGCTACGATTGCGAAGGCCGACGCCAGCGTGCTGCGTTCGCGTACGAACCTTCTTGGCTCACCGAGCCTCAACGATTTGCAATTGATCCGGCGCAACTACAGCTTGTTTCACGGTTTCAATTTCAAGCGCCCGGTGGATCTGTTTTTCAAGATGCCATCGCGGACACGGAGCCGGACGGCTGGGCGAAACGAGTCATCTTACGAGAACATGCACGTCGGCTAGCGGGCGCGAAGACCAAGGGTCGGGTTGCTCGTGAGGAACTTGCCGACCTCGATTTCTTGCTGTCCGTTGACGACGAAAGTCGCATAGGGGCTTTGCGCTTTTGCGAAGAAGGAGGCCCGTTCCTAGGGCAAGCGGAGGATGGGCAGTCGCGCGCGCCAACTGGCCTGAGTACGCCGCCGCAGCTCTTTCCGGCAGGCCAAGTCATCACAGGCCCTCTGCCGGTTCCCTATTCGCAGATCAGGCAAAAACCATCGGCGGCAAACGGCACAAGGCCGCTTTCGTTGCATCCGTCATCGTCGCCTAAACGCGAAAGGCGCGCCTGCGGCGCGGCTACCCGTACAATTCACACGACTGCGACTGGAAGGTTTCTCGCGAGCAGACCCCGGCCGTTTCTGGCGAGCGCTGAAGGCTGATACGGACTGGCAGCAAATTGTCGCGCTTTACGCCCGCTTGTTTGTCCTTAGCCCGTCACCTATCGTCATGCTGAACCATGCGGTGGCTGTGGCGATGGCGTTTGGGCGAGAAGAAGGTTTGCGTCTCTTGGATCAGCTTGAGTTGAGTGGCGCTCTGCATGGCTTCCATCTTTTGCCTGCGGCACGGGGAGAGCTGCTTCCGCGGTTGGAGAGAACGGTAGAAGCAGAGCGAGCTGACAAGCAAGCGGTGGCGTGGGTTGGTAGCGAGGTGGAACGGCGATTTCTTGAAGGCCGGCTAGCGGAGCTACGGTTGCATCGATCGGATTCGTCGTAGGAGTCCGCATCAAGCACGACTTTTTCGAGCTTAGCGCATGTCAGCGCGGTTTCCGGCCGCCACGGAATCGAGTTCGAGTTGAGTCAACGCACGTTTGTAGATCCGTACATCGTCGATCAGGCCCTGGAAATGGTAAAGGCCCACATTTCCCGAAGATTCGCCACGTTCGGCTCCAATGAATACATCGGGACCAGCAGGACGGTTGCCCGGTGAGAAACCAGTGTTCTTAACAAGCGTCAAACCGCCGCCGGTGGTCTTTTTCCATAGGTTCATGACGCTGTTTTGCCCTTGGGGCGCGCGGGCCACAGTGATCGCAGCAAACATCCACGTGCCGTTGGTGACGCGCGTGGTGTCGACGAATTGCGCCGCATCAACTCCGCCCCTTAAAGCTTGTGAACCCATGCCGGAAACACCCAGCGAAAAATCATCTGCATTGGTTGCGCTGTCTTGGCGATTGACGATCCAACTTGCATACTCGTTGGCTGGCACGTCTGTGGTTTGGTTGAACCATGCCGAGATTGTGTAAGACCCCAAATCAACATCTAGATTGTCTGGCGGCACAGTGGGAACCTCAAAATGTGCTTTGCCGGAAAGTCTGGTCGCCATGCCAAAACGGCCCGGCACGAACGTGGGGCCTCCGTAAGGGACGGCGTTGTTAGCGTTTCCTGAACTATCGACGCCGTTGTTTTCAAAATCAAGCCGCAACATGAGGTCGGGTTCGGCGTTTGCTCCACCTCTGGCAATGCCTCCCGCCGCACCACCATTGGAGCTTCCACCGCTTGAGTTTCCCCCGGCCGTGCTGACACCTCCGGCCGCGCCGCCGAGCACGAAAGGATCGCCGACGGGCTGCCCCGCTTCTCCCATCCCACCGTCGTGCGGTGTAGCGAAAAAACTCCCTTCTCGCATCGCAGTTGGACCACAAGAAAGAATCGCAAACAGAATTGGAAGATACCTTTTCACCGCAAAGCCTCCACACAAACAACGGCGCTTTTCTTTCGCACTAAAGGGTGATGCGGCTTTCTATTCGTGGTTGTTTTGCTGGGGCTCAAGCTTGCTTGTGCATCAGCCGATTCTTTTGGCAAGCCCTCATGTTCAATGACCTTGGCGTTGCCTTTCGTGCCCGCGCGCAGGCCCTTTGTGGCTTATTATTCTTCTTGTGGGCTCTTACTTCCCAAGGCTGCGGGCGGTGGGGATACGATGCGGTGGCGTTGCCGGATGAGACGGTAACCTTGCTTGACGGTGGCGCCGGCGACGCTGCTGGCTTCGATGCTGCTGACAATGCCCCGACGAACATAACTTTGCCCTACCAGCAAGATTTTGAAGCGTTGTCTGCGACGTGGACCGGAAAGTTCATTGGCTCCGATGCCGTCGCAGAACGTGACAAAGGCCGTCAGCACGACGGCGATGCAAGCCTCAAGTGCAGCAAAGGCGCCGCAACGGGATTGCGGTATGTCGAGGTTGCGTTGGCCAAAGCGTTGACGACCGGTGAGATTTATTCGCGGGTATTTTTGTACGCCCCCAGTTCGTGGAACGTGGAAAGTTGGTTGGTCCCCATGGAGATGAAAGGAACGACCACCCACGACAACAAATTTTCATTTGATCTGCTGCTAACTGGTTACGGAACCAATCTTTCTGGCGAGCGACCTTCGACCACACCCAACGCAACCCTTCCACGTGACAAATGGGTGTGTATCGAGTTGGCCTTGGGCCTGTCCGCAACTAAGGGTTGGTCGCGCCTGTACGTGGACGGAAAACTTGCGGACGAGCGCAGCAACGTCAATACGCTGCTTCGCGATTCTGACCCTGGTATCAAACGCTTTCGGGTGGGCCTGATTCCGGCGCCTACGCAAGGAAGTGCCGAGATGTGGTTCGACGACTGGTCAATAGCAACAACACGCATCGGTTGCCTTTAGAGGTCCGCATTCCTCTAAAACCATAGACACCTTCTTGCACAATTCACTTTTGCAGGAGCAAACTGCGCGCGCGCCTGGGGTTTACAGACGTGCCCGTGATCGTGCACGCCTCGACTCCGGCCGCTTTACGGTGAAAAGAAATTCGTAAGGTCGCTTTTTTTTGGGCAGTGCCGCCGCGGGTGCGGGACTACATTCCCAAATAGCAGGACCACATGACTCATTCATCCCCAGTTACAAAAACACTCCCGCGCTTTACACCCTTTCTTCTCATGGCGGCCCTCATTGGGTGTGGGCGGTCCGAGTTTAATGTTCCGGTTGAACCGTCAACGCCGCCAGCAACTGCACGCGACGGTGGAGCAGCACCTTTGGGCCAAGACGGCGGCGCACAGGTTTCGTTACTAAATCCTGACTTACATCCACCAGGCTTCGCGGAAGTCGTTGCAGGTGCGGACCTGACCTGCGCGCGGGTGGAAAGCAAGATGGGATGTTGGGGCAACCCAACCGTCTTGCAGGCCTTTGGCATCTCTCAGGAGGAAGGCGGCGCCAGAGTTACGTTTGGCGCTTTCGCACGTTCGCTTGATGTCGTGCCCCAAGGTTTAAGCGCCGCCGGTAGAAATGTATGCGTGCTTCAAAATGGCGTGGTGTGGTGCGGCGTTCGAGAGATGCCCACCGCCTCAAACTCGCTCTGCAACCCCCTGTTGCAGTTTTCCTGCCGATTTCGCCTGACGCCAATGCCCTTGCTGCCAAGCCCGGCGCTTTCGCTTTCTGTTTCGTCCACGCACGCATGCGCCATTGTGGCGGCCCGTCGTGTGGCTTGCTGGGGGCAGAACGATAAGGGGCAGTTGGGCCACGCCCCAGGAACGGAAGGCGATACTGTGTGCCCCTCTGGAAGTGGCTTCTGCAATGACACCCCCACAATGGTAGCCGGGCTGGAACCCATCTTTCAGCTGGCCGTGGGTGCCGAGGGTGGCGAAGGAACCTCGTGCGCGGTCGGCACGAACGGACATCTGTTTTGCTGGGGGTCAAACCAATACGGCAACCTGGGCCTCGGCTTCGCAAGCAAAGAAGCATCACCTTCACCCAAGCGGGCCGAAGGGGAATTTCGACAAGTGACAGTAGGCGAAACCGGCGCATGTGCCGTTGCCTTGGACGGCAAAACCTTTTGCTGGGACGAGGCTCACCAATTGGTAATCCGAGATATCGTCAAGAGTTGTGGATCGCGGGCTAATCAAGCGGCGACCTTCTTAGGTTGATTTTTGATTTTTGGGTTAATGGTTTTGGTTTTCTGTCTTCCGACTTCATCAGTTGGGCCTGGCTCGGATTTGATGCCATCCTTGAACGCGACACCCGCTTGAACGAGTGGCAAGAGGTGGCGGCCATCAAGGCGTCGCCAGCTTGACTCAGCGAGCATCATGAGGCGATACGCGCCATGGCGAGACCGGCAGCGCGTGAACCGGCGCCTTTTGTCACACGCTGACGTAGTTTCACCGTAGCGAATGTTGATTCGATGGGGTTCGTTGTGCGCAGATGTTTCCAGTGTTCCGCAGGGAAATCGAAATGCGTGGTCAGCTTTTCGAAATCGCTGTCGAGTGCGGTTGTGGCCTTTGGGTACTTCGCTTCGTATTCGGCGATGAATTTCGCTCGAATCACCTCGCAGTCATCGCCTGTTGGAGCATTCATCATCTCGTGCAACGCAGACTTGGCCTTTGGCTGAAGGCTTTTGGGCAGCTTGTCCAACACGTTGGCGATCTTGTGTACCCAGCATCGTTGTTCGCGGGTATGGGGAAAAACCTCGCGTAGCGCAGCCCAGAATCCAAGCGCTCCGTCGCCAACCGCAACCACCGGCGCACGTAGGCCGCGTGATTTCAAGTCGCGTAGCACACTGGCCCAACTTTGCGTTGATTCGCGAAACCCATCTTCAAGCGCAATCACCTCTTTGGTGCCGTCTGGGCGCGCGCCAATGATCACCAGACACGCAAGCCGTTCATCTTCTAACCGCACATTAAAATGCACCCCATCGGCCCAGATGTAGACGTAATCGTGTGCGTCCAGCGGTCGACTCTTCCAGGCTTTGTATTCGTCC
>Ga0105046_10010843_pt1 | contig 14177 bp, 14 predicted proteins | sample MAT03_FD_78385 | JGI IMG/M metagenome (GOLD analysis project Ga0105046, IMG submission 78385) | Freshwater microbial communities from Lake Fryxell liftoff mats and glacier meltwater in Antarctica - MAT-03 (megahit assembly) | ecosystem: Environmental > Aquatic > Freshwater > Ice > Liftoff... | reverse complement strand
CGATCGTTGCGATGGTGCGCGTGCAACTTTCGGTCAGGGTGACAAGAAAGAACGCAATCCATTCCTCCCATCTTCCGGCAGATGACACGTTGTACAAATGGTCGATATACGCGTCTTTCCTGCGCTCAAGTTCCGGGCTCATATACAGCACGGGCATATCCAGCAGCCCTTCGGTCAGCGCCATCAGTGAAATCAGCATCCGCCCTAGCCGACCATTGCCATCGGCAAAGGGGTGGATGACCTCGAACTGATAGTGAACCAGGGCCAGATCGATCAGGGCAGCGCCCGCTGCCTTGTCTTGGCGATTCAGGTATCGTTCCAGCGCCGCCATCGCGTCTGCCGTTTCGGCAGGCGGCGGCGGGATGAATCGCGCATTGCCGATATTGGTGCCGCCGATCATGTTCTGGTCACGCGCGTATTCGCCTGGCTGCTTGTCCTGCCCGCGCACCGGGCCAACTTGCGCAAGTAGTCTACGATGAGCGCCTTTCAACAACCGACCTGAAAGGGGCAGTGTTGCCAACGAGCCCTCTGCCCAAGTCAGTGCCCTGATATAGTTGCGGACCTCGACAGCATCGGATGTCGGTGCCTCGCCAATTTCAGCTTCGGCGAGCACCAGTTCATCGGCGGTCGTGTAGGTGCCCTCCATCGCCGACGATGTCTGCGCCTCGAGCCGCTGCAGGGGGCGGATCAGGATGCAGGGGTTCGGCAGCCGACGACAAGCACCGCGCAATTCGCCCATCGCGGCCATCGCGCTGGCCAGGTTCAGCGCGATGCGGCCATAGTCGAGTGTCGGCGGCAGCGGATTGGGCACAAAGGCCTTGGCGCCATGGACGGTGGCGATCAGTCGGCCCGCTGGACCATGCTCGAAATCAGCGTAGCGCAGTTGATGGTGTCCTATGGTCTGGGTGGCGAGGTTTATAGTTATCACGGGCTTTCCTATAGAGTGGCGGTCCCGGTTGCAAGTTTCCTATAGGTTGGCGCGCCTTGCCGGCCCCATGCACCTGACCCTCCTCCAGCGATGACGCATCAGGGGCGGACAAGGCTGGAATGACTGGTGCCCGATGCTATCTGCCGCTACAGCGCCGGGCAGGCCAGCGCGGTCAAGGGACACCCGATGTCGGATAATGTGATCGAGGCGCGTGGCCTGAAACGCACCTACAAGACCCGCGCCGGCGTGGTCGAGGCGGTGAAGGGCATCGACCTGACTGTCGCCCGGGGCAAGATCGTCGGCTTTCTGGGGCCGAACGGTGCGGGCAAGTCCACCACGTTGAAAATGCTGGTGACCCTGCTGCAACCCACGGCGGGCGAGGCGACGGTGGTCGGCTGCGATCTGCGCCGCGATCCGGTGGGGGTGCGCCGCCGCATCGGCTATGTCGCGCAAAATGGCACGACCAGCCCCGAGGCCAAGGTGGGGCTGGAGATCACCTCGCAGGCCGAACTTTACGGCATCGCCCCGGCGGAATCGCGCAAGCGGGCCGAGGAGTTGCTGGCGGCCCTTGATCTGGAGGGCGTGTGGAACCGGACCTGCGGGTCGCTTTCGGGCGGGCAGCGGCGGCGGCTGGATATCGTCATGGGCCTGATCCACCGGCCCGAACTGGTGTTTCTGGACGAACCCTCGACCGGGCTGGACCCGCAATCGCGCGCCAATCTGTGGGCGCATGTCCGCGCCCTGCGCGACCGGTTCGGCACGACCGTTCTGCTGACCACCCATTACATGGACGAGGCCGACAGCCTGTCGGATGAATTGCTGGTGATCGACCATGGCAGTATCGTCGCCAAAGGCACGTCCGCCGCACTGAAGGCCGGGCTGCGCGGCGATGCGATGACGCTGACATTGCGCCGCGCCCAGGATGCCGCCCCCGCCGCCGCCGCAATCACTGCCACCGATCCGGCGGCGCAGGTGCAGACGGATGGCAACATCCTGCGCTATCAGACGCCGAACGGGGCCACCGCCTTGCCCGGCCTGATCCGCGACCTGACCGCGGTCGGCATCGACCCGATCGGGGTCGAGGTGGCGCGGCCGACGCTGGACGATGTGTTCCTGACGCTGACCGGGCGCAGCTTGCGCGATTGAGGGGGGATTGAAAATGCTGCATGATACCTGGGTGATCTTCAAACGCGCGATGTTGGTGTCGCTGCAGAACCCGGCCTGGGTGATCATCGGCCTGATCCAGCCGGTGCTGTACATCGTGCTGTTCGGGCCGCTGCTTACCCAGATGGCCAATGTGCCGGGCTTTCCGTCCGGCAATGCCTGGAACGTCTTTGTGCCGGGGATTCTGGTGCAGTTGGGCATCTTTGGCGGCGCATTCGTCGGCTTTGGCATCATCAGCGAATGGCGCTCGGGCGTGATCGACCGGATGCTGGTGACGCCCGCCGCCCGGGCATCGCTGATCGCGGGGCGGGTGCTGCGCGATGTGGTGGTGCTGCTGGTGCAGACGGTGGTGCTTTTGGCCGTCGCAATGGCCTTTGGCCTGCGAGTGCCGCCAATGGCGCTGATCCTGGCGCTGGTGCTGGTCACGGTGCTGGGTGCCGCGTTTTCGGCGCTGTCCTATGCCGCCGGTCTGGCGCTGAAATCCGAAGACGCGCTGGCCCCGCTGCTGAACACGCTTGCCCTGCCGATCGTGCTGTTGTCGGGCATCCTGTTGCCGATGAGCATGGCGCCCGGTTGGCTGCAGCGCGTGTCCGACATCGTGCCGTTCAAGCATATGGTCGATGCCCTGCGCAGCGTTTTTCAGGGCCAGGTCTGGGTCGGCTCGGTGGGCATCGGCTTTGCGCTGGCCTTTGCCTTTGCCATCGGCAGCCTGTGGCTGGGCGCGCGGGTGTTCGCCAGTCAGACCAGGTAGGGCAAAGCTGACCCCGCACCGGCAAGCAACGGCATTGATCTGAATCGCCGGCAGGGCTAGGCTCGCGTTCAGGTAGAGGGTGGGCCGGCCCGTACGTCTGGGTGCGGGCATCGGCCAACCCTTTGATGTCGAATGCCGTTGCCCGCAGCAGGTTTCACTGACGTGACGATTGAATCCGCCTTGGCCAAGGCCATCACCTGTCTGCAGGCGGCGCATGCCGAGGTGGCAGTCGGACTGGCCGACCCTGCATCGGCCCAGCCGCATCTGTCTTGTCACCTGGCGGAACTTTTGCCGGCCGCGCCTTCGCCCAACCAGCCCGGATTTGCGGTGCGCCAAAGCGCGGTCAGCCTGACCGCGCGCTGTCTGGTGACGGCCCACGCCCCCGATCCGACCCGGGCGCTGGCACTGTTGTCGCAGGCCCTGCTGGCTGCGGCGGATGACCCCGGCATGACCATTGACCTGGCCCCGCCCGAGCCGGCGTTCTGGCTGGCAGCGGGCCGCCCGCCGCAGCCGTGTTTCTGGCTGCGGCTGCCGGTGCTGCTGGCCGCCACCCGGCCCGCCGCGCCCCGCGTGGCGCGCACTGCGGTGCGTCTGGCCGGGATGGGGCGGCTGGCGGGGCGGCTGGTCACGGCCCAGGGGCAGGGCGTGGCACGGGCCGATTTGACCCTGCCTGAGCTGGATTTGACGACCCGCAGCGATGACGATGGCGGCTTTGCCTTTGCCGGTGTGGCCAGCGGGGGGCCTGCGCGCCTGCTGGTGATCGCTGCCGCCGGCCTGCGACAAACCACCCGGGTCGCGCCATCGGACCAGCCCGTGACGCTGATCTTTACCCCAGAAGGGATCTGACCCATGCCCAGTTACATGACGCCCGGTGTCTATGTCGAAGAGGTGCCCGCCGCCGTCCGCCCGATCAGCCAGGCCGGCACCAGCACGGCGGCATTTCTGGGCGTGGCCCCGGATCCCGCCGCGCATCTGCTGGCCCCGCTGCCCTGCCATAACTGGACCGAGTTCCTGACCGCCTTTGCCAAGCCGGGTGCCGTGGCCAATGATCTGGCGCTGGCCGTGGCGGGGTTTTTCGGCAACGGCGGCTCGCGCTGTTTTGTGGTCAATCTGGGGGCGGCGGGCGATCTGTCGGCTGGGCTGGCCACACTGGCCCCGCTGGACGAGGTGGCCATCGTCGCGGCCCCCGGCCTGACCGGCGTCGCCGATTATGACGCGATTCTGGGTCATTGCGAGGGGCTGGGCGACCGCGTCGCCGTACTGGACGCCGCACCCAGCGCCGATCTGGAGCGGCTCAAGAAGGTCGGCACCATCGACGCCGCTGGAACCGCCGCAGGGGCGGGCGCAGGGGCGGGCGCAGGGGCGGGCGCAGGGGCGGGCGCAGGGGCGGGCGCAGGGGCGGGCGCAGGGGCAGGGGCAGGAGCGGGGACAGGCGCAGCGGTCGCGGCGGGCGCAGGGGCAGGGGCAGAGGCAGGGGCAGGCGCCGGCGCAGGAGCGGGGACAGGCGTAGGGGCGGGCGCAGGGGCAGTGGTGAGCGCAGGGACGAGCGCCGGGACGGGCGCGGGAACCGCCGCCGGGACGGGTGCCGCTTCGGCGACAGCCGCCGCGCCGGCCAGTGGCGGCCTGCGGCCGCGCGCCTCGGACGGCGGCTATGGCGCGGTCTATTATCCCCGTCTGCTGATCCGCGACCCGTTCAACCCGCGCGCCACCGTGTTGGCCCCGCCATCGGGCCATGTCGCAGGCATCTATGCCCGCACCGATCAGCGGCGCGGCGTGCACAAGGCCCCGGCCAATGAAACCGTCATCGGCGCACTGGGGCTGGAGCGGATGGTGACCCGCGACGAACAGGGCACGCTGAACAAGGCCGGGGTGAACGTGATCCGGTTCTTTCCCGATCAGGGCATCCGTCTGTGGGGCGCGCGGACCCTGGCCGACGAATCCAGCGAATGGCGCTATGTCCCGGTGCGCCGTCTGGTGAACATGATCAAGGAAAGCATCGAAAACGGCACCCGCTGGACCGTGTTCGAACCCAACGACCCGACCTTGTGGAAATCGGTGGAACGTAACGTGCGCGCATTCCTGATGACGCTGTGGCGACAAGGCGCGCTGTTTGGCGAAAAGCCGGACGAGGCGTTCTTTGTCCGCTGCGACAGCGAAACCAACCCGCCCGCATCGGTCGATGCCGGCCAATTGGTCACCGAAATCGGCATCGCGCCCGTGAAACCGGCCGAGTTCATCGTGTTCCGCCTGGGCATGATCGCGCAGGATCCGGAAGTGGGGGCATAGGGGCATCATGGCAGACAGGGATATCTACCGCGCTTACAACTTCATCCTGGATCTGGGGGCCGGGCCGGTCGGCTATTTCACCGAAGTCACCGGCCTGGCCGTCGACATCGAGGCGATCGACTACCGCGAAGGCGGGGCCGCGCCTGCGGTGCGCAAGCTGGCGGGCCGGGTGCGCTATGGCGATGTGACGATGCGCTGGGGCCTGACGGAATCGCGCGATCTGTGGGCCTGGCTGATGACGGCGGCAGCCGGGCAGGTCGAGCGGCGGCATCTGTCGGTGATCCTGGTATCGCCCGGCGGGGCAGAGCTGACCCGCTGGAACCTGACCGATGCCTGGCCGCGCAGCTGGCGCGGGGCCGAGTTGAACGCGATGGGCAACGATGTGGCCATCGAAACGCTGGTCTTTGCCTGCGAAGGCATCGACCGTGCCTGAAGCGGTCATGTCAGGCTGGGGCCAGCGGTTGCGCGCGGCCATGGCGGGCGCATTCCGGCGGGTCGCGGCCCGCATCGAGGCCCCTGTTGCGGCCCGTATCGCGGCCGAGCCCGCCGCCAGCGCGGCCGATCCGGCCCGGCCCGATGGCGGCCCGCCTGCGCATTGGCGCGCGCTGGTCGCTGCGCACGCGCCCCATTTGCTGGACGCTGTGGGTGGGGCAGGGTCGGGGCGTCCGGCAGCCGCGCCCCCCGTGCCCCGGCGCGGCCCGCCCGCTGTCGCCGGTTCGCCGAAACCGCCGCTGCGGTCGATCCCGACGGATCGGCCCTCGAATGCCATCGCCCCCGCCCTGCCGCAACCGGCGGCAGCACCGCGCGCCCGGATTGCTGCGATACCGTCCGCCAGAGCCGTGTCCGCCGGGGCACCGGCCGCCGGCCTGGCACAGTCTGGCACCAAGGCAAGGATCGCGGCGGTGGCCCCCGCGCCGCTGCGGCTGCGCCCGGCGCTGCAGGCAGCGGGGCAATTGCCGATGTCTGACGCGCCCCGTGCGACCCCCGCCGCCCCGACGCCACCACAACCAGGGCCAGGTGCGCGGACGTCGGCGGCGACAGTAGCAACCCCGCCCGCACCCCGGCAGCCGCCGCGCGCGTCCATCACAGCCGCCACCCCCCCACCCCAGGTGCCGGGCTTGCACTCGCAATTGACCCCGAGCGTAACCCCACCCGCGCCCCCCGCACCGCCCCCTGGGCCGATGGCGCGGCCTGCGCGGGGTCGGCCGCTGCAACTGGTGCCCGCAGCCGCGCCGCCGCCATCGCCCGCGCCGCCCCGGTCGCGCCACAGCCGTTGGGCCAGCCTGCCGCCGCTGGATCCGGCCCCGGCCCCAACCCCGGCCCTGACCGGGACCGAGGCGCAGCGGATCGCCCGCCTGGTCGCCGAGCAGGCGGGTTAGGCATGGAACGGGTCGCCTTTCTGGTCGAAACGACGGGCGAGCGGCTCAGTTGCATGCTGAACCCCGAAAGCCTGACCCTGCGCCATACCGCCGGCATTGCCGTTGGCGCGCTGGCCGGGGGCGATCTGGCCGGGCGCGGGGCGATGGCAGGCCGCGCGGTGTTCACCGGCGGCGGCCTGACCGAGGTTGAGCTGGATCTGGTGTTCGACATCTCGCTGGCCGGTGACGGCCCGGTGCGACCGCAGGATGTGCGCGATCTGACCGCACCCCTGACCCGGCTGGCGGCCAATCGCAGCGACGATCCCGCCAGTGCGCCGCAACCGCCTGTCCTGCGCTTTGTCTGGGGCAAGGCCTGGAACCTGCGCGCCGTGGTCCGTGCCCTGTCGGAACGGCTGGAAAACTTTGACGCTGCCGGGCGGCCGCGCCGGTCCTGGCTGCGGCTGCGCCTGCTGGAACTGCCCGAACCGGACGACAGCCCCGCCAGCGGTCCCGGCCCCGCGCCGCTGGGCATCGCCGATGCGCTGCCCTTGCCCGGCCCGGTCGAGGCCGCACTGTCGCTGCTGACCGCGCCTGCCAGCGCCACCCCCGGCGAACGGATCGACGAGATCGCCGCCCGCGTCTATGGCCATCCCGGCCTGTGGCGGCTGATCGCGCAGGCCAACGATCTGGACCGGCCCGACCTGCTGCCCCAAGGCGTGGCGCTGACCATTCCGGCGCTGGGGCAGGGCTAGCCGATGGCCCTGGCCCCGCGCCCCTTGCCGTTGTTTGTGGTCACCGTGGCGGGCCAGGACCTGTCGGCCCGTCTGGTCAGCGCGCGGGTGCGGCTGGTTCTGTCGCAGCCGGGCCTGGTCGATCTGGCGCTTGACTTGGCCGCGGACGGCCCGGCATCAGGCCCGGCGACAGGCGGGGCATCAGGCGGGGCAACGGGCGGGGCATCAGGCATCGCATCAGGCATGGCGCCGGGTGATCCGGTCAGCCTGGCGGTGGGGATGCCGCCGGTCCCGCTGTTTGCGGGCACCCTGACGGCGATCACCCGCGAACTGGTGGCTGGGCGCGCGCCCGTCCTGCGACTGCGCGGCCACGACGCGCTGCACGCCCTGCGTCAGCGCTCCGAGGCCGAGATGTACGAGGCGATGACCCTGGCCGAGATTGCGGGCCGCATCGCCGCACGCCATGGCCTGACGCTGGACGCGCGCAGCGAGGGGCCGCGCTGGCCACAAGTGCTGCAGGCGCGGCAAAGCGATCTGGCACTGTTGCAGGGGCTTTGCGCCGCGACCGGCCACGCGTTTCGCCTGCAGGGCAGTGTGCTGCTGCTGCTGGCGCTGGACGCTGCGGCACCGGAGGAAACGGCGGTTGCCATCGGCCAGACTGTGCTGGACATGGCGGTGGAACAGAACGGCTTTGCGCCCCAGGGTGCCGTGACGGTCGAAAGCTGGGATCCCGCACTGGCGCAGGCGGGGATCGAGTTTCATGGCGACGGCGCGCCGGTCGCCGCGTTGCGCGGCCTGGCGCAGCCCGATGGCAGTGCCGCCTTTGCGGCGCGGGCACTGGCGGCCGACCGCGCCGCACGGACCTGGGTGGTCGACGGGCGGGTACTGGGGATGCCCGCTGCGCTGCCGGGCGACGGCCTGGCGCTGGCAGGATCGGGCCTGCCCCCCGGTCTGCGCCCGCTGCTGACCGAGGTGGTCCACAGCGTCGATCCCGCAGACGGATTTGTCACCGCATTGTCGACCCGGCCGCAGCCGGTGCCCCCGCCCCGGCGCGGGGCCGAGGCGACGCTGGGCATCGTGCAGAGCGTGGCCGACCCGCAGGGGTTGGGCCGGGTCCAGGTGCAATTGCCGGCCTATGGCGGGCTGGTGGCATATTGGGCGGCGGTGGCGCTGCCCGGGCTGGGCCAGGCGGCGGGCCTGATGGCGCTGCCGCAGCCCGGCGACCGGGTGCTGGTGCTGCTGGTGGGTGGCGATCTGGCGCAGGGGGTGGTGATCGGCGGCCTGATCGGCCCTGACCCGCCGCAGGATACCGGCGTCACCGGCGACCGGGTGGAACGCTATCACCTGCGCCTGCCCGGCGGCCAGCATCTGGTGCTGGACGACGGCGACGGCTCGGCCCGGTTGACCCAGCGCGACGGGACGCGGCTGGACCTGACGCCGCAAGGGGTTGACCTGCAGGCCGCCAATGGCAGCCGCCTGACGCTGCGCGACGACGGTGCGCTGTTGCACAGCGCCACCGATCTGCGGATCGCGGCACCGGGGCGCGCCTTGCGGATTCTGGCCGACCATGTGGATTTTGAACGGGGGTAAGACGATGGAATGGCTGCTGCAAAGCGCGCATGTGACCTGCGATCACGTCATGGGCCGGGTCGGGCTGCAGGCGGGTCAGCGGCTTGTCCATGTCGGCGGGGTGCCGGTGCTGACCGAGCCCGATGCCGAAGGCCGCCCCATTGCGGGCTGCCCCAATATCGGCCCCACCATCAAGCCCTGCACCACCACGCTGAAACAGACCCAGGGCCTGTCCGCCTTTGTCCGCATCGCAGGTCGCGCCGTCTGCCTGCGCCCCACCACCGGCCTGACCGACGGCACCCCGCCCGGGATGGTGAAATACCGCGTGCGCGACCCCGGACAGGCCCATGTCCGGGCCTTGGGCTAGGGGCCGTCGCCATGCAGACCCGCCCCCTGGCCGCGCTGGCCTTTGCCCATCCCGATTTCGACGCCGCCGCCCCCGGCCTGGCTGCCACCGGCGTGGGGGCCCTGGCCCTGGCCGAAGGGCCTGCGGCCATCCGGCAGGCGGTGCTGATGCTGCTGTCGACCATGCCGGGCGAACGGGTGCGGCGGCCCCGGTATGGCTGCGCCCTGCACAGGCTGGCCTTTGCGCCCAACGATGATACCACCCATGGCCTGGCCATTCACTATGTCGCCCGCGCCCTGGCCCTGTGGGAGCCGCGCGTGCAGGTGATCGGCATCGACGCCATGGCCGACCCCGACCGCCCCGAGGTGATGCGCGTCACCCTGGATTACCGCATCCGCCGCAGCGGCCAGACCGATCAGGTGGCGCTTGGCGTCGATCTGGGCGCGGGGGGCTGACCATGGCATTGCCCGGCCCCAATCTGGATGACCGCAGCTTTGACGACCTGATGGCCGAGGCTTTGGCCCATGTGCGCGCCAGCCCGTCCGGCTGGACCGACCTCAGCCCGCATGACCCCGGTGTGGTCTTGCTCGAGGTGATGGCCCATCTGGCCGAAATGCTGATCTATCGTACCAACCGGATGACGGAAAAGGTGCAGGTGGCGCTGCTGAACCTGATCGGGGTGCAGTTGCATCCGCCATCCGCCGCCGTCGTGCCGCTGACCTTTACCCTGGCCAAACCGGCGATGGCCGATCTGCATCTGCCCGCAGGCACCCGCGTCGCAACCCGGCGCGAAGGCCAGGCCGACCCGGTACAGTTCGAGGTGCTGGTGCCCGGCCTGATCCCGGCCGGCCAGACCGCCATGACCCTGCCCGCCGCCCATTGCATCGGGCAGGTGGCAGAGCTGCTTGGCACCTCTGGCGGACAGGCCGGGCAGCAGTTCCGGCTGGCGCATGGGCCGGTGGTGGCGCCCAACCACCCCGGGGTGAACCTGATCTTGGCCGTGGCCGCCGATCCGCGTGCGCCCGCGACCGACCGGCCCACCCTGTCGCATGGCGGGCAAAGCTTTGTCATCTGGGACGAGGTGCCCCGCTTTGGCCCCGCCACTGCGGGATTGCCGGTCTATACCATCGACCGCGCGGCGGGCACGGTCAGTTTTGCGCCCGCGCTGCGCCTGCCCGATGGCGCGGGCGGCCTGCCCGCCCTGGCGGTGCCCGCCGCCCTGGTGCCGCCCGCCGGGGCCGAAATCCGCGTCTGGTACAAGGGCGCGGCCCCCGGCAACGGCAACCTGCGCGCCGGTCTGCTCAGCGTGCTGACCCCCGCCATCGACGGGCTGAGCGTCAGCAATGCGGCCGACGCCACCGGCGGCCGCGCGCTGGAATCGGTGGCCAATGCCATCCTGCGCGGCCCCGCTGCGCTGCATTCGCTGGAACGCGCCATTACCGCCCGCGATTTCGAGGCGCTGGCCCAGGCCGCCAGCGGTGGCGTGAACCGGGCCCGCGCGATGGCGGATGCCGCGCTGTGGGTGCATGGCGTGCCGGGCCGCGTCACCCTGACGCTGTTGCCGCAGCCGACCGACCCTGCCGCGCCGATCACCGCCCAATCCCTGCAAGCCGCCGCCAGCGATGCGCTAAGGGCGCAGGTTGCCGCCGTGATCGACCAGCGCCGCGCCCTGGGCACCGATTGCCGGATCGACTGGGGCCGCGCCAAGACGGTCAGCGTGCAGGCCGATGTCCGCGCCTATCCCGGCCAGGAGGCGCGCGCCCTGCAAGCCCGCCTGACCGAGCGGTTGGACCGGCTGATCTGCCCGGTCGATCTGGGTCCGGGCCGCCCCGGCTGGACCTTTGGCCGCCCGCTGCTGGATTGGGATGTGCTGCGCGCCATCGCCGATCAACCCGGCGTGGCCACGGTCAGCAATGTGCGCCTGATCGCGGAAAAGGCCCCCTCGGGCGAGGTTTCCGATCTGGCCCGCGACGCCTGGCAGTCGCAGACCTGGTACACCGTCAGCGGCGAGGATCTGTACCGCACCGGCAATGACGGCCAAAGCTGGGAGGCCGTGGTCCGCTTTCCCGGCGAAGCGGCGGTGCTGGTCGAAAGCTGGCGCACCGAAACCGCCGAGGACACTGGCCGCGCCGGCATGGTGGCCGTGCTGACCCGCGCCGCCGATGGCACCCGGGTTTATCTGTCGCGCGATTGCGGCGAAACGGTTGCGCAGATCAGCCTGTTCCAGTTCGAGGTGACGGGGCTGGCCTGGGTGATGCGCGGACCGCAGCCCGCGTTGCTGCTCGCCTCGCCCACCGGCCTGTTCGAACTGGACCTGCGCCCCGATGCCGCGCCGCGCGCCGTGCTGTTCGACCCGGGCCAGCCGGAACTGGGGGCCACGTCCGTGGCCGTGTCGGCCGATCCGCAGGGCCGCGCAGCGGTCGCCGTGGCCGGCAGCGGCGAGACGGGGGTCTATCTGTCGGCCCTGGCCGGGCAGGACGGATCCTTTGCCCCGGCGGGCCTGAAGGGCCAGTTGGTGCGCGCGCTGATGGTGCAGCACACCGCCACCCAGCGGTTTCTGTGGGCCGGCACGTCCGCGCCGGGAACCGAAGGCGGCAATGGCGTGTTCCGCCTGCGGCTGGAGGCGCAGGGCGGCGACCGTGACGCGTGGAGTCCGTTTGCCCAAGGCTGGAGCGCCGGCAGTTGCCGGACGTTGGCCCATGATGGCAAGACGATCTATGCCGGATCGCTGCGCCGGGGGGTGCTGACGCTGGATCCCGACGCGGCCGCGCCCGGCTGGCGCGAGCCCGACGTGGGCTGTGGCCTGCCCTTGCGCGATGTGGGCCGCCTGCATCCGATCAACACGCTGGCCGCCGGGCCGGGGCTGGTGATGTCGGGCGGTCCGACCGGCATCTATGCCTCGACCAACCAGGGTGGTGCCTATCGGCTGGTGTCGTCGGCCACCTTTGGCACCGAACTGAAACTGCCGCCAACCTGGGTTTTCTGTTCGGGCAACCACCGCATCACCGTCAGGGCTGCCGATGACCCGGGTTAAAGCCTCCCGCCGCATTGCCCGCCTGTCGCCGGGGCCCCAAGCGCGCCGCCCCCGTTCCGCCCCCGGTCCGGGATCGTGCCCGGGATCGTGCCCGGGATCGTGCCCGGTATCCTACCGGGGATCGTGCCCGGCAATGTCTTTGCGGCATGGCCCAAAGCGGCAGGCGCGTGCTGCCCAGGTCGGGGGTTGGGCAGCGGGGTCTTGGGCCGTGGTTGCCACGGGCAGTGCCCGCCTGCCCGCCGGGGCCGTCGCTTTGCTTGCCCTTGCGGTCGGGCGCAGTCGGCAGCCTTGCTGGACGGACGCCGATCACCGGCGCACCGCTGTCGCATCCATGCGCAGGCGGACCGCTGGTCCGCGCGCCCGGATGATCACCGATCGCAGCCGCCATTTGCCGTCCGATCCGCACGATGCCGGCGTCGCCGAACCCGTCTGCCAGATGTTCGGGGCCGGTCGCGGCCTGACGCAGACCGGCCGCGACCGACCTCTGCGCCTGCCATCGCGCTGGCCTCTGCGCCTGCCATCGCGCCGGCTATCGCACTGGCCTCTGCGCCGCCCATCGCGCTGTGTCAGCAGTCGGCTGCGCCGCCCGACTGCTGCACCTTTGCATCGGGGTGGCCAGACGGGGCGGCCACTCTTGCACCGGCGGGCCGGCCGATGACACGGGATGACATCGCCGCCCTGCTGCCCGAGGTTTATCGCCGCAGCCTGGCCCCGGACACGCCGCTGATGATCGTGCTGACAGTGATGGAGCGGTTCCTGACCCCGGTGGAACAGGCCATCGCCGCGCTGCCGGGTGCGCTGGACGCCGACACTGCGCCGCCCGGATTTGTGCCTTTGCTGGCGGCCTGGATGGATCTGGAACGCCTGACGCCTGCCGACCGGTTGTTCGGCGCCCGGGGTCGGGCGGCGCTGGCCGGATGGCCAGCCGGTATCGACCAGTTGCGCACGCTGGTCCGCGCCGCGCCCGAACTGTCGCGCTGGCGCGGCACCGCGCAGGGGCTGACCCGGTTTCTGGAAACCGCAACCGGGCAGGTGGGGTTTCTGGTTCAGGATCGCCTGCCCGGCACCCGCCCGTTCCATATCCGCGTCACCGCCCCTGCCGCCGCCTTGTCCTGCCGCGCGCTGATCGAGCGGATCGTGGCCGAGGAGGCACCCGCCGCCTGTACCACCGAAATCCGCTTTCTGGCCGCTGGACAACCATCCGGTGCGCCAGGATAGTGCCGCCAGCGCGACCGCCCCGTCCTTGCATGATCGGACTGCCCCCCGTGACCAGCATCGCGACCATCACCCCGTCCACCGCCAGCCTGTCCTGCCATCCCGGCGATGGTGCCGTGCTGACATTCGTCATCGCGCCAAAGGTGGCGCGGCGTCTGGCGGCGGGATTGCGGCTGGTGCCGGGGCCGGGATTGGCTGCGGGCTGGCTGCACATGGACAGCCCCGCCGAACGCCCGCTGGTCCCCGGCAGCGACATTGCCGTGATGGTGACGCTGACAGTGCCCGATGATGCCGCCCCGGCGCGGTTGACCCTGGCACTTCTGGTCTATGACCTGGCCGAACCGGGCGAGATTTTTGAACAAAGCCAGCTTGTCGCGGTCGACATCGCTGCGCGCGTCGTGGTCGCGCCGCCGCCGCCAAGGGTGATGCGCCGCCGGTCATGGCTGCGGTCCAGCTTCTTTGCCGTGCTGGTGATGCTGCTGATCCCGATCGGCGCGTTGATCATCGGGCTGTTCCTGAACAGCACATTCCCGGAGAATGACGATTTCGACCTGTGGCAAGGCATCGTGTTCTGGAGCAGCATGCCGCTGGCGGCGGTGCTGCTGTTTCTGGCCGTCCGGCTTGATCATCCGACCTGGTTCTGCCTTCTGGGGCATGTGCTGCCGTTGGCCTGGGTTGTGCTGATCCTGACCAAGTCCGCCCCGCTGGTGGTGCTGGGGTTGGGGATTGCGGTGGGCTATGGCTATCTGTTCTGGCGGCAGATGCGCCGGGTGGACTGGTAGCGATGGCCAACCT
>Ga0105046_10010840_pt1 | contig 14178 bp, 7 predicted proteins | sample MAT03_FD_78385 | JGI IMG/M metagenome (GOLD analysis project Ga0105046, IMG submission 78385) | Freshwater microbial communities from Lake Fryxell liftoff mats and glacier meltwater in Antarctica - MAT-03 (megahit assembly) | ecosystem: Environmental > Aquatic > Freshwater > Ice > Liftoff... | reverse complement strand
GTCCCGCTGCCGGGGTTGCGGTTGATCATGCGGCAGCTGGGGTCGCTGGTCGCGCGGGAGGTCGCCTCGGGGAGAGCCGCTCCCTCGAACCTCGCGTCTCCCGCTCGATACACGAAGCACTGCTGCCGGGTGTACCCCTCAATCAGTCCCAGACCCGGCGACAAGAACGGGCGGTTGTACTCTCCACTGGCCGGGTCGAAGAGATGCACTCCGGCGATGTCGCACTCCCCGCGTTTTGCAGCTGCGAGACCGCCCTGGCTGCCGACAGTGAGGACGCGCGTGGTGTACCCGCGAGATCGTAGCTCACCGAGTAACAAGTCGAGCCCCACGCAGTGGCTGCCGATGACGACGAGGTCGGCGGGTTCGAGGGCTTCATCGAGGAGCGTGACCTCGACGAGATCCCCTTCGTCGAGGCACTCGGTCTGTTGCGGAATGGTGATGAACCCATCAGCCCCGCTGAAGGTCGTGACTGAGCCGGAGCCCTTGCCCATCGGGTAGGCTGACCACTCCACGGGGCCTCGGACGAGTCCGACGAGGACGTACTCGGTGCGACCTCGTTCAGAGTTGATTCGCAGCGGCACACGGGCGGGGATTGTACGGCGTTTCACGCGGCTGCGCCCGGCGAGGAGCCTCAGTACTGGGGCGACGAACTCGTGAAATGTGAAGATGGCCGAGGTCGGGAACCCCGGCAGCACCACGACCGGCTTGCCATTCGTCACTGCCAGACAGATCGGTTTTCCGGGCTTGAGGGCCACTCCATGAGCGACGATCCCGGGGTTCGGCAGATCGCGGACCACTTGATACGACAGGTCACCCTCACCCTTTGATGTCCCTCCCGAGAGCAGCACCATGTCATGGGTCAGCCCCGCGCTCAACAGAGATCGCAACTGTCCGAGATCATCGCGCACGGTCCCGAGACAGAACGGTTCACCCCCGAGTTCCCGAACAGTCGCGGCTAGGATCGTGGCATTGGAGTCGTAAACCGCACCGTTAGGGAGCGGCTGCCCCGGCGGGACGATCTCGTCACCGGTTGAGATGATCGCCACGCGCGGGCGGCGGTAGACCTCGACTTGAGCGAGTCCGAGAGCTGCGAGGACACCCAGTTCGCGGGCGGTCAGGACTTGGCCCGCCCACAGCACCGTCTCGCCGCGCGTGATGTCGGAACCGGCGGAGCTGATGTTCCCGCCGGGGGAGACCATGCGAGCGATCGCAACTGCGGGTTGGCCATCGAGGTCGACCGATTCGGTCTGCTCAACCATCACGATCGCGTCCGCTCCGCGCGGGACCATGCCGCCTGTGGCGATCACGGTCGCCGTGCCGGGGACAACTTCTCGTTGCGGAACACGTCCAGGCGAGAGGACATCAGTGGTCAGCCGCAACGTGCGAGAATGCTCCTCGTCGGCCCCTTGCACATCGGCAGACCGCACCGCAAAGCCATCGACGTTGGAACGATCGAACGCCGGAACATCGACTTCGGCAATGATGTGGCGGGAGAGAACACGCCCCATGGCGTCCAGGAGACTCACGCTCTCGGAGCCTAGCGGCCTTAACTCGAGGGCTGCCTCAAAGCGTAGAGCCGCTTCGTCGCGGGAAAGGACATCCAGAAATTGCGTCTGCCGCGCCGATTGGCGGAGAGCGTGCTGAGGATCGGGCAGGTTGTCGGTTGGCATGGAGTGATCTCAGTGAGTGTCCCGGAGATGCCACTGTCGCTACGTTCGCCAGAACGTGGGCAACCGGCTCTCGATCGTAGGACGGGCACATTTGCCCGTCCCCGATGTCTGTTCGAACATCGAGAAAACGATGCATGGGACGAGATTGAACTTGGTCCACGTGAACTCGCTCTCGACGAACCGCACGCCGCGAACGGATGGGCAAATGTGCCCGTCCTCCGACGAGTGTCCACCTTAGTAGCGGCTCAGCAGGAGCTTCGCCCTCCCGATCGGGAAGTTGCCGCCTGACAAGTCTCGTTCGCTCACTCTCCCGCAGTCACGTTCACCCGGTACTCGCCCGTGTTGTCGGCGAGTTCGTTCCAGCGGTCGTTGATGCGAAGGTAGAGAGCCCCGGCGTCGGGCATCGTCATCGTGCTGCCCGGCCCGATATCGAAGAACTCCCAGTAACGGACGGGGCCAGCCTCTGTCGGCTTCGCTCGCAGGATGGCTCCGAGGAGTCGGCCGATCGGCTTGCCTTCCGAGTAGCGAATGCTGATTCCTTGTGGTTCGCTCAGCCAGGGCTTGGTGGTCTGGGCCAATGTGACTCGCCCCGTGGGAGTGATCTGCACGGATTGACCCTTGAGAACGTTGATTCCGGTCGATTGCCAACCGTGAGCCGCCTGGACTTGAACGTCGCGATTCGCCCCTGGATCGAGTGGAGTCACCTCCCCGCGCACGGTTGCTCCTCGGGGCAGATCGAACCCATAGCACAGTGACTCGCGGAAGAGTTCCCAATCGGACTCGATCACCGTGTCGTGTTTCCTCCGGAATCCCTCGAACGCCCGCAGAAACTCCTCCGTCTCCCACTGGTGGCAGACGTGACGATAGTCCTCGGCGGTGATGGGATGCGTCGCCAGAAACGTGCAGAGAGCCCACGACCAGGCGTAAGGGGTCGTGCGAGATTCTGAAAACTCTTTCGTGCCCAGGAGTAGAACATCGGCAGCGGCCAAGGCCTTTCCGGCATTGCATTCGGCCCGAATCATCTCAATTCGACCGAACCCTTGGGACACTTCGGCGCTGGCGGGGATGATCCCAAACTGAAGCGGCGAGCCGTTCACCGCCACGTCCAGATTCCGCTGATGCGATCCGAAGAATTCTGCCATGCCTTCGATGAACCACAGCGGTCGCAGTTCGTCTCCTTCACCATCTCGGCATTGAGTGACGCAGTGGGTCGCTTCGTGCAGCAGCAAATGCCCGCGATAGTAGTCGCGCTTCTGATCATGCATCCAAAAGGCATAGCCATCGTTCTGTCCATGAATGATGTTGGCCAGTTTCCGAGACTGCAAGAGGTTCGCCTGTTCGAACTTCTGAGGGTCTCTCATCAAGTAGCCGGTGATCTGGAACTCGGTCTTGTCGCGGGCCTCGGGGAGTGGACCCATTTGAAACTCCCAGGTGGCGTAGACTTGGTCGACCAACTGAACGATCTCGCGTGCCTTCTCCGGTTCGATGTCGGTGTAGAGGAGTAATCGCTGAGACGAATAGCCGCGAATCCCGTTCTTTTCAGCTGCCTGAACATTGACGGGGGCCCGATCATCCTGATGGCGCATCACCTTGCCTTGAGCGCAGAGCGAAGTCGTCGCCAGAACAGCCAGCAATATGGAGAGTCGGCCCAGAGCTTCACGCATCGCGGTGTACCGTTTCGATGGTGAACGCGGGGAGGCAGATGGCCACGTACTCAGCTCCTTCGCTGCTGGGGGTGCTGTAGCGAATCCACTCGCCGGGGTCAGTGATGATGGCTTGGCCTGCCGAGACATCGATCACTCCGCCGGCGTGCTCGACCCGCACCATCCCTTTCAAGACGACGGTGATCTCTTGGAACTCGGGGCGCTGACCCGGCTCGCTCCAGCCGCCGGGAGATCGCATGCGGGCGACGCTGGTCCCCGCGTCGCCGGAACTCATGCGCCCCGCGAACTCCTCGATGATCTTCGGCGGTTGGCCGACCGCTTCGACACGGACGGGGGAGGCAATCAAGCGGGGCATGGGTGGGTTTCCTCACGGGCGTGAGCGGAATGGCGCTCGCCACTGGCTCTGTTCGGCGTACGGCGAGAGGAGCCGGCGGCGAGCGCCGGGCCGCTCACTTACTGATCCTTCTTGAGCGCTTCCTCGGCATCGATCAAGCGGGCCTTGGCCCGCTTCACAATCGAGTCACACTGAACATCATCCGCATACAGCTTCACGATGCTCTGCCATTTCTCCCGCGCGGGAACCTTGTCACCGCCCAAGAACTCCTCGTCGGCCTTCTGGAGCTGGGCTTCGACGAAGGCTGTGCGGTCCGCCTTGGGATCAATCCCCTGCTTGATGAGTTCCACGCGGTGCCGAGCGAGGTTCAGGTAGGGGCGGGAGTCCTCGTCGCTCTTGAGCAGGGTCTGCATCGCCTCGTACTTCTCGATGGCCGAGTAGCTGTCGCCGAAATCCTCGAACTTGCGGGCCTTGACGTAGAGCCGCTCGCCCTCGGACTTGGGGTCACGGTCGTACTTCAGATTGTTCTGCGATTGGCGGTCCTCGCGGACCATGTCAATCATGTCCTTCCAGCGGCGGGCGTCGGTGGCCTGTGCCGTGTCGGGGTAATACTGAATGATGTCATCCAGATCATTCGTCACCCCTTGCCAGACGCTGAACTGCGGCACCTCGCCGAAGTCAGTAATCGCATCAAATTTCTCGATCTGCATTGCCGTCTGGCAACGGGCGTACTTCTTGTCGAGGCTCTCAGGCCACATCAGCCAGACAATCAGCCCCACCACAGACATCAGGCACACACCGAGGAACCAGAGTCGCTCATAAAATGGAGTGAACTCACGGTCCTCGACCTTCTTTTTCTTTTTCTTTTTGAGAGCCTTCGTCGAGTCAGCCACAGTCGCGTTGGCAGCTTCGCCCGCGCGGGTCTTGGCCAGCTCCGCTTGTTCGGCGACTTTCGTCGTCACTTCTTCTAAGCGAACCTGGACTGCCAAGGCATCGAATGGCCGGTCGCTCGGGTCCTTCTCCATCAGGTCGGCGATTAGCACCTCCAGATACCGCGGGCAGTCCGGGTTGAACTCCCGCACCGGCGGCGGCTCTTCCTCGATGTGCTTAAACAGCAGTTCCGGCTGGGTCGCGGACTCAAATGGAGTACGGCCCGTCATCATCTGAAACATCAAGCAGCCGAGGGCATACAAATCGGTCCGCCGCGTGATCGGCGATTTGCCCGTGATCTGCTCCGGGGCCATATAGGCCAGCGTACCCACCGTCTTGCCCGCCTGGGTCAGCTGGGTCGCCTGCGAGTCGCGGGCGATGCCAAAGTCAGTGAGCTTGAGGACGCCGTCCTTGGTGACGAGCAGATTCGCGGGCTTGAGGTCGCGGTGGACGATCCCAGCGTTGTGAGCATGCTCGAGCGCCTTCGCGATCTGCATGGAGTAGTCGACCGTCTGCTGCCACGTGAACCGCCCGGCCTTTCGCAGCATGACATCGAGCCCACCGCCAGCGATAATTTCCATCGCGTAGAACTGCTGGTTGGGAGTCGAGACGCCACCGTAATACCTAATGATATTGGGATGTTTGAGCTTCTTAAGGATCTCCATCTCGCGTTCGAACCGCTTCGTGATCTTGGGATCCGTGCAGAGTTCGGGGGCCAGTGCCTTGAGTGCGACCACTTGGCCAGTCTTGATGTAAGTCGCACGATAGACGATCCCCATGCCTCCCACACCGAGCTTGTCCTCGATCTGGAACGGGCCAATCTTGCGTTTTTCGGGTTCGGCGCTCATGGGTGGCGGAAGGCTCGGGTTCGCGACGATTTGACGAGTGTCCTGTACACAATAAACCATCCGGCTCAGTCCGGGAACTCTGCCTCGTGAGTTTCGCCGGAAGGTGTAGGCATCCCAGGCGTTGGTTGTTGGAATCAGGGGGACTCACCACGCAGACACGCAGACACGCAGGGGAAGGGAGGAGTTCAACGCCAAGGCGCCAAGTCGCAAAGGAAGACCTCTGGGTGCAAGGAACGTTTGATGCGGGCGGGCTTCCACCGATGAGGCGGACAATCTGGTCTGCCCCCTCCCTTCTCTGTGGTGCAATCGACATCGCGAAGGAGCGAACCCCAGCGTCGACTTGTGCTTTTCATTTCGCTCTGTGGCTCGGCCCGAACGCCGAAAGGGGGCAGGCAGGATTGCTGGAACGACTTTTTCGAGGCGGCACGACCATCCACACTCGCAATTCGCATCTGGAACTTGAGGTACCTCTCCCTCTCTTTACGCCTTCGCCCCTCAGCGTCTTGGCGTTAAATTCTTCCTTCTGATAACGCGATTTCCGGGGTTCGACTCTGTAAAAACGAGATCCCCGATGTCCAAGATGAAATTGCAAACCGGATCATCGACCCCTGCGACCCCTGGACTGGCCCTCGGACCGGTAGTCACTCGAACCCTCGTCGATTAGGATCGGCGTTCGAGACGCTTGCGTTGCTCCACGCATTGTCCCCCTGTCCATCTCCGCTCCTATTGGAAGACTCGGCATGATGTCGAAATCCGCGATTCGTATTGGAACATTGGCTGTCGCTCTGTGGGGACTTTTCATCGGGCGCAGTCCAGCTGTGGCGTATGCCGCAGATCCAGTGACGACGAGCTCAGAGGTCTTGACGGAAGACGCCCCTCCGAAGTCTGTACCAGAGAAAATCGATGGAGTCTTCGCGCCAGCGGTGGCTGTATTGGAAAAGGTGCTCTTCTACCGACTTTTTAAGACCGAGCGAGAATACGTCACTTATAGCCACCGTGAGATCTACGTCCGGGATCGCGGTACGTCGGGTGTGTTTACGAAGATGGGAAAGGCCGGTGATGCCCCCCAGGAATTGACCGATCGAGACATTCGGTTCATGGCGGCACGCGGTGAACTGATCAAAGGACAAACGATTGGCAATGAACCTCAGCAGTATCGCTGGGGGCGGATCGGGACGCGACTGGTGGAGACGATCACCGAGCGGGTGCCTCAAGAGATCGGGGAATTGCGTCTGCGTGATGGTGACAAATTCGTGAAGACGTTGATGGCGGGTCAACCCGTCTTTGCCAAAGTCGGCCCGTTGCGGGGGCTGCTCAATCTTCAAGCAGTCTTGAGTCCAGCCCACGTTGCCGACCTCGCTCAGCAAGGCGTACTGGCGGGGGGGCCGACCGGAATTGAGATCGAGTCTGTTGGCGGCATCCCCATCATCGTTTTGTGGCTCGGGGTCGGCGGCGTTATCGCCACGATTTACCTGAGTTTCGTGAACTTCTGGGGCTTCTACCACGCCATTGAATGCGTCGGGGGTAAGTACGACAACCCGAACGAGCCGGGAGAGGTCAACCACTTCCAGGCTCTGGCATCGGCACTCTCTGGCACGGTCGGGCTGGGGAATATCGCGGGCGTTACGATCGCCATGTCGACCGGTGGCCCCGGAGCGTTCCTGTGGATGATGCTCAGCGCGTTCTTCGGCATGACGCTCAAGTGCGTCGAGTGTTCTCTGGGAGTCAAGTACCGGCAAGTCCACCCCGACGGTTCGGTCCTCGGCGGTCCGATGCGTTACCTTCCGCTCGGCCTGAAGAGCAAAGGGTACGCGGGACTGGGGACGACGCTGGGGGTGCTGTTCACCATTCTCTGCATCCTCGGCAGCTTCGGCGGCGGCAATATGTTGCAGGTCAATCAGTCGGGAGCGGCCATGCTCCAGATGCTTCAGAAAGATGACCTCGAAACACGGGGCCAACTCACCTCTGAAATCGTCGCAGCTGCGGAGAAGGAAGATGACACAGCTCTTAAGTCCGCACTGGATCGTCGCCAACTGGTCGACAGAGAGCTCCAGAATCTCGAAGGCACGTTCAAGCCGCTGTATGGTGTTGTGATGGCGGCTCTGGTCGCTGTCGTCATCATCGGCGGAATCAAACGTATCGGAAAGGCCGCCGAGATCATGGTTCCGTCCATGTGCCTGATCTACATCCTGGCGTGCCTGTACATCATTCTGCGGCACTATGACCGTGTGCCCGAGATGATCAGCTTGGTCTTCAGTGAAGCATTCGCCCCGCGAGCCGTCGAAGGTGGCATCCTTGGCGTGCTCGTGATTGGTGTGCAACGAGCTGTGTTCAGTAACGAAGCCGGAGCGGGCAGCGCTCCGATCGCTCACAGTGCCGCCAAGACTGATGAGCCGATACGAGAAGGGATGGTGGCACTGCTCGAACCGTTTATCGACACACTGGTTGTCTGTTCCATGACAGCCCTCGCCATGCTGATGTGTGGTGCCTGGGACAACTCCGAATGGATCGTCGACCAAGGTTTGCGGGGAGCCGCACTGACCTCGCGGGCCTTTCAATCGGAGGTCTCCTGGTTCCCGTATGTCCTCGCTGTCGCCGTCACACTGTTTGCGTTCTCGACGATCATCTCCTGGGCCTATTACGGCGAACGTTGCTGGGAAACTCTGTTCGGTCGCCAGCTGACTCCGGTCTACAAAGTCCTCGCCGTCGCAGCTGTCTTCGTCGGATCGGTGGTGAATCTCGGATCGGTACTCGACTTCTCCGACATGATGATCCTGGGAATGGCTTTCCCCAATATTCTGGGGCTGTACTTTTTGCTGGGTGATGTGCGTAGCGACCTGATGGCGTACTGGAAAAAGTACAAAGCCGGTGACTTCCACAAACCCCACGAGACCTCACCGTCCGAGATTTCCTAGGCCCCGCAGCCAATTCAAACATTCCTCCGAGACCGGGATCCACTGGCCCGCCGGAGGTTGACGAGGCACGAGAGCAGCTGAGATGGCTCGTAGGAGATTCTCCATTCCGTCGCCAGTCACCGACGAGACCTCGACAGTCTCACGAGAGCTATTCGTGAAATGGCGTCGGGGATCGTTGTGGTCTGGACCCCCAGGTCCGGACGAAACGAACCTGGAGTGCGGCCTACCATCCGTTTCGTCACCTTCAATCGAGAGCCATTCACCCGCCGCTCGTGGCAAGTCGGACTTGTGAACAACCACCAGTCGGCGACGCGACTTCCGTTCCAGAAGCTTGTAATCCTCCGGGCGTAGCGGCTCGCTTCCGTCCAAAACCACGACGACTAAATCGGCTCCTTCGATCGCCGAGAGTGTCTGCTGCACGCCCTCCTGCTCAATCGGATCCTCCGTTGCGCGAACGCCAGCTGTGTCGGTGATGCGAACTGGCCAGCCATCAATGGCCGTTTCGAGAGTCACTCGATCACGGGTCGTCCCAGGCTGTTCCGAGACGATCGAGCGCGTGAACCCTGCTAATGCAATCATCAGGCTCGACTTTCCGACATTGGGGCGGCCACACAAAACGACGTTCCAAGGCTCAACGAGATGCCGCCCGAACTCTGTCCAGAGGAGTGCCTGTTCAATTGCGTTGTGAGCGTCGTCGCGAGACAGATTGCTCAGCCCTTCGATGAACCTCTCTCGGGCTCCGCTGGACTGTTCCAGCAGGATCTCCGCCGAACGCTGCGTGCGAGCGTGCATGAGCGCCGTCGACAGCGGCGCAGCGCGGCACGCCTCGCCAGACCGACGTGTGCCGCTCTCGATCGCGAAACCTCGATTCGCAACATCTCTCAGCACTCGATCGACAGCTGCGGTGCCGCCATGGCAGGTCACCTCGAGCGTCTCTTGACCCGTGCGGCAGACAACCACGTCCTCTCCGGGATGACCCCACACGCCGAAGCACAAGACATCGACGGACTGCTCGTGGATCGGCTTTGAATTCGCTGCACGAAATAACAGCTCAGGCTGATCCAGGGCTGTGAGATCACCCGTGATCTGAATCGAGGCGATCGCACTCCGGCCACGTCCGGTCAACAGCCGCACACTCCCGCTGAACGAGCCATTCATCATCAAAGCCCTTGCATCACAGAGGCGGCAATGACGAGCCCTTGCAGGCAGAGCGCCGCTTCCCACTGGGCTTCGGGGAGATGCGGTCGCAAGACGGGGGCTGCGCCTCCCGTGAGTAATACCAGCGGATCGGGACTGGCCGTCGAGGGTGTCGACTCATTCAGGATCGATTCGATCAACTGCCGCACCGCTCCCACATGCCCCCAATAGAGCCCGCTTTCGAGAGCCTCTGGCGTGTTGCGTCCGATCGCTGACGGAATGCGATCATGCAGACGGTGATGCTGGATCAGTGGGAGCAGCGCGGTGTATTGGTTCAGAGCCTTGGCCCCCATCTCAAAACCGGGCAAGATGGCTCCGCCCCGAAACACTCCGGTTCCATCCACCAGATCGACTGTGGTCGCGGTCCCGCTATCGACGACGATCGCCAGTTGTCCAGGCTTGCGACGAGCATTCGCAGCCATCGCGTTCAAGAGGCGATCGATCCCGACCTTTTCTGGAAAATCGACATCAATCACGAGAGGCAGACAATTTCGGTCGGGCAATCGACTCGGTCGCACGCCAGCTCGCGGCCACTCGCGCAACACCCTCTCGACTTCGGGCGGGTTCGATCCATCGACCACGATGCGGGTCGGCTGCCCCATGCGAATCCACTCTTTCAAGGTGTCTACCGGAAGCGGCTGTCCGACGGCAATGGCGACAAAGCCAAGTGACTTTGGCACGCCGCCCGCTTTCGGGAGTTCCATCCACGCGAACTTCACGCGGGTGTTCCCCGCATCCACAACGATCACCGCTCACCATCCCGCTTCTGACAGAGTGAATTCTTGGATGAGTATAGAGTGCGAGACGCATTTTGTGATTGTCGCCGGACTCTCCGAGTCCGGTGTCTCCGCTTGGCCTACAGATCGCGGTCGAGGTGCGAATGTCGATGCGCCGGAATCGGAGAGTCCAGCGACTTTGCAAACTGCGTCTCTCACTCGGGAGCATATCAAAGCTCATTCCTCTGTTGATCTCGATGGCCGATGGCTCTGATCACCCATCTAGTGCCCTCACCCCCGTGGGCCGGAAGCCGGCGAGAATGCGCGATCTCGGAGCCACTTGCCCAGCACCTCCACGCAGCGGTTGACATCCTCCGGCGTGTGATCCGCAGTCAGCGAGATGCGCAGCCGGGATGTCCCTTTCGGAACCGTGGGCGGCCGGATGGCCGGGACTAGGAAGCCGTGCTGCATGAGATGCCGGGAGAGGTCAACCGCAACCTGCGGTTCACAGACAATCAGTGGCACGATCGGGCAATCGAGTTCCCCACAGGCCACCCAGTTGGTCGCCATCCCCAACTCCATGCGGAGTTGTGCCGCGAGTTTTCTTACCCGCTCTCGGCGGTCGGGCTCTGATTGAATGATTCGAAGTGCTGCGAGCGCCGCTCCACACGCACCCGGTGTCAGTGAGGTCGAGAACATCTGCGGGCGGGCGGTATTGCGGATCCAGTCGCACAGCGGCTGCGGCCCCGCAACGAAACCGCCTTGGGAACCAATTGCTTTACTGAGGGTGCCGACGCGGACGCATTGCGAATCATCGAGCCCGACCTCTTCGCACCACCCGCGCCCAGCCGCTCCATAGACACCAGTCGCGTGAGCCTCATCAATCAGCAGCATGCTCTTCGTGCGAGTCGCCAGTTCGGAAATCTCGGCCAGTGGGGCCGCATCGCCATCCATGCTGAAGATGCTATCGGTGACAATTAATCGACGCCGGGCGTCACGGGCCTTTGCAAGTTCATTCCCGAGCTGGGTCAAGACCGTCGCCTTTCGCTCCGCGAAAGAGCGTTCCTGTGCGGAATCACCGTCATCGACCCTGGCAGCCCCCGCACTCGATTCACGATGCGAATAGACCCGCAACCTCGCCCCACTGAGCCGACACCCATCGATCAGACTCGCATGGTTCAGCCGATCGCAAAACACCACATCCCCCGCTTCGACGAGGCTCCCAATGGCTCCCACATTCGCCGCGAAACCCGTCGGGAACAACACGGCTGCCGCGGTGCCTTCGAACCGGGCGATCGCCTCTTCCAGTTCCGCATGCAATGGAGTTCGGCCACTGACCAGTGCGCTCGCTCGGGCTCCTGCTCCATAGCGAGCAGTCGCATCCAGGGCCGCTGCGATCACCCGCGGGTCACCCGCTAGACCGAGATAATCGTTCGATGCGAAGTTGAGGACTTCCACCCCCTCCACGCGGCATCGTCCCCGGGGCAGCGGCTCGCACACCCGCGTCTGTCGACGCAGGCCGGCCGCCTCCAAGGCAAGCAGTTCATGGCTGATCCAGTCATAGGGCATGGAGGCATGATATCTCATCAGTGCCGCACGCATACTACTCCCTGAGATAAAGCCGAAGGAGTCTGGGCGATCCAGTCGAGTGCTTGGCACTCCTGTCGACGATGTCACAGTTGAGCAGCGATTCGACGAATGTGCAGATGTCTCAAACGCCGGAGGTGTCGATCCGGCTCCCTCTCCCCTGCGATCGGTATGACGACCAAGGTGGGTGTCGCTGTGGGGGAGTGGGAGCAGCGGCCAGACAGCACCGATGCTTGATACGCACACACTCAGCAACTGTGAATAATGTGCTCCGATAGTCATCCAGCTGACTGGCGAGTAGTATTTCTGAGAGTCACTGGACCGCGTCCCATTGAGAACCAGATTCATGAAACTGCTTCGATTCCTGTTGCTGTCTCACCTCTTTGTCTCCATGGCGCTGGCAGATGGTCCAGCCGACAATCAAGTGGCCACTGTGCGGCAGGTGCCTCCCCCGGGAGTCATGATTGACCCGGCTGATCGTGAGGCACTCATCGGGAGCTTGAATCAGCTGAACGAAAAGCTCGACGGGTTGCGGGCCTCGCAGCTTCCGCTGGTGCGAGAATATCTGCCAGATGTGGAGATCTTCGCCCGTGCGGTGAATCTGGCGTTGAAGGAGGATGGGTTCTTTGCCCCGCAAGAGGTTGGGCTCGCGAAGCAGGTTCTCGCCGAAGGACTTACCCGTGCGGAGGCACTGGCCAACAATCAGACCCCTTGGACCAAGGCCACCGGAACCGTGGTGCGAGGTTTCCGTTCGAAGCTCGATGGAACGGTCCAGCCATATGGGATCGTCTACCTGCCCGCAGGTGGGACGACCGGGTTTGGATCTTCCATGCGAGCCGATATTTGGTGCCGAGGCCGCAGCGAGAGGGGACTGGAAGTGCAGTTCATCGCCGCACGGATGACCAGTACATACCCGGAACCCGCACCCGGGGTCATCATGATTCACCCCTTCGGACGCTACTGCAACGCGAACAAACTCGCGGGCGAAGTCGACACGCTCGAAGTCCTCGAACACGCCCTCAGCGAATACCCGATCGATCCCCGACGGGTCGCCATTCGCGGCTTCTCCATGGGCGGAGCAGCGGCATGGCATCTGGCGGTTCACTATCCCGACAAGTGGTTCGCAGCCAATCCCGGGGCGGGGTTCTCGGAGACACCGGACTTTTTGAAGGTCTTCCAGAAAGAGGATCTGAAGCCGTACCCGTTCGAGCAGACGCTGTGGCAGATGTACGACTGCCCCGTCTGGGTGCGGAACCTGCGGATGCTGCCGACGATTGCATACAGCGGAGAGATCGACAGCCAGAAGCAAGCCGCCGACATCATGGCCGCAGCGTGTTGGAACTTGCCGGAGAACGAGCGGTTCGAACTCACGCACATCATCGCCCCGAAGACAGCGCATAGTGTTTCACCGGCAGCGCGGGCAGAGATTGAGAAGCGGTTGGCGACTCTCGATGCGATGCGCTCTTCCAAGCCCCCGCGCTGGGTGAGCTTCGCCACGACGACACTGAAATACAACCAAGCCAACTGGGTCAAGGTCGAGAGGCTCATCGAGCACTGGAAGCCTGCATCTGTTCGAGCCAGTTGGTACGAAGATAGCTTTAAGAATCCAGTTTTTTCGGTTCGGGTTGAGAACATCTCCGAGTTCTTGTTGGAGTTCGCAGCAGATGACGCACCCTTTGAAACGCGGACTGCGACAGTTGCGATTTCTGATCCAACAACTGAAGCCATAGAGGCTCAAGCGACGGCTAAATTGACTGAGCTGCAAGAGAGAGCACGAAACAATCCAGAACTGCAAATGGAGATGCAGCGAATGATGATGCAAAAAAATCAGGAAGATATTCAGGGGCGGAAATCGATCGGAATTCGAGTGCCACGTCGTTCCGACCGCTCTTGGAGCGGACGGTTCCGCCTCGTGAACGACAAGTGGGAACTCGTCTCCCCCATCGAGCCGCCTTCCAAAGACCTCCGCAAGCAACACGGCTTACAAGGGCCAATTGATGACGCGTTCATGGGGCCTTTCCTGTTTGTAAAGCCGTCCGCAGCCGGTCGTCATCCGGATGTCGACAAGTGGGTCGAGGCGGAGTTCAACCGTGCGGTACGCGAGTGGCATCGTCAGATGCGCGGCGACGCGCGGGTGAAGACCTCGCAGGAACTGACGCCGGAAGACATCGAGAACTACCACCTGATCCTGTGGGGCGATTCGCAGAGCAATCCGACGCTGGCGAAGATCGCGGACAAGCTGCCGATTCAGTGGGGCGCGGAGCAAATCACTGTCGGTGAGCAGACTTTCGACGCCAAGTCGCACGCCCCCATCCTG
>Ga0105046_10010836_pt1 | contig 14179 bp, 15 predicted proteins | sample MAT03_FD_78385 | JGI IMG/M metagenome (GOLD analysis project Ga0105046, IMG submission 78385) | Freshwater microbial communities from Lake Fryxell liftoff mats and glacier meltwater in Antarctica - MAT-03 (megahit assembly) | ecosystem: Environmental > Aquatic > Freshwater > Ice > Liftoff... | reverse complement strand
CATCGATGCCGACGCCGGACAGGATGGCCTGGGCGTGGCAGCGATAGCTGGTGACACTGGCGTCGATGCCGGGATTCAGGTGGGCGAACCAGCCGGTGGCAACCGCTTCCTGACCGATGTAGAGGTGGAGGAAGCCGGCGATCTGCCTGGCCTTGTAGGCCAGCTCGGCTCGTTCCTCGAACCGCCGGATCAGCAGCATCTGGCGCCACATGGCGAGGAGGCGGTCGCGGCCGATCTCGTTGCGGACCGCGATGGGATCAACCTGGTAGAGCTGGGCGGGCATCAGGGTTCCTGCGCGGGATGTGCCGACGCGTCGGGACCATGCTGGTTCGCCGGCATCTCGCAAGAGCCTGGATGGCGAAGTTGGCGTCCGAAGGCCCAACATCGGTGATTTCCGTGCTGGTCGCTAAGTCGGTTGTAGAACCTTCGCAAACGACATCGCCCTTCCGGGACGACTCCGGAAGGGCGATTGCTGCGCGATGAGGCCGAACTGTGTGTTTACGGCTTGGTTGGCGTCGGCTGGGCCGGAGCTTCGACTGGTGCAGGCGCGGTGACCGCTGCAGGGGCCGGGGTGACGATGGTTGGCTTGGCTTCGGTGGACTTGACCGCCTCGACCGTGGGAATCACGACGGGCGTCATCGGCGAGACCGGCGCGATTTCGACGGCCTTGGCCTCAACAGGTTTGGGTGTCCCGCCGATGGGAATCATTATGGGTGGATTCGGCGTAGTCGTCGGTGCGGGCTGAGTGCCGGTGGTCGGCTTGGCGCTGCCACTGACGTCGTGGAACGACTTGCGGTGGGGATAGGCCAGCGCCAGAACCATGGCGAAAAACAGGACCGCTAGCACGCCGGTGGCCTGCGCCATTTTGCGGTGGGCACCAACGCCGAGCGAGGCGTCGAGCTGGCCGCCGCCGCCAAAGGCGCTGGAGATGTCTCCAGCCGCGCCCTGCAGCAGGATCAGACCGATGACGGTCGGGCAGAGGATCCACATCAGGATCTGGAGGACGAAGACGACAGTATCCATGGTTGGCCCAAGGTGAGGGGGCGGGACGATAGCGGGGCGTTACAGAAAGGCCAGCCCTCGCGTTTTAGGGATCATGGACTAAGCCCCGACCCGATCCCGGGAGCAGTGTAGCTGGTCAGCGAGCGCCCAAGCGTGCTGGGCAGAAGCCGTGCTGTCATTGTGGTTCTGGCCAGCACGCGAGCAGCGAGCCAGGATGGAGCCCGTAGTCCCGATCGGCGAACGTCAGTGAGCCGCGCCTGGCGGTCCAGGCGGCAGCCGGCCGGGGGTCCGAGGGGGTTCGGGAACCCCTCGACGCTAACAGCCAGCGATGATCGCGAGGAAGTCCTGGGCCTTTAGCGAAGCGCCGCCAACCAGCGCGCCGTCGACGTCTGGCTGCGACAGGATTTCCTTGGCGTTGTCGGCCTTCACCGACCCGCCGTACTGGATGCGGATACTGTCGGCCAGGCCGCCAACCACGCCGCGCAGGACGCTGCGGACGTAGGCGTGGGTTTCCTGGGCCTGGGCGGTGGTGGCAGTGACGCCGGTACCGATCGCCCACACCGGTTCATAGGCGACGACCAGAGTCTTCAGCTGATCGGGGGTGAAGCCGGCGAGCGCGCCGGTGAGCTGAGCCTTCAGGATCTGCTCCAGCTTGCCGCCCTGGCGCTCGGCGAGGGTCTCGCCGATGCAGACAATCGGGATGAGTCCATGTTTGAGGGCGGCACCGAGGCGCTTGTTCACCGTCGCGTCGGTCTCGCCGAAGTATTGGCGGCGCTCGGAGTGGCCGAGGATGACGTACGTGGCGCCGGCGTCCTTGATCAGGACGGGGGACAGCTCACCGGTGAAGGCGCCCTTGTCTTCCCAGTGGGTATTCTGGGCGCCGACTCCGATGGGTGAACCCTTGGCGGTCTGGGCGACCGCGGCGAGGGCCAGGGCGACCGGGCACACCGCGACCTCAGCGGTGGTCGGCTTCTCGGCCAGGCCCTTGGCCAGAGCGGTGACCAGGGCGGTGCCTTCGGCGATGGTGAGATTCAGTTTCCAGTTGCCGGCGATGAACTTCTGACGGGCCATGGGGGTACTCCGGAGCGGGTGGACCAGCACGGTAAGGGGACGGGGCGTTGGTCAAATGCCTCTGGCTGCAACGCTGTGCGAGCCGCCGGTCCTTGCCCGCGACGCGCTCCGGCCACCCTACGCGACCATGCCCACCGGCACCCTCCTCGTTTCCGGACTCGGCCTGATGGGCGGCAGCCTCGCCGCCGCCGCCACAGCCGCCGGCTGGCGGGTCCTGCTGCATCACCGTCGGCCAGAGCCGATCGCCATCGCCGCCGCCCGCGGCTGGGGTCAGCCCTGCCCGACGCTTGCCGGGGTCGTCGCCGACCTTGCGGTTGTATGCACCCCGGTCGAGCACCTCGACGCCAGCGTCCGTGCGCTTGCCGCCGCCGGTGTAGGCGTGGTCAGCGATGTCGGTTCGGTCAAAGGCGCACTGTGCCGGGCCCTGGCTGATCTCGCCGGGATCTTTGTCGGCTCGCACCCGATGTGCGGTAGCCACCGCCAGGGGGTCGAGCACGCCGATCCACTGCTCTATCGCGGAGCCACCTGCGTCGTCACGCCGGTTCCGGGAAATCCTGAGCAGTCTGTTGGGCTGGTCGAACGGCTGTGGATGTCGCTCGGCTGCCGGGTGGTGCGTCTCAGTCCGGACGAGCACGATCGCGCCGTCGCCGCTGCCAGCCATCTACCGCATGTGCTGGCCAATGCGGCTGCCCGCCGTCTCACCGCCGCGGCCGCCCCGCTGTGCGCCGGCGGCTTCCGCGACGTCACCCGCGTCGCCGGTGGCAGCACGGAACTGTGGACCGGCATCCTGCTGGCCAATCGCGCCGAGGTTGCTCGCGAGGTGCGTGCCGCCAGCGCCGAGCTCACCGCATTGGCAACAGCGCTGGACGATGGTGACGAGGCCGCCCTGCGCACTTGGTTGGATGCCGGTCATGCCGGCCGAGCGCGCTACGAAGCGGCGCGGACCTGACATGTCGCGCTGGCAGCCCGAACCGGAGCAGAGTTTCTGGAGCTGGTCGCTGCCCTGCGGTTCGGTCTTCGGCATCGCCGTCTCGCTGCATTGGACCTTGCTGGTCATGACCGCTTTCCAGGCCTTCGGCGCGGTGCGTGATGGCGTGCCCTGGTGGTGGCTGCCGATCCTGCTGGTCATCCCGCCGTTGTCGGTGCTGCTGCATGAGTTCGGCCATGCCGGGGCAGCTCGCCTGGCTGGTGGTGGCTGCGACCGCATCGTCCTGTGGATGCTTGGTGGGGCGGCGATGTGCGAGGCGCCGCCGCGCCCGTGGCACCAGTTTGCGGTCGCCGCTGCCGGGCCGCTGGTCAATGCGCTGATCGCGTCCGGCTGCCTGCTGGCCCTCGCCTTCGTCGGTGGCCGTCCGGTGTGGAGCGTCGGCCAGGGCTACGCCATCGCCGGGGTGCTCGGCGCCATCCTGGCCTTTGCCGCCGCCACCAATCTGGCATTGCTGATCTTCAATCTCCTGCCGATCTACCCGCTCGATGGCGGCCGCATGGCGCGCGCCGCCCTGTGGCCGTTCGCCGGACGTCGTCGGGCCGTGCGTTGGACCCTGGTGCTGGGCTGGATCGGCGTCGCTGGGATCGCTCTGTGGGGATTACTCGGCCAGAACATCCTGCTGTTCGCTATCGCCCTGATGCTCGGGCTGGCGGTGTGGCGCGAGCAAGTGGCTGTGCGTCAGGGCTACGACCCGGAATTCGGCTCGGTCGATGCCGTGCCCGAGCGCGGCGGCACGCTGGAACGCTGGCGCGCCAACCGCGCGGCCGCTGCCAGCGAGCGCGACGAGCGTAACTCAGCTGCCGAACAGGCCGAGCTGGACCGCCTGTTGGATAAGGTTTCGCAGGGCGGGCTGCCCGCGCTCAGCGAATCCGAGCGCCGGACCTTGCGCCGGATCAGTGAGCGTGAACGCGAAAAGGCTGGTCGGTAGGCCGGGCGTTTCTCAGCCGGAAGAGCGTCCCAATGCCTGGTAGCGCGCATACAGTGCGTCGTACGCTTTGCGATTCTTCGCGTTCGGCTTGACCGTGCGTTCGATCCGGCTGGCCATCGCCTGCTGCGCCTTGGCCATGCTGGCGTGCGCGCCGCCAGCAACCGCGCCGGCGATCGCCGAACCCAGAGCGCAGCATTGGTCACTGGCGACGATGGCGATTGGACGCTGCATGACATCGGCGCAGATCTGCATGACCAGCGGGCTCTTGCGCGCGATGCCGCCCAAAGCGAGGACGCGCTTCACCGGCACGCCGCTGTCTTCGAAGCGGGTGCTGATGGCGCGCGCGCCGAAGGCGGTCGCTTCGACCAGCGCACGGAAGATGTGGGCTGGCTCGTGGCCGAGATGCAGGCCGCTGATCGCGGCCCGGGCGCGCGCGCTGGCGTCCGGCGTGCGCCGGCCGTTGAACCAGTCGAGTGCGACCAGGCCGCCGGCGCCAGGTTCCAGTTTCGAGGCCAGTGCGGTCAATGCCGGCAGGATGGCGTCGGCATCGCCGCCCTTCGCGCCGCTGAGCGCGACACCGGCCTGCAGTGTCTTGCGCCACCAGGCGTAGACGTCGCCGAAGGCGCTCTGGCCGGCTTCAAGGCCGACCATGCCGGGCATAATCGAGCCGTCGACCTGGCCGCAGATGCCAGGCACCGCCGTGCTGCCGACCGACGAGACAGGAGCCATCAGCATGTCGCAGGTCGAGGTGCCCATGACCTTGGCCAGGTCGAATGGGCGCGCGCCCGCACCGACCGCACCGAGGTGCGCATCGAAGGCGCCGACCGCTACCGGCACGCCCTCGGGCAGGCCGAAGGCTTCGGCCCAGGCCGGGCCCAGGCGTCCGGCTTGCTCGTCAGCCGTGTAGGTGAGGTCAAAAAGGCGCTGGCGCAGGGCAGGTAGGCGCTGGTCGAGCGCACCGAGGAACGCCGCATCGGGCAGGCCACCCCAGCTGGCATGCCACATCGCCTTGTGGCCAGCGGCGCAGCGGCTGCGCCTGATCGCGGCCGGGTCGGTGAGGCCGCAGAGGACGGCTGGCACCCAGTCGCAGTGCTCGACCCACGAGTGCGCTGCCTTGGCGACGGTGGGGTTGACCCGGGTGATGTGCAGGATCTTGGCCCAGAACCATTCACTGCTGTAGATGCCGCCCGACCACGTGGTGTAGTCGGTGTGCTTGCCGCCGTGCGCCAGGGCATTGATCTCATCAGCCTCGTCGACGCCGGTGTGGTCCTTCCACAGCACGCACATGGCGTCCGGATTCTTGGCGAAGGCTTTGGTCAGCGCCAGGGCGGTGCCATCAGCTGCCACCGGCAGTGGGCTGGAACCGGTGGTGTCGACGCCGATGCCGCAGACGCGCAAGGCCGCGCCTTTGGGCGCCTTGGCCAATGCGCCGCGCACTGCCGCCTGCATGCTGTCGAGATGGTCTTGTGGGTGCTGGCGGAACTGCTGGCGCGAGGCGTCGCAGAACGCGCCCTTGGCCCAGCGGGCGTAGGTGGAGACGGCGGAGCTCAGCTCCTCTCCGGTCTTCACATCAACGAGGAGGGCGCGGACTGAGTCGGTGCCGAAGTCGATACCGAGGGCGAGGGCGTTGGGCATGGGCCCAGCATGCTGCGTTCGACCACTCCGCCAGCGGAGCCCGGCCGAGTCGTAAGGCGGTTGACGAAATGTAGGTGCGCGCCGTCAGCGCTCGACCGTGGTCACCACCACGCGCGCCTCGGCCTGCAGAACGGCGGCTGTGGCCTTCTTCAGGCCACGGGTCTTGCTGTTGGCGGTCAGGAGGTCTTCGCTGAGGATGGCATAGCCGTCCTCGCTGCGCGTGCCCAGTTTGGCGAAGGCGGCGGTCGAGGCACTTGCCTGCAGCGTCTCGGCGCCGAACGGGGCGGAGACCTCAAACTCGTCGGGCAGCTGGTAGACTTGATTCACCTTGGATTCGTCGATGTAGAGATCGTCGAGCAGCAGGGCGCGGCGGCCGTCGGCTAGGTGGTAGACGAGGCGCAGGTGGCAAGGCCGGTCGACCCGGGCGAAGATCTGCACGCGTTCGCCGCTGACGAAAACCGGTGCGTCGTCGCCTTTGCTGGTCCACACCTGCAGCTGCATGCCGCCGCCGATCACCTCGTCGGTGCGGAAGGCCTGCTGGTCGGCGAGAGCGGCCGCGGCGTTCTGCGGTGCCACCGCCAGCCCGGTCGCACGCACGCCGGCAGTGGGCAGGGTCGCCTCGGCGGCGGCAATCATGCGACCATCATCCAGGCGATGCGCTGCAACCACGACACGCACGCCATCGGGCAGATCCCAGGTTGCGCCCAGTACCACCACCTCGGCGCCGCTGGCGGCTGCCGCATCGCGCGCCGGTCCGGCGGCACTCGCGCGCATCACTTTCCACCCAGCTGATTTCACCAACTGGCCGGCGAGCAGCTGGCTGAGATAGCGGCCGAACTGACTGGACAGGCGCGCGTCGCGCACGGTGAAGGACGGAACCACTACGACTGGCGGCTGATCGCCGGTCGTGCGCGCCAATTGGGTGGCGAGCATCCAGGCGAGGTCGTCGATGGTGGTGATGGGGCGTCCGGCCAGCCGGGCCTGGGCCGTAGCGGCACGTTGGTGAACGCTGGCGAGCCGGGCTGACAGCGCCGTATCAGCAGCAGTTGGTGCGATGCCGCGGGCCAGGATCAGGTCCTCGCCGATGGTGCGCACGCTCGCCAGGATGCGCGACCACGCTGGGGCGGCATCGTTGCTGCGGCCGGCGGTCTCCTGGGCCTGGGCCTCGTCGGCCGACGCTGACACTTCGCCAAGCGCTGCTTCAGCGCGGGCGCGCAACGATTCGGCCAGCACTGACCGTTCGACTGCGCATACAGCGTGCGCATAACCCGATTCTTCGTCGAACCACGTTTCCAGTTTGCGTAGGTCCAGCGAGACGCCGGCCACGGTCAGCGACTGATCGGAAAACGATGACTCGAAGCGTGCGCTGCTCGATCCGGTGATCTCGACCGTCTTCGACTCGGTGACCGCCTCGACCCGCACGCGGATACTGCGAGCCAGTTCGTTCTGGGCGCTGGTGCCGGCGATCTCCAGGCACTTGGCCGGATCGCGCTCGTCGCTTGTCCGCTCCTCGGCGACGGCGCAGAGCCAAGTAGCCTCGGGGAAGGCGGCGGCGCGCCCGGCCGCGCCAACCCAGGCCGGCTTCTCGGTGGCAGGCGGCGTGGCCAGTACGTCCTCGGCCGCCAGGGTCAGGCCGAATGAGCAGAGCAGGCAGAAGAGGGCGGCGTGCATGGGCGGGTTATCGGGTGAAGTCCGACGTCGGAAGCCGGAATTGGGGGATGGGATCGCTGGCGCGGATGTGCGGACTACTGAGACGGCGCGTTGCATATTGGTGTTCGTTCAGTACAACAATGTATACACAGAGGTGAATCATGATCAAGACACTGGTAAAACATGGCAACAGCTGGGCGCTGATCATCGACAAGCCGATCCTCGAACTGCTTAACATCACGCCCGACACCCCGCTGGAGATCTCGACCAGGGATGGGAAGTCGCTGCACATCGAGGCGACGGCTGTTCTCAGCCCAGCCGATCGGACGCAGGTCCTCGACGCCTCCCTGGCTGACATCAACAAGCGATTTGCCACGGCGCTCAAGCGGCTGGCGTCGTGACACCGACGTTCCTGACCATCGAAGAGGTCCACGCCATCCACGCCAACCAGCTGCAGTTGTATGGCGGGACTGCGGGCCTTCGTGATGTCGGGTTGCTGCGTTCGGCGTTGGCGCAACCGGAAGCGTCCTTCGGAGGACAGTGGCTGCACGAGGATCTGCCCTTGATGGCGGCAGCGTACATGTTCCACCTCGCGCAAAACCATCCGTATGTAGATGGGAACAAACGCGTCGCGGCTGTCTGTGGGTTGCACTTTCTGCATCTCAATGGCCAGTCCGTCGAAGCCGACCCCGACGCCTTTGCCGACTTCGTCCTCGCGGTGGCCTCGGGCAAGGCCGGCAAAGACGACCTCGCCACCTGGCTAGGTGCCCATCTCCAGCCCTGGCGGCCGGTGCGCTGATCGTCACCCTGCAGCGAAGCCGCGCGCGCGTGCGCGCCAGGCTTGCGGCGGCAGGCCGGTGGCTTCGCGGAAGGCGGTGGCGAAGCGTTGACTGGTGGCGTAGCCGCAGGCGTGGGCGATGGCGGTCACCGCTTCGTCGCTGCGCCACAGTCGGCGCTTGGCCTCGCGCAGGCGGCGGCGACGCAGCCAGGCGGCCGGGCTGTCGCCGAGCTCGGCGCGGAAGCGCTCGTGGAAGACCGAGCGCGACAAGCCCGCGCTGCGCGCCAGTGCCGCCACCGTCGCGCGACCCTCGTCGGCGCGGGCCAGGGCGCGGGCGATCGCGCGCGAAGGTTCGAGTCGCGCTACGGTCAGCGCGGTGGCGAGCAGGCGGTGCAGCGCGGCACGAATCGCCAGAGCGGCAAGCTGATCGCAGCGGTCGCACTCGTTCCACAGATCCTGCCACAGGCTGCCCAGGCGCGGAGCCGGGAACGCACGCGGGGCTGAGCGCAGCGCCGCGCTCAGAGTTGGGTCTGTTGGCGGTGCCAGCTGCAGCCAGTGCAGATCACAGGCTTCGAGGAAGCCGGACAGTGAACCGTGCTCCTCGCCCGGCCGGGTCAGGTAGCACCAGCCGGCAGCCAGCTCATGCACTTCGCCGCCAGCCCACCAGTCGGCGGAACCGCGCGCGAACCAGCACAGCTCCCAGGCCTCGGCGTGGCGATGGCGGTCGAGGCCCAGCTCGGCGGCGCCGCTCTGACTGGTTCGGCCGAGCAGTAACAGCTCGGGGATATGCGTCTCCGGCGGAAGGATAGTCCTGCGCTGGATGGTGGCGGCCATGTGCCGGATCGTCCGGCGCCGGGCCGGCACGCCAAGGGCCGGGTGCCGCTACGATGCAGGCATGACTCCTCGCGAACGCGTACTCGCCGCCCTCAACTTCGCCACCCCCGACCGCGTGCCGCGTTGCGCGTGGATCTCGTCGTGGGCCAACATCCACATGCCCGACGACGTGCGCGCCTTTCAGCAACGCTGGGCCACCGACTTCGCCGGCGTGCCGTCGCCGTACCGGCCGTCGTCCTGCCAGAAAGGCGACATGCATGCGGTCGGCACCTACGTCGACGAGTGGGGCTGCGTCTTCGAGAATATCCAGGCCGGCGTCATCGGCGAAGTCAAGGCGCCGACGGTGCCTGATCTGGCCGCCTGGCGCACGACCATGCGCCCGCCGTGGGAGACCCTGCCGAGCGATCGCGCGGCCGCCCGCCGCCAGGTCGATGAGGCCCACGCCTCGACTGACGGCTTCGTCATGGCGTCGTGCTGCCCGCGTCCGTGGGAGCGCTACCAGTTCCTACGCGGCACCGCCGACGCGATGGCTGACCTCGCCGAGTCGCCCGACGAGGCTGCGGCGATGATCGCCGAGCTCCACCGCTTCTACCTCGCCGAGTTCGAGTTCTGGGCCACCACCGCGGTCGACGGCATGATGTTCATGGACGACTGGGGCGCGCAGAAGGGCCTGCTGATCAGCCCGCGCATGTGGCGGCGCTTCTTCAAGCCGCTGTACCGCGACTACTGCCGCATTGCGCACGACGCCGGCAAGAAGGCCTTCATGCACAGCGACGGCGACATCACCGCCATCCTGCCCGATCTAGTCGAAGTCGGCGTCGATGCACTGAATTCGCAACTCGGCTGCATGGATCTGGCCGAGGTCACCAAGGCGGCCAAGGGCAAACTGACCTTCTGGGGCGAGATCGACCGCCAGCACGTCCTGCCCACCGGCGCCGCGGCCGTCTACGCCGAGGTGCGCCAGATCGCCGAGGCCCTCTACGACCCGCGCGGCGGCATCATCGCGCAGTTCGAATGGGGCGGCGCCTGCCGCGCCGACAGCGCTAATGCGGTGTTCGAGGCGTGGGACGAGGTTGGCGCGGTCGCGGTTTGATCCGCAAGCCTCGCCCATCCTGTCGGGGGTCCGGGCAGCGCGAGACGCTCTGAGTCTCGGCGATGATCTCGGGCGAATTGTTCCAGCCAGCCGGATTGTGCGTCAGGTAGGGCAGGATGTCGCGGAACCAGCGCCACACATTCATCGCCGAGATCGGCGCCTTCCATACCGCCGGCGGCGTGCTGATCAGGGATCTGAAGATCAGCGGACCCTGAGCCGTCGTTCAGCGCCGCGGTCCCAGCGGCCGTCGGTCCCGTCCGTGAACCTGGCGGTATTCGGAAGGGCCGACGCCCATGATCGCGCGAAAGACCCGCGAGAGGTAGGGGCGCGTGCCGAAGCCGACCGTGCGGGCGATGGCCTCCAGGCTGTCGGCGCCGGTGGCGAGGTGGTGCGCCGCCAGACGGGCGCGGTGCCGACGCAGCCATTGCACCGGGCTGAGGCCAAGGGCGCGATGGAAGCGGCGGCCAAAGGTGTCGGCGCCCCAACCGCAGCGGGCGGCAAGTTCATCGAGCGACCAGCTGCGCGCTGGATCGGCCTGCATCGCGCCCAGGGCCGGGGCGAGCGCGCGTCGCTGCGGCTCGACGTGCTCGGCCACAGCTGCGTACGGAACCAGGGCGGCCAGGATTAGCGCCGCCAGGCGGGCGCTGTCTGCAGGCCCGGTTGGTTGCGGCGCGGCGGCGAGGCTGGCGAGCCAGTGCGCGCGTGTGGCGCCCGGCACCGCGATGACGGCTGGCAGCCCGGCGGGGTCGAGACCGATGACGTCGAAGTAGGCGTAGAGTTGCCGGGTGGCGCGGCGGTTGACCCGGGCGAAGCGCGTGCCGGCGGGAATCAGATACGTGGCGCCGCCGACCATCGGCAGCTCGCCGTCGCGGGTGCTCAGGGTGCTGCCGCCGGTCTGGTTGCGGTACAAGGTCCAGAACAGGCTGTCTGCGCCCGGATGATCCCAGGCATGCGCCGGCAGGTCGGCCCAGCCGAGTGAGAGCATGCGCGGCAGCGGGGCAGGGGGCAGCTCGCGGAAGTCGAGTCCCTGCACGGCCGGGATGGACGGGATCGGATACCGCATGGTCGTGATCGCCATCCTGTCGCGACGCCGACGCTGCGCTAGGTTGCGCCCATGCCACGCGACACTTCCTGGATGGGCTCCCACTGGGGGCTCTTCGTCCACTACCTTGCCGACACTGCCTCGGCGCAGGCCCCGGTTACGCTCTCGGCCGAGGCCTGGAACCGCCGCGTCGACTCCTTCGACGTCGAGCGCTTCGCCGCCAACGCCGCCGAGCTCGGCGCCGCCTGGGTCGGCTTCACCCTCGGGCAGAACTCGGGCTACTTCTGCAGCCCGAACCCGGTCTACGACGGCCTGGTCGCGCGCCGGCCCTCGCGGCTGAGCCGGCGCGATCTGCTTGGCGAGCTCGCCGCCGCCCTGTCGCGGCGCGGAGTGCGCACCCTGGCCTACCTACCCAGCCACGCGCCCGCCAACGATCTGGAAGCGGTACACGCCCTGCGCTGCACCCCGTCCTGGGATTGCGGGCAGTGGAGCCTCGGTCCGCAGAACCTCGACCCGGCGGCCCGCGCCGCCAGCGACGAGCGCCTCAGCGTCTTCCAGGGCCACTGGCAGGACATCATCGCCCACTGGTCGAAGAGCTGGGGCGAACAGGTGTCGGCCTGGTGGTTCGACGGCTGCTATTACGCCGAGCGCATGTACCGCCATCCGCAGGCCCCGAACTTCGCCTCCTTTGCCGCCGCCGCCCGCAGCGGCAATCCAGCGGCGCTGGTGGCGATGAATGGCGGGGTGGTGGTGCCGGTGCGCCCGCAGGAGGGCTCGGACGAGGACTACTGCGCCGGCGAGTTAGCCGACCACCTGCCGGTGCCGGTGAACGGCGACTGGTCGCCGTCGAAGCCACGCGCCCTGGTCGACGGTCGCCAGCGCCACTTCTTCACCTTCCTGGGCCCGTGGTGGGGCGTTGGCCCGCAGCCGCGCTTCCCCGACGGCATGGCGGCGGGCTGGAGCTCTCTGGCGACCGCCTCCGGTGCAGCCGTGACCTGGGACATCCCGGTGGCCCACGACGGCACCATCGCCGAGCCTATCCGCCGCCAGCTGGCGGCGATCCGGGAGGCTTGCCGGAAGCGCGCCCCATAGGCGCTTCAGCTGCAGATTGAACCCGCAGCGCGTTGCCGGCGCTCTCGGGAGGGTCGAGCGCCAGCTCGACCATGCGTATCGCCAACATGGCCAACCTGTGCCAACACGGGTCGAGCCGGCGCAGCCCACGACCTCCGTGCCCAATCCGATTGCGACAGGTAGGATCAGGGATCGGCGAGAGCGAAGGCGTGGGCCATGCGGTCGCAGGCCACGGCGGACGCCCCCATCGCTCGGGCACCCTGTCGCCAGCGGCGCACCACGGACCGCATCCTGGTTATGGTGGCTGTCGCCTCCGCGTCGTTGACCCGGAAGTGGGCGGCGACACTGCGGGCCAGATCCAGGTCGATGGCGTTGTCGGCCTCAGAGACGTTGAGCGCCAAGCCCGACGCATCCGGCACCGGGTTCATGTCGTAGGCCGGCGCCAGTTCCCAGCCCTGGCCGGGCCGCAGGAGGAAGGCGTGGTTGCGGAGGTGGTCGTCGGCATTGGCGACGAGCATGTTGAAGACGATGCGACGCCAGAGTTCCGGGAGGCATCGTCCCGGTGCGGCACCGTGCTCGGTCAGCACCCGCGCCAGTTCCAGGTAGCTCACGCCGGTGTTCGCGCCGTCGCCATCCTGGTGTCCGGTCAGGGTCATGGCCGAGGCGACATGGATCCGCTTCCCCTCGGGCGTGCGATCGAAGCGCAGGCTCCGCACGAGGTGGTGCTTGTCGCCGACCCGGTCGACCAGCATGTCCGGGACGGTGATGCCGCAGGCCCGCGCGAGCGCGTTCGTGAGCGCCTCCCACAGACCCATGTCGTCCTCGTCGGTCTTGCTGGGGAATTTCGCGATCCACGTCCGTTCCGTCTCATCGGCGACCACCGCCTTGGGCCGGGCTCCACCCAGCGATGACCCTGGCGCCATCAGGAGACGCACATCCTCATCCAGTTCACCATCCGGATCATCTTCCACCTGTCGGGCCTGCGCTTCCAGGATGCGCAGGCGGGTCAGGGGCGGCACGCTGGATCCACGCGGCGCGGCGATCCATCCCCGGCCCGGCTCCCGCAGTCGCACCGCCCCCAGGCGGAGGCGGTCATCAACCCCCAGCAGGTAGTCCCATACGGTCAGACGCGCCGGCTGGGTGGTCTCCCCCCGCCGCCGCTGCTGGGCGCGCCGGCGATCCATCAGGCGGCGTCCCCAGCGGTCGGGGCTGATGTCCTGGAGAAAGCCGAATGTCGGTCGTCCCCCGGCGGGGTACTGGTCGCCCAGGTAGGCCCCCAGGCCTGGATCGATCTGACCGACGACCAGCGGCAGTTCGGGATCCTGCGTGCTGAGGTCGACCCGGATCTGGACACCGTGTTGCTGCGACGGCCTGACATGGGCCTGGCCGATCCGCAAGGGGCGAGGCTGACCGACGCCGTCGAGCATGATGTCCACGGTGGTCGGCATCATGGATGCGGCTCCTCGGGCGCCGGCTTGGACAGAATGCGGACGAGGTCATCGGTCGACAGCACACGTGGGGGCGCTTGCGATGTCGTCGGCAGAGGCTCCGTCGATCTGGCGTGCGGCTTCGACGCAGATGCCTTGGGTCCTGGTCGCGAGGCGCGCCGGTGGCTGATCTTCTCGATGAGGGGCGCATCCTGAAGATCGCGTCCCAGGGGATCGTTGGCTGCCACCTGATCGACATCGGCAGCGAGACCGAGTGCCTGGAACACGGCGAGGTAGGCCGCGATGGTCACCGTGCCTTCGCCCTGCTCGACCCGGCGCAGGGTGAATTCGGTGAGGCCGGCCCGCTGCGCCATCTGCTTCCGCGTGATCCGGCGGCGGCTGCGGGCGAGGGCGATGCGGGTCCCCAGGCTGGCCAGGGATTGCTCAACCGCCGGGAGGAGATGGGTGATCTGGCGTGCCATTGACATCAATATATGCATGTAATTTTATAATTACAAGCAATCAATTGATATCAACGGAATGCATGTATCGAGGAGTCAGGACGGCAGGTCTTTCACTTCCGGCTGACTTCGACCAGATTCCGTGCTTGTGCACAGCGGCGAGGGCACACGCATTGGGTCAACGCAAACCCATGTCGGT
>Ga0105046_10010834_pt1 | contig 14181 bp, 10 predicted proteins | sample MAT03_FD_78385 | JGI IMG/M metagenome (GOLD analysis project Ga0105046, IMG submission 78385) | Freshwater microbial communities from Lake Fryxell liftoff mats and glacier meltwater in Antarctica - MAT-03 (megahit assembly) | ecosystem: Environmental > Aquatic > Freshwater > Ice > Liftoff... | reverse complement strand
TGGCGCGGCAGCCTCACCGACCGCATCCTCATGTTCTCCGCCGTCATCGGCATGAGCATCTCACTCCTCGTCTACGTCGTCCTCGGGCAGTACTTCGGGGCCTATTGGCCCCAACGCGAGCTCGGCCTCAACTGGTTCGCCGTCTCAGGCTGGGAGCCACTCTTCACACCCGCCGGCCTCCGCCCCGACAACTGGCTTCACTACGCGCTCCTCCCCGTCATCATCTCCGTCGTCCTCACCATCGGCTACGACACCCGCTTCTACCGCGCCATCATGGTCGAGGAAACCGGCAAAGACTACATCGTCACCGCCATCGCCAAGGGCGCCTCCAAGCCCAAGATCATGTTCGTGCACATGCTCAAAAACGCCATGATCCCCATCATCACCCACGTGATGATCACCATCCCCTTCCTCATCTCCGGCTCCATCGTCATGGAGACCTACTTCCGCATCCCCGGCATGGGCCAGACCCTCATCACCGCCATCAACTCCAAAGACTTCCCCGTCATCCAGGCCTTCACCGCCGTCTTTGCCGCCCTCTTCATCGCCACCAACATCCTCACCGACGTCCTTTACGCCGTGTTCGACCCCCGCGTCCGCCTGTCTTAGTTTGGCCCCTTGACAGTTCGACCATTTGGCAGTTTGGACCCACCTCCCTGCTCACCGCCTTCCGAAAATCCCGCGGCTTCGGCAAGTTCACCCGCAACCGATGGGCCATGTTCTCCATGGCCATCATCCTCGTCTACCTCGCCATCGCTCTCTGGATCTTCTCCCTCGAATCCATCAACGCCGTCGGCAAAGCCACCAACACCTTCGACTTCAATAGCCATCCCCTCTTGGGCGCCTTCCTCCCCGAACGCACCGCCGAACGCGCCGGCCCCCGCTGGCTCCCCGGCTTCGGCTCCGCCCAAAGCGACTCGCGCCGGCTCGATCAGGCCGACTTCCTCCTCCAGTTCGCCGAGGGCGCCGCTAATCAGGCCGCCAAGTCCGATTCCCCAGACGAACAGCGCCGCAGCTTCGCCCTCCCGCAAAACCGCCTTGCCGAACGCCGCCTGCCCGATCTGGCCCTCGCCGAGTTCAAGCCCTTGCTCGAACAGGCCCAGGCGAGCTTCCGCTCGCTCGATGAAACCCGTCGCCGCCGCGTCGAGCTTGCCAAAGCCGCCACGGCCTTCGACCGCATCGCCCCGCTCCTCAAGTCCTGGTCCACCTCCGCCACGCTCGACGCCGGCGATCTCCAAAGGCTCCGCGCCGATCTGGCCGCGAGCCTCGAAGAGCTCTCGTTCATCGCCCAGGACTACGCCAAGTTTGCACCTGCCACCGACCCCCTCGCCGCCCACGACGGCCGCGCCCTCGAAGACGCCGCCTCCGCCCTCGCCAACGTCGCCCCCGCCGCTTCGCCCGTCGACCAAAACCTCCTCGACGCCTACCGCGTTGCCATGGTTGCGGCCGACAAAGCCATACCCGCCCCCACGCCCGAGACCATCGCCCGCATCGAGGCCGACGTCGCCAAGCTCATGCCCTATCCCACGGGCCTCGCGGGCCGTGTCTACGACCTCCGCCTCGCCCTCGGCACCGACGCCCAAGGCCGCTCCATCCTCATCCGCGGCATCTACTCCGCCAAGGTCGCCATCCAGGTCGGCGTCATCGTCGCCCTCGGCGCCGTCCTCTTCGGCTCATTCCTCGGGGCCTCCGCCGCCTACTTCGGCGGCCGCACCGACCACGCCGTCGCCTGGCTCTACTCCACCCTCTCCTCCCTCCCCCAGCTCGTCCTCCTCGCCGTCCTCACCTTCATGTTCCTGGGCAGCCGCGTCGAAAACACCCTCATCCCCATCTACGCCGCCCTCGGCATGACCTTCTGGATCGGCCCCTGCCGCGTCATCCGCGGCGAAGTCCTCAAAGCCAAAGAACTCGAATACGTCCAGGCCAGCCGCGCCATGGGCTTCGGCCGCTTCTACATCCTCCTCAAGCACATCCTCCCCAACACCTCCCACCTCATGTTCATCCAGTTCTCCCTCCTCTTTATCGCCGCCATCAAGAGCGAGGTCATCCTCACCTTCCTGGGCCTGGGCCTCAAAGAAGGCGCGTCCTGGGGACTCATGATCTCCCAGGCCGCCCCCGAAGTCGTCAACGGCCTCTTCTGGCAGATCGGCGCCGCCACCGTCCTCATGCTCGTCCTCGTCCTCGCCTTCAACGTCGTCTCCGACGCCCTCCAAGACGCCTTCGACCCCAAGCACGTCGGCTGACCCGCACACCCCTCCCCGCATCGAGAGCCCCATGCCCAAGCAGAAGCCCGACCGCAAGGCCAAGTCAGACCCCAAGCCCAAGCTCGACCCCGCGCCCAAGGCCCTCAAGCGCATCGTCCGCGATCTGCCCCAGCCCCTGGGCCAGATCATCGTCATTCAGGAGATCGAGGCTCCCGACGTCGACGCCGTCCGCATCCCCACCGACCAGGCCGACCAGTACGACGCCTTCCGCCTCCTCTCCCAACTCCCCGAGATCGCCGACGCCGCCCGAGAGGTCCTGGGCCTCGAACGCTTCGTCATCGAGCAGACCTCCATCGTCCCCGTCATGCGCACCGAAGACGACGACCAGCACTACGGCCTCGTCGTCGCCTTCTACACCGCCGACGAGGGCGTCGTCCAATGCCTCGTCATCCCCTTCGAAGACGGCACCGAGATCCGCGTCTCACAGGCCACCGAAGAATGAACGCGACCACCCCCATCCTCCAGGTCCGCAACCTCTCCACCTGCTTCCGCACAGACCGCGGCGTCGTCACCGCCGTTGACGACGTCTCCTTCGACGTCTTCCCCGGCGAAACCCTCGGCATCGTCGGCGAATCCGGCTGCGGCAAAACCGTCACCTCCAAATCCATCATGCGCCTCCTCCCCGAGCGCACCAGCTTCATCAAGCCCCAATCCCGCGTCCTCTTCGACGGCCTCAACCTCGCCCACGCCCCAGAGCCCGAGCTCCGCAAGATCCGTGGCAAACGCATCGCCATGATCTTCCAGGAGCCCATGACCTCCCTCAACCCCGTCTTCACCGTCGGCTGGCAGATCGAAGAAGCCCTCAAATATCACACCACACTCGACTCCTCCGCCCGCCGCAAACGCGTCGTCGAAATGCTCAAGCTCGTCGAGATCCCCAACCCCGACCAACGCGCCGGCGAATACCCACACCAGCTCTCCGGCGGCATGCGCCAACGCGTCATGATCGCCATCGCGCTCTGCTGCGAACCCGCCATCCTCATTGCCGACGAACCCACCACCGCGCTCGACGTCACCATCCAGGCTCAGATCCTCCAGCTCATGGACGGCCTCAAACGCCGACTCGGCACCGCCACCATCCTCATCACCCACAACCTGGGCGTCGTCGCCCAGATCTGCGACCGCGTCCTCGTCATGTACGCCGGACGCGTCGCCGAACAGGGCAGCGTTCGCCAGATCTTTCACGAGCCCCAACACCCCTACACCGCCGCCTTGCTCCGCTCCATCCCCAAAGCCGGCCGCAAAGTCCCCGGCCAACGCCTCTCCGTCATCGAAGGCATCGTCCCCAGCCTCTTCGACCTCCCTGCCGGCTGCCGCTTTCAAGGCCGCTGCGCCTTCAAGCAGCCACGCTGCGTCGAGCAAGAGCCCACCCTCCTCCCCGTCGGCGCTGCCGGCGGCCACGACGCCTCCCCCTCCGGCCTCGCCACCGGCCGCGCCGTCCGCTGCCACTTCCCCATAACCTCTGCTCCAACGCGCCCTTCCACGCACGCCTAAGCCCCGCCTCCGCCTAGCCTTGAGCCTTCACCTCTCCGGAGTCAGACCATGTCCATCCTCACACTCGCCCAGATCCGCACCGACCTCCTCTTCATCGGCATCATCCTCGGCCTGGGCGCCCTCGTCGCCTTCATCGCCCCCTTCTTCCCCGCCGTCCGCCGCAACAACGCCATCCTCGCACCCTGCATCGTCATCATCACCCTCGTCCTCAGCCTCGCCGCCGTCTTCGGCCTCCTCGTCGTGATCCACGCCGCCAGCGCCTGAGCCGCGGCCCGCGCGGGCCAACACGCCCACATGCCCCTCCTCCAGGTCCGCAACCTCGTCAAACACTTCCCCGTCCGCGGCGGCGTCTTCAACTCCGTCGTCGGGAACGTCCACGGCGTCAACGGCGTCTCCTTCGAAATCGACAAAGGCGAAGTCCTCGGCATCGTCGGCGAGTCCGGCTGCGGCAAATCCACCCTCGGCAAAATGGTCATCCGACTCATCGAGCCCACCTCCGGCTCCGTCAGCTACGACGGACAAGACCTCACCACCCTCGACCACGCCGGCATGATGCCCCTCCGCCGACGCATGCAGATCATCTTCCAGGATCCCTACTCCTCCCTCAACCCCCGCCTCACCGTCGCCGCCCTCCTAAACGAGGTCATCCGCTTCCACGACATCATCGACGCCACCGACCCTGCCGAGACCGACCGCTACATCGATTCCCTCCTCGACAAAGTCGGCCTCCGCCCCGAAGCCAAGCACAAGTTCCCCCACGAGTTCTCCGGCGGTCAACGCCAACGCATCGGCATCGCCCGCGCCCTCGCCGTCAAGCCCGATTTCATCGTCGCCGACGAGCCCGTCTCCGCACTCGACGTCTCCATCCAGGCCCAGGTCCTCAACCTCATGATGGACCTCAAAGACGAGTTCGGCCTCACCATGATGTTCATCTCGCACGACCTCAAAGTCGTCGAGCACTTCTGCGACCGCGTCATGGTCATGTACCTCGGCTTCTCCGCCGAGCTCCTCCCCGCAGACGACCTCCACGCCCGCGTCCAGCACCCCTACTCCAAAGCCCTCCTCGGCGCCAACCCCATCGACGACCCCGACGACCGCCGCCCTCTCACCGTCCTCCAAGGCGACGTCCCCAGCCCCTACACCCTCCCCAAAGGCTGCCCCTTCGCCGGCCGCTGCCCCCTCGTCATGGACCGCTGCCGCAACGAGCACCCCAAGCTCGAAATCAAAAAAGCCGGCCACCCCGTCGCCTGCTTCGCCGTCGAATAACCTCCAACCCCGCCGCGCTCCAACATGAGCCGTATCGACCTCCATACACACATCCTCCCCGAACGCTGGCCCTCATGGACCCGGCGCACCGGTTACGCCGGCTGGATCGAACTCGCCCACCACACCCCCGGCTGCGCCCGCATGGAGCAAACCCTCCCCGACGGCTCCCGCAAATCCTTCCGCGACATCGCCGCTAACTGCTGGGACCCCGCCCTCCGCCTCCGCGAGATGGACTCAGCCCGCATCGATCTCCAAGTCCTCTCCACCGTCCCCGTCATGTTCTCGTCATGGGCCAAACCCCACGACGCCCTCGACCTCCACCGCCTCCTCAACGATCACATCGCCGAAGTTGCCCGCGCCCACCCGCGCCGCTTCGCCTCTCTCGCCTGCGTCCCGCTGCAAGACCCCGACCTCGCCTGCCGCGAGCTCGAACGCTGCGTCAACTCCCTCGACTTCCGCGGCGTCCAGATCGCCACCCACGTCAACGGCCAAAACCTCGACGAGCCCGCCCTCTTCCCCTTCTTCCAAACCGCCGCCCGACTCAACGCCGCCGTCTTCGTCCATCCCTGGGACATGCTCGCCCCCGAACGAACCGCACGCTACTGGATGCCCTGGCTCGTCGGCATGCCCACCGAGACCACCATCGCCATCAGCTCCGTACTCTTCAGCGGACTCCTCGACAAGCTCCCCACGCTCCGCATCGGCTTCGCCCACGGCGGCGGCTCCTTCCCCGGCACCCTCGGCCGCATCGCCCACGGCTTCGCCGCCCGACCCGACCTCTTCCCCCCCGACGCCCACCCGCCGCACCACTATCTCGCCAACCCCGCCACCAACACCCCCGCGCGCTTCTGGGTCGATTCCCTCACCCACGAGCCCCACGCCCTCCGCACCCTCCTCCGCGTCATGCACCCGCGCCGCGTCGCCCTCGGCTCCGACTACCCCTTCCCCCTCGGCGAAGCCCTCCCCGGCAGCCTCATCGACACCATGCCCGAACTCGACGCCCCCACCCGCGCCCACCTCTTCTCCGGCGCCGCCGCCGAGTTCCTCGCCCTTGCGCCCGGGTCATTCGCCTAATCTGGCCCATGCCCCTCACCGCCGCCCTCCGCAACCAGTTCGAGGCCCACGCGCCCTTCGCTCTCACGCTCGACGTCGCCGATCCCCTACGCGCCGCCCGCGACGAGTTCTTCATCCCCAGCGGCCCCGACGGCCACCCCGTCGTCTATCTCTGCGGAAACTCCCTGGGCCTCCAGCCCCGCGCCGTCCACGCCGCCATCCACAAACACCTTGACGACTGGGCCCGCCTCGCCGTCGAGTCCCACTTCCACGGCCACGATCCCTGGAAGCTCTATCACAAAGCCTTCGCCGAGCCTCTCGCACGACTCGCCGGCGCCAAGCCCGTCGAAGTCGTCGCCATGAACGGCCTCACCGTCAACCTCCATCTGCTCATGACCTCCTTCTACCGACCCACCGGCCGCCGAACCAAGATCGTCATCGAAGACACCGCCTTCCCCTCCGATTCCTACGCCGTCGCATCCCAAGCCCGCCTCCACGGCCTCGACCCCGCCACCACCATCCTCCGCCTCAAGCCCCGCCCCGGCGAACACACCCTCCACACCGAAGACATCCTCGCCACCATCCGCGAGCACGGCCCAGACCTCGCCCTCGTCATGCTCGGCGCCGTCAACTACCTCACCGGCCAGTGGTTCGACATGCCCGCCATCACCGCCGCCGCCCACGACGCCGGCGCCATCGTCGGCTGGGACTGCGCCCACGCCATCGGCAACGTCCCCCTCAAGCTCCACGACATCAACGCCGACTTCGCCGTATGGTGCTCGTACAAGTACCTCAACAGCGGCCCCGGCGCCATCGCCGGCGCCTTCGTCCACGAACGTCACGCTCGCAGCTTCGAGCTCCCCCGACTCGCCGGCTGGTGGGGCCACGACGAGGCCACCCGCTTCAAGATGGGCCCCGACTTCTCCCCCAGCATCGGCGCCGACGGCTGGCAGATCGCCAACCCCCCCATCTTCTCCGCCGTCCCCCTCCGCGTCTCCCTCGACCTCTTCGACCGCTTCGGCATCGCCGCCTTGCGCGAAAAGTCCATCAAGCTCACCGCCTACGCCCAATGGTGGATCGAACACCTCAACCACCGCGCCGCCCAAAGCGCCGCCAGCAGTGGGGGCCCACCCGCCATCACCATCCTCACCCCCTCCGATCCATCCCGCCGCGGCTGCCAGCTCTCCCTCACCGTCGCCCAAGACCCCCGCGCCTTCCACTCTGCCCTCAATGCCGCCGGCGTGATGTGCGACTTCCGCGAACCCAACGTCGTCCGCATCGCACCCACCCCGCTCTACAACTCCTACCACGACATCTACCGCTTCGGCCACACCCTCGCCAACCACCTCCACCTGCAACCCTGATCCCCACCCTCGCCTCCGCGCCCTCGGCTTCAGCCAGGAATCTGCCGTGCTTTGGGTATCCTCCGGACGGGCTCTTTTCCCTCCCCCTCCGCGCGCGGTTCAAACAGAATCCGTGTAACCGCCGCGCCCCGCTCTTTCGCCTCTCTTCATCCCCTTCGCGACCTTCGCGGTGCATAACTCCGACTCATGCCCCGTGACGGAAGTCGCTCAACCCTTCGCCGCCCCCGCACCACCAACCGGCGGCTCCCAAGTGCTCTTGATGAAGTACGTATCCAGCTGCTCCTGCGTCACCGTGCTCGGCGAACGCACCATCAAGTCCTGACCAATCTGCGTCTTCGGGAACGCGATCACATCGCGGATGTTCTCCGTCCCGCAGATGTGCATGATCAACCGGTCGAACCCGAACGCGATCCCCGCGTGCGGCGGCGCCCCATAGCTCAACGCCTCAAGGAGGAAGCTGAACTTCTCCTTCGCCTGCTCCGGCGTCAACCCCAAAAGCTGGAACACCTTCGACTGCACCGCCTTGTCGTGGATCCGCACCGAACCGCCCGCGATCTCGCTCCCGTTGAGCACGATGTCGTACCCCGCACTCACGATGCTCTCGATCGCGTCGTCGTCTCCCAACCCCGCGCTCACGAACTGATCCCGCTGGTCGTCCCGCGGCGCCGTGAACGGATGGTGCATCGCCACCCACTTGCCCGATTCCTTGTTCTTCTCAAACATCGGGAAGTCGATCACCCACAAAAACTTCCACGGCCCGCCCTGCGCCCCCGGCTTGGGCACCAGCCCCATGTCCCGGGCCACCTGCTGCCGCAGCTCGCCGATCGCCTTCGTCGCGATCGAATACGTATCCGCCACCATCAACACCGTGTCCCCTGCCTGCAGGCCCAGGGACTCGATCCACTCCGCCCGCGCCGGCTCGAGGAACTTGGCGCAGCCCGTGTCAAACTTCACCCCGCCCGAGCCATCCGCGATCAGCTTGGCCGTCGCCACGCCGCCCGCGCCAAACCGCTTCACCAGCTCGCTGTAGCCGTCGGTGATCTTCCGCGTCAGCTTCTCCGCACCGCCCGGCACCCGCATCGCCTTCACCACGCCGCGCTTCGAGTTGTACCGCGGCCGCTCCTTTCCCTTCTCCAGCGCGCCCTTGAACACGCCGAAATCCGTCCTCCCCGCCAGCTCGCTCACGTCGTTGGTGTACAGCTCGTACCGCGTGTCCGGCCGGTCGATCCCATAACGCTCCATCGCGTCGCGATAGCTCATCCGCTCGATCGCCGGCACCGCATACCCCAGCATCTCCTTCCAGAAATGCCGCACAAACCCCTCCATCATCTCCATCACATGATCCCGACGCACAAAGCTCATCTCCAGATCGATCTGCGTGAACTCCGGCTGCCGATCCGCCCTCGGGTCCTCATCCCGGTAACACTTGCAAATCTGCATGTACCGGTCCGCGTTCGCCACCATCAAAATCTGCTTGAACAACTGCGGGCTCTGCGGCAACGCATAAAACGCCCCCGGCACGTTCCGGCACGGCACCACAAACTCCCGCGCCCCCTCCGGCGTGCTCTTGTACAACGCCGGCGTCTCGATCTCCAAAAACCCGTTCCCGTGGAAATAGCTCCGCACAGCCATGTACGCCCGCGACCGCGTCGCCAACACCTTCTGCATCGCCGGCCTACGCAGGTCCAGATACCGGTACTTCAGACGCAGCTCCTCGTTGGGAAGCTCAAGCTGATCGTCCGGAATGAACGGCGGGTTCTCCGTCTTGTTGAACACCTCCAGCTTCGTCACCACCAGCTCCACCTTGCCCGTCCCCAGCTTGGCGTTCTCCCCGCCCACGCGCACGCGCACCTGCCCCTCGACCCCCACGCAATCCTCATTGCGCAGCTTGTCCGCCGAGCCCATCATGCCCGTGTGCAGGTGCTTGTCGCCCGTCTCATGAACGCCCGCCGCCTCGGCGTCCTCGCGGTCAAACACCAGCTGCGTCACGCCGAACCGATCCCGAAGGTCGATGAAGATCAGGTTGCCGTGATCCCGGTACGCGTTCACCCACCCGTTGAGACGGGCGGTCTGACCAACGTGCGCTTCGCGGAGTTCGCCACAAGTATGGGTTCGATGGAGCATGGGGCCCTAGCGTAGGGCCCCCAGCCCCCCCGGCCCAAAAAGCACAGCCGGCAGGCCGCGGACCCCGCTCAGATCCGCGCCCTGCCCGGCCGCGCTCGCGTGTCCCCAAATCAACCCGCACCCGCCCCCCGTCCTGTGGGCGCGAGGGTCGATTCAAATGGACAACGCACCGACTACGCGATGATGTAAGCCCTTACTTAGAAAACCCACGAGAACCCAAACCACCAGCAACCATCAACCCAGCTCTCGCCGGGCGCTTGTCCATTCGCAGGCCACCACTTTCAAGTTGCATAAAGCACACGCTAAAAAGCCTCTACTTGCAGCCCCACACCCGTCAAGGTGCAACCCCAACGACCAAACGTCCCGCAGCTTGCCAAACTTCTGCCCCCGCCCCCCCCGCCACCCGCACCCGCGCGCTCATCGCCTCCATCACCCGCCGCCGACCCAAACGTCGTGACCCCACAACCACCTCTGCCTCATTCAAAGCACTCCGGCGTAACATCAACCGTTGCCCCGCCAATCACCACATCGCCAGCCCACCGCCACCACCCCGGCCAACCCTTCTCGCCTCGCCGTGATCTTCGGCGACCAGTTGGACGAGCACGCCCCATTGCTCGCCAAGCTGAACCCAACCACCGACACCGTCCTCATGATGGAGGTCGCCCAAGAATCGCAGCACGTCCCCAGCCACGTGCAACGGACCGTGCTCTTCCTCTCCGCGATGCGACACTTCGCCGATCACCTCCAGGCCCGGGGCTTTCAAGTCCGCTATATCCGCCTCGAAGACCCCGCCAACACGCACTCTTTCACCACCGAGCTGGCCCGCGCGATCGCCGATCTGCGCCCATCCGAACTGCTCTGCACCTGGCCCGGCGAGTGGCGCATCCTGCAGCAAGTTCAGTCATGGTCCCAGCGATTCAAGCTCCCCGTCACCGTGTTGCCCGACGAGCACTTCATCACCACCGCCCAAGCCTTCTCCGACTGGGCCGCCGGCCGCCGTGGCCTGACGATGGAGTACTTCTATCGCGAACAGCGCCGCAAAACCGGCTACCTCATGGCCGGCAAGCCGCCCCAGCCCGAAGGCGGCGACTGGAACTACGACGCCGGCAACCGCCAGTCCTTCGGCCGGTCCGGTCCCAAGCCGCCGCCGCCCCAGCCACCCCGCTTCACGCCCGACAGCATCACCCGTGCAGTGATCGACGCCGTACGCAGCCGCCTGCCCAACCTTCCCGGTCGGCTCGACTCGCACGACGCCTTCGCCTGGCCAGTCACCCGCGCACAAGCCCTCGCCTCGCTCAAAGACTTCATCCAGCACCGCCTCGCCGGCTTCGGGCCGCACGAAGACGCCATGTGGACCGACACACCCTTTGTCTACCACTCGGTCCTGTCGCCGGCACTCAACCTCAAACTCTTGAACCCCCGCGAGTGTTGCCAGGCCGCGATCGCCGCGTATCAAAGCAAACAGGCGCCGCTCCAGTCGGTCGAAGCGTTCATCCGCCAGATCATCGGCTGGCGCGAGTTCATCCACGGCGTCTACTGGCTCGAAGGCCCCGACTACGCCCAACGAAATAGCCTCAATCAGCACGGCCAACTCCCCGAGTTCTACTGGACCGGCCAAACCGACATGGCCTGCATGCGCCAAGCCCTCACCCAGGTCCTCGACATCGCCTATGGCCACCACATCCAACGCCTCATGATCACCGGCAACTTCGCCCTCCTCAGCGGCGTTCACCCCAAAGCCATCAGCGATTGGTACCTGGGCATGTACGCCGACGGCGTCGACTGGGTCACGCTCCCCAACACCCTCGGGATGGTCATGCACGCCGACCGCCGCCCCGGCAGCACCGCAGGCGTCACCGGGCTCGTCGGCACCAAGCCCTACGCCGCCAGCGGCAAATACATCCAACGCATGAGCAACTACTGCTCCGGCTGCCGCTACGACCCCGCCGAACGCACCGGCCCAAACGCCTGCCCGTTCACCGTGTTCTACTGGGACTTCCTCATTCGCAACCGCGACCAACTCGCCCCCAACAACCGCATGGCGATGATGTTCAAAAACGTCGACGCAATCCCCCCCGAAACACTCGTGCAGATCTCCATCGATGCCAAATCGCTCCGCAAGCAATGGGGCATCGACCCGCGTTGAAGAACATCGACACGCCCAGACTCGGTTCCCCGGATTCCCATCTCCCCCCGCGCCCTTGCACGCGCCGCAGCTCCATCAAGCCGAATCAACCGCGAAGCTCGCCAAGATCACGAAGAAGATCAGTCTTCTCGCTGTGACCCACTCCAAGCCCCCACCCTTCCGCCTCTCTTCGTGCCCTTCGCGCCCTTCGCGGTGAACTCGGCGCATCCGGCTGCGGCTCGCTCAAGCGCCACCACCAACCGGAACGCGCCTCACACACCCTTCTCAAAAATATCACCCCCTATCGACGCCCTTTGCGCGCAAACTTCGGTCGATGCACCCGCGCCGACTTGCCCCGACGCGTTCTGGCTGCACACTCCCCTTCATGGCCACCGCGCTCCTCCCGCCCGCCCAGATCGAATCCTTCAACACCGCTCTCGCCGCCGCCAAGCGCGTCGCGCTCGATCACGTTGTCACCGCCGCCCAGACCGAGCTCGCCTCCTCCATCGCCCCGGCCCTGCTCGACGTCCTCCGCGCCATCCTCCGCACACCCTTCCTCACCCCCTACCGCGAGCCCCGCCCGCGCACGCCCACGCCCACCCCCGCGCCCGCCCTAACGCAATCGCCTTCCACCCCGCCCCCGGCCGCGCACACCGCGAATAATCCGCCGTGCCCCGCCAACACCTCACCGCCGCCGCCCTCACCCTCCTCGCTGGCCTCACCGGTCTCGCCGGCTGCGTCACCCCCGCCATCCCCGGCCAATCCGCCGCGCTCGACGCCGCATCCGCCGACCCCGCCAACACACGCACCAGCTCCCTCACCACCTCCGACGCCGCATCCACCAACACCGCGACACCCGCCGCCACCGCCGCTTCACCCGCGCCCGACGGCCTCTACCGCGCCACCGTAATGAGCCGCTTCGCCGGGCCCATCGCCGTCCGCTTCACCGCCCAAGCCTCCTCCGACGGCCGCTCCTTCAAAGCCAATACCCGCCCCGGCGTCGCGTGGGCCTGGATGTCCGGACTCGAACGCACCTTCGGCCCCCTCCTCGCCGCCTTCATCTTCCCCAGCGGCATGATCCTTCACTGGACCAGCTCCGCACCAACTTCCACTACCCCCGGCGAAGGCTGGATCGGCATCACCACCATCGGCCCCTTCCGCGCCCGCACCTACATCGCCGCCCCCGGCGCCCCCGTCGAGATCCGCCAACGCGACGGCAAGGCCTTCGCCTACTTCACCTTCAAGCCCCTCGCCTCTTCCGCAACATCACCCGCCGCCGACACTGACTACCGCCAACTCGTCACCGAGATGCGCGCCGCCGTCGCCGATAAGTTCTACGACCCCGCCGCCGCCGACTCGCCCGACTTCCAGGGCTTGCTCACCGACCTCGACGCCGTCGCCGGCGACGCCCAGGACGACCTCGAGTTCATCTTCGGCACCATCATGTCCTGGCGCCGCCGCGAGGGCCTGCCGCTCCCCGTCATGTACCGCCCGCACGACCCGGCCCTCTACCAGCCGCCCTTCAAAAACCCCGCCGACGAAATCCAGCCACTCTCCTTGAAGCCCGCCGAGCCCGACCTCGCGCCGCTGGTCACGATCAACCTGCTCAAGTCCGTCGAAGAAGTTGACCGCATCATGAGCGAGGCCCGCTCCGCCGCCGCCAACCCGTCCACGGGCCTGGCGCTCGATCTTCAGAACACCGCCGGGCTCGACTTCGCCGGCCTCCGCCTCGTCGCCTGGTGCATCGACCGCCCCGTCGACGGCGGGTTCTACTTCGGCCGCGCCTGGCGCGACCGCCTGGCCGACGAAGCCACCCGCGCCGCCGCCCGCGCCGAGATCCCGCGCTTCGAACTCCGCACACCCGCCGACTACGCCCAGGCCCGTGCCGCGCTCGACCGCGTCGGGGCCGTCGCGCTCACCATCCACCCTGCCGATTCAAACACCCGCCCTCCGCGGCTCGCGATCGTGGTCTCCAAGCGCACCGCCGCCGTCGCCGAGGCCGCCGCCGCGATCCTCATGCACGCACGCCGCCAAGGCCAGATCCCCGCCGCCCAGCTCCGCTTCTTCGGCGAAGCCACCACCCGCCGCGTGATGCTCGGCGACGACTACCCGCTCAGCCAAGGCTGGGTCACGCGCCTCTCCCTCTTCGACTGGTCGATCGACGCCACCCCCACCCGCCGCCAAGACACCGGCGACAACAAAGGCGTCGCCGTCGACCGCGCCCTCTCCCGCGCCACCGCCATCCGCGCCGCCCGCCGCTCCGCCGCCGCCCCACCCGAAAACTAGAACGCTTCCGCAAACCAATACCACCTCAACGCGAAGGTCGCCAAGAGAATCATGCTGCTCACCATCGATCCCCGTGCCGTGCGCGGTTGGGTCCGTGAGTACACCATTGCATGGCGTTCCTTCAGCCCGAAGGGCCGCAACATGACAGCCGGGGGCAGAGTCGGCTCGGCGACGACACTCCCGAAACACCAGCCGTCAAACGTCT
>Ga0105046_10010833_pt1 | contig 14181 bp, 9 predicted proteins | sample MAT03_FD_78385 | JGI IMG/M metagenome (GOLD analysis project Ga0105046, IMG submission 78385) | Freshwater microbial communities from Lake Fryxell liftoff mats and glacier meltwater in Antarctica - MAT-03 (megahit assembly) | ecosystem: Environmental > Aquatic > Freshwater > Ice > Liftoff... | reverse complement strand
CTTGCGGCGTGTACAAGAGTTTTTTGGAAAGATCGTAGAGGGTTCGTTGTTCGTCGGCTAAGTACATAAATAAAGAGGCAAAAAAGCAAAGGGCAAAAAGGCAAAGGGCAAAACTCTCGCAAAAGTAGTGGATATGAACTGTTTGAGGCTGTAATATTGGGAAATGAAATTGAAAATGTAGTCTTTTTGCGAGACCCAAAGGTAAGCCCTGAAAGGGCGTAATAACTAACTTAGGGCATCGCCCTAATGAAAAAGCCACCCCGGAACTTCCCCGAGATGGCTTTGTACGAATACCACCTTTTTTCTTGGCCAAAACCTCGTAGGTTTTTTTTAAACCTACGAGGTTTAAAGCAACGCTCGATTTACATTTTTGGCATCAATACCGCGTCAATTGACTGTATCACGCCATTCGACTGGTACACATCGAAGGTGTTGATGTTGGCGGTGTTGCCGTTTTCGTCTTTTACCATGATGTTGCGCGCACCGTTCATCATAAAGGTCAGGGTGCCACCACTTACGGTTTTCAGCTTGTTGTTGCCTTTTTTGATCATTTTCGACAGGGCATTGAAGTCATACCTCTAGGGCAGACGCATGATGGCAGCACAGAATCGAGCGTTTTTTAAGACATTTCGAGGGCCGCTTTTTTTGACTTACGATCGCCGAGTTCATTTTCCGGCTTTTCGATTGATTCAAAAAAAGGCCTCAGCGCAACGTCAATCGCCAGTATACCCCTCAACTGATTGCATGAAACACAAGAGCCACGCTGAACAACCAGCGTGGCTCTTATCATTTCAGCAAACTCATAACTCATAACTTATAACTCATAACTCATCACTCATAACTCATCACTCATAACTTCTTCAAGATGAAGGCTGCCACTTCCTTCGCCTTCGCCAAGTTATCATGTGGTTTGTCCTCATGTTCCAGCGCGATATTGATCACATTTTTGTCTTTTTTGACCAATAGTGTGAGCGTACTGGAGCTCCAAACGGCATCATCGCCAAGACCCGTGACATCTTCTTCGTAGGTGCCACGGCGGTCGCGGCGCAGCATGGCCATTTGTTGTGTGGAGTGCACATCGGAAGTGTAATCGAACAACTGCACCACCAGGCGGTTGGAAGGATTGAGGTAAGTGGCGCCTTCTTTTTCGTTGTTGCTTTCCCGTTCTTTCCAATCAGGCTTCTGCCAGGTGCGCAGGCAAAACACCTGATCGGGCAGGGAGCGGCTGTTGAGGGTGCTGGAATCAGCGTTAAAGTTGAATATCTGGGCAACCTCTGCGTCAGTAATCAGGTCACAACCGTAGTTTTTCCAGGAATCTCTTTTTACATATTCTGGCTCTGAATTCGCTACTTCTTGTTTGCAAGCGGCAAAATGGAGTAGCAGGCAGGCAAGTGGGACAAGTATTTTCATGAGAAGATGGTGTAAGGACTGGATTGACATTTTTCTTTGCCGCACAAAGATACCACACTCAAAACTCGTATTTATGACTATTCGAGGCATAAAAAGGATGTTGAAGCACTCAAATGCCTGTTTCCATCTAAAAACAACCTGGGCTAAGAGGTGACATTATTTTCTTTTGATCTTTGGAAGATTTAACAAACAGCGTTTGACAAAAATATTTTTTTGCACATTTGCCCCGCTGCTTTTTTTTAAGCCCCCATCAGGGAACTAAAAATCTGCAATTCAACACCTTTTTCATACTAACTCAACCGAAATAATTATGGCAGAAACGCCTACTACACAAACCACTGGCAAATTCCCTTCCAGTATTAAGTACATCATCGGGAACGAGGCGGCCGAACGCTTCAACTATTATGGACTGCGGGCAATCCTGACCACTTTTTTGGTGGCGACATTTTACAACGCTTCTAAATCTACGGATCCTGCTGTGATCGAAGCCGCCAATGCTACAGCCAACGCCAAAACCCACGATTTCGTGGCCATGACGTACCTGCTGCCGATGTTTGGCGGAATGATGGCCGACTGGTTTTGGGGCAAGTACAAAACCATTCTCTGGCTTTCCTTAGTTTACGCATTTGGCAGTGTGATGCTTGCGCTTTCTGTGGATAGTGAGGTGTTGTTTACCTCCTCCCTCTTGCTTATTGCTGTGGGTGCTGGCGGCATCAAGCCTTGCGTGTCGGCCAACGTTGGCGACCAGTTCGACGAATCGAATTCGCACCTGATTTCCAAAGCATTCGATGCTTTCTATTTTTCCATCAATGCAGGTTCAGTACTGTCAATCCTGCTCATTCCATACTTGTGGGACAAATATGGGCCAGTTGTAGCCTTTGGGGTTCCAGCTATTGCGATGTTGGTGGCAGTGTTTTTCTTCTGGCTGGGCCGATCCAAGTACCGCCGCGTTCCACCACCAAAATATGACAACAACAAACTAGTGATCTTTGTCACTGCTTTCGTATCCCTTCTTATCTGCTATCTATATTGGGATACGATTCCGTCAATCATCAAAACTACACTTGCGGCGGGTCAATCATCTTCACTAATATCTCTTTATCCATTTTGGGAAGCATCTGAAATAACTGCCTCTGGAATGGGCCCAATCTTGGGCTGCTGGTTGATATTAGTGATAATATTGGCTTTTATCTTCAAAAAGCAATGGTTTGCAAAACCAGGCAATTTCATCGGGATCAACTTTTTCGCACTTACCAAAGGCGGCTTTGCTGCTGCCGCCAAGGAATACGGCGATGAAACCATTGAAGGCATAAAATCTGTGTGGCGCGTACTCTCCGTCTTTGCGTTCATCCCAGTTTTCTGGGCATTATGGGATCAAAGCCAATCAGAATGGATTATTCAGGCAAAATCAATGGACTTGAATTGGTTGGGTATTAATTGGAGGGCCGAGCAAATCTCTTTTGTAAATGCCGCTTTCATTCTGATTTACATTCCCCTCTTTTCGTTCGGACTTTATCCTGCACTGAATAAAATGGGCCTAAAAGTCACCCCTTTGCGAAAGATAGGTGCAGGATTTATACTTACAGCCTTGTCTTTTGTCATTATCGCCATTATTCAGACCTGGATTGATGCCGGCCAAGAACCCAATATTAGTTGGCAAATAGGGGCATTTGTGGTGCTTACCGCTGGGGAGGTGCTTATTTCTATCACCTGCCTGGAATACGCCTACACCCAGTCACCGCCATCTATGAAATCCACTATTATGGCTTGCTTCCTGTTGACAGTGACTGTTGGCAACGTAATCGTATCGGTCATACAGCATAGCAAAAGCTCCGGCGGATTTTTCGCCAAATTCCAAGGAGCTGATTTCTTCTGGCTGTTTGTCGGTATTTGCACGGTAACAGCAGTGCTGTTTATGCTGGTGTCGCCACGCATTAAAGAGCGCTCTTACATCGGTTAATAATAAAGCTAAACACGCGGCATGGGGGTTTCCCCAAACCCGCGCTTCCATTTTCCCCCCGTTGGCCCCGCTCGCTTTTTGCTTGCGGGGCCTTTTTTTTTGGCAAAAACAAGCCTAATTGCGCTCTTTGTCTTTCAATTTTCTGAGTTCGATTACCTTTGAAGCTACAACAACACCTTACACATGAATCGCAAATTTCTACACCTGCTCCCCTTTTTCGCGCTTTTGACCTTTTTCACGCCCTCGCTGTCTGCGCAAACGGCTAATTGTCAGTACACCATCATCATGGCTGACTCCTACGGTGACGGCTGGAATGGCGGTATCCTAACGGTTACAAGTGGTGCCCAAACCTCCCAGTTCACCCTGGCAATAGGTTTCGCCGACACCATGACTTTCGACGTTTTAAACGGTTTGCCGCTGACATTCTCCTGGGTAGCAGGCGCTTTTCTCGGAGAAGTATCCTATAAAATACTCGACAATATTGGCGTCATTGTGGCCCAAGCTGCTTCGCCCTTGATGCCCCCAACAGGCACCCTGTTTGCCGGCATTGGCGCTTGTATAACATGCTCAGCGCCGCTTAATTTCAAGGTGGAAAATGTGTGGGACACCTACGCGAAATTGCGTTGGACGGCCAACCCTTCAAGCCCCAACCCTGCTGTGCGCTGGAAAGTTATTTATGGTCTTCAAGGTTTCAACCTCGCCGCTGGGGATGGCGATACGCTGACGACCACTACGCCTAAAATCACGATTAACGGGTTACAGAAGAAGACCTGGTACGATGCCTATATTCAGCAGGATTGCGACACCATTGGTGGGTTTAGCGTCGTCTCCGGCCCTATTTCCTTTGAAACTTACTGGACAAAAGACGTGGGCATCATAGGTGTTGTCAGCCCAACATCGGGCTGCGACCTGGGCCAAGAAACTGTCCGCATTTTGTTGAAAAATTTCGGTGCAGCCCCGCAGTCGCTCATTAATATGCGCTACACGGTGAATGGGGAGGAAGTTAATATTTCAAAACCCGACGACGGCGTGTACACCAATGTGTTGGGAAAAGACAGCATAGAGGTCTTCGCGTTTGAAACGACCTTCGATTTCTCTGCGCCTGGCGAATACGTGATTGTGGCCTACACCAAATTCACCGGCGACCAGGATGTGCTCAACGACACCTTTACGTATTACTTCAACAACCGCTTGCTCTCGCCTTATAACCAGAATTTTGAAAATTGGAATGGCGGCTGGACTGTCAGTGGTGCCGGCACAGGAGCGGCCAGTTTTGAATTTGGCACGCCAAACAAGCCCAGCATCCCGGCTGCGGCCAGTGGGCAAAATGCCTGGGTGACCCACCTTGTTGGCGATTATAACGCGAGCGAGCTTTCCTACCTGGAGTCCCCTTGCTTCGATTTCTCTCAGCTCACCGTGAACCCAGCCATATCCTTCTCCATCGCCCGCGATATGGAAAGCGATTATGATGGCGCATGGCTCGAGGCAACTATCAATGGCGGAAGCTCCTGGACTAAAATTGGTGCCACCAACCAGGGCATAAACTGGTACAATGAAGACATTGTGATGGGCACCCTGATTGGCCAATCATGGTCGGGCACTAGCGGTGGCTGGCAAACAGCGCGGCATACCCTCAACGGCGTAGCAGGCCAGAGTGATGTGCGTTTGCGCTTTGTTTTTGCTTCCGAAACTTCGGTGCAGGCGGGCGGACTTGGGATTGATGACGTGCGTATTTTCCCATCTTTCAACAAAGATTTGGCAGGAACAGGCGTTGTCATTGAAAGCGAGTTGGCACAATGTGGACTTGAAAACGAACCCGTTACATTTTCCTTTGTGAATGTAGGGGCACAAACCCAAAGCAATTTCCAGGTAGCGTATTCGGTGAATGGCGGCACGCCAGTCGTGGAAACCGTGACAAGTGCTATTGCGCCGGATCAGATTCGCAGCTACACCTTCACGACCAAATTCGATAGTCGCGACAAGATTTCCGTTATAAAATGCTGGACTAAGTTGGCGGGTGAATTTGCACCAGCCAATGACTCGGCATCCTATACCATTGACCATCGCCCCTTGCCTACACCATTCAGCGAAAACTTTGAGTCACAGATGATTCCGCAAGGCTGGACGACCAACGGCCTTGTGACCAATGCACACGGGAATACTTCCTATGTGCTGGCTGAAAACCTCTATTCCTCCAATCCGGAAATGGAACACATTTTACCGCGATACGGTATTATTGGCGCCAACGACTCCTTCTCCTTCTCTTATCGGATCGTCAATTTTTCAGGCAGTTCGCCGACGATTTTGGCGCTCGGTACCAAGTTTGAACTACAGGTTTCTACCGACTGTGGCGAAACCTTCCAGAACCTGAATACCATCAACAGCCTTAACCACACGCCGACCACGGTTTTGCGTACGCGTAAGGTGAGCCTGGCAGCCTATTCCGGACAAGCCATCATTATTCGCTTCCTGGGCACCTGGACTTCCGGCGATTTCTATTTCGACCTGGACAATATCAACCTGCTGTCTTGCCCGGCTGATATGGCGCTCACGGCAACAATAACGAATACCCCCCCCGGACAAAGCGATGGCGCTGCAACGGTGAATGTCGGCCTGGGCAATGCGCCGTACACCTACAATTGGAGCACTGGTGCAACGACAAAAACGGTTAGCAATCTTGCCGTTGGCACCTATACCGTCACGGTTATGGATGCTTATGGTTGTTCCGATTTCTTTGAATTTAGCGTTGGAACCACAGCAGTAAAAGAAATTAAAGGCTTAACATCTATTTCTCTGCACCCGAACCCGACGACTGGCCAGGCTATATTTGTCGCGGAATTCAACCGCAGCGTGGATGATGTGCACTTGCAGGTGGTGAATTTACTTGGCCAGTTAGTTTGGGAGGCTCATGCTTCTAATACCAACTTGTTCTCAGAAAGAATTGACTTGACGCTGGTGCCCAGTGGACTTTACCTGGTGCGGCTGTTTGTAGATGGGCAGGTGGTGACGAAGAAGTTGATGAAACAGTAGGGAGTTAAAACCCCTCGTAAGTTTTAAACATGATTCATCCCTTATTTTCGTGAATCCTTGGTATTTTTAGAGGAGGCACTAGTGCCGAGTCCACCAGTTGGCGTATGAATCTGGCGGCCATATTTTCCACGCATCTTCGTTGCTCGTCGGTTAAAATGTCCCGCATTTCGCCCTCCTCGCGCCTTAATGAGTGAAAAATCTGCCTTCACATATTCATACGCCAACCGGTGGACTCGGCACTAAGTGAATCGGTTGCATTCGTTTTTACTTATTCGTCCGACCACGAAAAGTGGTCGGACGAGGGCCATTTGGTCTGACGATTTTTCATCGTCCGACCAATAAGTATAAACAAACGCCCAAGTTTATACCTGTTTTTTCTTCAAAAAAATAAGGGATGACTCATGTTAATACCTGGCGCATGTATAGATCCGAATAGCAACTGAGGTCAACCGGAATGACGCAACGCTCTTTTAAGGCAGTTTTTGAGTCGTATGACTACGTCCACCATTAGCCCAAAGGCTCGGAAACGAACAACGAACAACAAACAACAATCAACGAAACCTCAGCTCCTTCAAATCAAACACCTCTATCTCCCCCAACACTTCAACCTCCAACTTCCCCGACGGCGAAACACCTCGAATAATTCCCTCAAAAGGCGAATTATCTGCCGTCCGCACAAAACCACTCCACTGATTGCGCCGATACAACAAGCCCTCATAGGCCATTTTTATTGCTTCAAAGCGCCCCGCTTTCAATTGCAAATACTGCTGCTCCAGACTCACACAGACACAGTGCATGACCTGCTCCAGATCAAATTCACAGCCAAAGCCCTCGGCCAAAGAAGTGGGATTGGGTAATGCCGGATCGAATTCCCGCTGGTTGGCATTCAAGCCAATACCCACAACGGAGGATTGCAGGTTTGATCCACTGATGGAATTTTGAATCAAAATACCCGCCGTTTTTTTGTCGCCTAGGTATAAGTCGTTTGGCCATTTGATGTACGCATCTGGATGTTCCACCGCATCGTGCAGGGCCAAGGCAACGGCCATGCTCAGGTAAAATTGGTCTTTGACTGCCAGCCAATTTGGATAGAGAATCACACTCATCAGCAGGTTTTGCCCGGCGGCGCTTTCCCAACGACTGCCAAACTGGCCGCGACCGGCTGCCTGTGTGGCAGCCCGAACCACCGTTCCTTCAGGTGGCTTACTTTTTGCGATCAATTCTACTGCCCAATCGTTGGTGGAAGGCAGTTCGTCGAATTGATGGTAAACTTTTCCGACAAAAAGGGTGTTTGACATGTTCTATGGAGACTGCTCTAATGAATATTCTGGAATCAGCAAACGTTTAATGGAATCAAGGTCGCGTTTTTTGCCTTACTTTTGACCCAAATTTTTTGCATACTCAATCGAATTTTAAAATTTTGACAACCAAACTAGCGCAGCGGGCCACAAATCCGCAACTCGAAAACCTCAATCACGCTATTGTCGAGGGCATCCGCGACAAAAAAGGCAAAAATATTATTCAACTAGACCTCCGCAAACTGGGTGATGCACCCGCCGATTTTTTTATCATCTGCGAGGGAGATTCTAATACACACGTAAAGGCCATCTCTGATAGCGTTTATAAAAAAGTAAAGGACGAAATACAAACCGCCCCTTTCCACCAAGAAGGCTCCAATGATGCCAAATGGGTGTTGATGGATTATTTTAACACTGTCGTGCACGTTTTTTACCCCGAAACTCGCCATTTCTACGAACTTGAAAATTTGTGGAGCGATGCTGATGTGACGGAATACGGAGACATTTAAGCGGCGGTATTGGCAGCGTTTGGGTATTGAGTACATCATTCACTCAAATACCCCATTCTAAAACTGAATATTACAATAAATGGAACAAGAAAATAAAAAGCGCGACGAAAACGATCAGCGCTCCAACTCAGAGGGTGGCGATGGGATGCCAAAATTCAACTTTATGTGGATTTACATCCTCATCGGTGTCGGCCTGCTGGCGTTGCAATGGACCAAGTTCTCGGGTGAAACCAAAAAATCGACCTGGGCCGACTTCGACCGTTGGGCCAAAAGAAGCCATGTACAGCGGCTAGTCGTTGTCAACGACAAGGAAGCTTACGTCTACATTTACCCGGATTCTTTGTCCACCAACCCCGAGTACGAGGGCCTAAAGGTGACAAAAAAGACGATGTTCAACGCCGATCAGCCACAATTTGTCATGAATTTTGGTAAAGTGGAGGTCTTGGAACCCAAAATCGCCAAGCTCAACGAAACTTTGCTGAAGGAGAAAAAAGCGCCGATCACGGTTGAATACGACCAGCGTACCAATTGGAGCGCCGTGCTGCTCACCTATGGTTTGCCGCTGCTGCTCTTCGTTGGCCTTTGGATACTCATCATCCGGCGTGTCGGTGGCGGTGCTGGCGGTGCTGGTGGCCAGATTTTCAATATCGGCAAATCCAAAGCTACCCTTTTTGACAACACCTCAAAAGTGAACACCACCTTTGCTGATGTTGCAGGCCTCGACGAAGCCAAAGACGAGGTGATGGAAGTGGTCGATTTCCTGAAGAATCCGAAAAAATATACCACGCTTGGTGGCAAAATCCCGAAAGGGGTGTTGTTGGTTGGCCCTCCCGGCACGGGCAAGACCTTGCTGGCCAAGGCTGTCGCCGGAGAAGCCAACGCACCTTTTTTCTCGATTTCGGGCTCCGATTTCGTTGAAATGTTTGTCGGTGTCGGTGCTTCCCGCGTACGCGATTTGTTCCGTCAAGCCCGCGAAAAAGCCCCTTGTATCATCTTTATCGATGAAATTGATGCCATTGGCCGCGCACGTGGCCGCGGTGCCATCCAAGGCGGCAACGATGAGCGTGAAAACACACTCAACCAATTGCTGGTGGAAATGGACGGTTTCCCAACCGACAAAGGCGTTATCATCATGGCCGCAACCAACCGCCCCGATATTCTCGACCAGGCACTGATGCGTCCAGGGCGTTTCGACCGACAAATCGGCATCGATCGTCCCGACCTCAAAGGAAGGGAGCAGATTTTCCAGGTGCACATGAAAACCATCAAGGTGTCGCCAGAAGTAACGGCTATTACGCTCTCGGAAATGACGCCGGGTTTCGTGGGTGCCGACATTGCCAACGTTTGCAATGAAGCAGCCCTTATTGCTGCCCGCCGCGACAAAACGGCGGTGGATCTGGACGATTTCAACTACGCCCTCGACAAAGTGATTGGTGGTCTGGAGAAGAAGAACAAAATCATCAGTCCGGAGGAAAAGCAGATAATTGCTTACCACGAAGCTGGCCACGCCATTTGTGGCTGGTACTTGGAGCACGCACACCCGCTGGTAAAAGTAACGATTGTACCGCGTGGGTTGGCCGCCTTGGGCTACGCGCAATACCTGCCGAAGGAGCAGTACATCACCCGCAAAGAAAAATTGCTCGATGATATTTGCATGACCCTCGGCGGTCGCGCAGCAGAATCGGTGGTTTTTAATCAAATTAGCACCGGCGCGCAGAGCGACCTCGACCATATTACCAAACTGTCGTACGATATGATCGTGAATTACGGGTTGAGCGAGAAAGTAGGCAATGTGTCCTATAAATCTATGCTTACCGACGCATTCACACGCCCATTCTCCGAGCAAACCGCCTACCTGATCGATCAGGAAGTGAAAAACATGATCGATGTGGAGTACGCACGTGCTAAAAAACTGCTCAAAGAAAAGCGCAAGGAATTGGATATGCTGGCGGCTGCACTGCTGGAAAAAGAAGTGCTCCACCGCAGCGATTTGGAAGCGATCATCGGCAAACGGCCCTTTGTCGATCCGACGCCTGGAGAAAGCGCTACACTGCCGGAAGTCGAACATGTTGTTGATGGCGACGATGATTGAGTGTGATCAGTGAAAATATTTTAGGCATGAGTCATCCCGAGGTTTCTGGGTGACTCATGTTTTTAATGCATACTTATTTGTGGGAGAAGGGAGGGGGCATGAACGGAGCTCGGCATCTGGAGCCTTTTTGGCACCTTTCGATGTTTTTTTGATCGCCACTCGTCAATAAATACCTGAGTGAATCATTTACCGCTAGTAATCAATGAAATATCCTGTTCTACGGACGCTGCTTGCGTCTATGTTCGTCTTTTTCGGCTTATTTTCAACGCAATCCCAAGCCCAGAATACGTCCTCTTCCACCACCATTCACGGCCAAGTAACCGATAGCCTTTCAGGCAGCCCTTTGCCCTATGCTTCCGTACAAATTGAAGGAGAAGAACTCGGCACCCGTACCGATATCGATGGTTTTTTCTTTTTCCAAACAAAGAACAAACCCAAAAAGATTCGCGTCACGTATGTGGGCTACAAACCCAATACCATTCAGATAAACCATGGCATCCACAATGAGCTAAAGGTGCAAATGACAGAGACCTCTTTTGGCATCAAGGAAGTGACCGTGAAACCAAAGAAGTACAGCAATCGGGATAATCCCGCCGTTGATCTCATAGAAGAAGTATTCAAACACAAGGACGACAACCGCAAAGAAGGGCTCGATTATTACAGTTACGAAAAATACGAAAAGCTGCAATTCGACCTGAACAATATTGATGACAAGCTTCGGCGCAAATGGTACTTGCGTAAATTCCGTTTTATCTTTAATAATGTCGATACCAATAAAGTTAATGGGAAAGTAGCCCTGCCTTTTTACCTGCGGGAGCGCATCGCCAATGTTTTTTACAGAAAAGAACCGGGCGCCACCAAAGAATACGTGATCGGTGAAAGGCAAACTGCCCTGCGCCCGGAATACGAGGTTGACAATGATGGTATCTCAAAATACCTGACCAACCTGTACCAGGATGTGGATATTTATGATCCCAATATTACCCTGCTGACAACGCAGTTTGTTGGCCCACTGTCTGGAGCCGCTACGGCGTTTTACCGCTTTTACATCATTGATACCCTGGAAACAGGCGGCGAGAAATTTGCCGATGTGTTCTTTGCCCCCAAGAATAAAACCGACCTGGCTTTCATGGGCAATATTCTCGTGTCACTCGACTCCACGTATGCGGTGCGCAAGGTGATCATGGGCATCTCCAAGCAAATCAACCTGAACTGGGTTTCCGACTTGCGCATCGAACAGGAATACAGCTTTTTCGGCGCGGGCGACAAACGCCGGCTATTGCTGACCACCGATGCCGTCACGATGGATTTCAATATCTTTAAAAAATCCTCCGGGCGGAGTATGCAGGCGCATAAAACCGTGTCGTACAAAAACTACGTGCTAAACCAGCCCCTGCCAGATTCCCTTTTTCAGGGTACCTTACAAATCATCAATACCAAAAAACAAATACCGAATGAAGCCTGGCCCGATATGCGGCACAGCCCCCTGAGCCCTCAAGAAAGAGGTTTGAACACCATGATGGACAGCATTCAGCATGTCCCGGCGTTCAAACATTTGATGTTGGCTGCCACCATTGCCACGTCGGGTTATTTAAAATTTGGCGGTTTTGAGATGGGCGCGCTGTCCACTTTCGCCAGCTTCAACGACATTGAAGGCGCTCGGTTCCGTTTCGGTGGGCGAAGCAATCAGCTGTTTGTAAAAAAGCTTTTGTTGATGGGCTATGGCGCTTATGGCGTAAAAGACAAGCAGTGGAAATGGAATGGGACAGCAACCTGGTCGTTCGTAAACCAGATTCCACGGCAATATCCCATGAACCAAATGACCATTGCCTATCAGCGAGACATTCGAGCGCCAGGCGCGGATGTCACCAACTGGTCGCCCGACAACATCTTCCTCTCCTTCCAGCGGGGCAACAACCTGCGCATGCAATACCAGCACGTTGCGCGCATTGAGTACATGCGCGAGGATAGAGGTGGCCTGGCAGTTAACCCGACATTTTTTTGGAAAGAATACCGGCCGGGTGGCTTGTTGCGCTACGATTATCAACTGCCGGGCGACTCGATGTTTGCCCAAAAAGCTGCTGTCACCACCGCAGAGGCCGGGCTGACGTTGCGCTTTGCGCCCAATGAAAAATTTTACCAGGGCACCGTTTACAGGCTCCCGATGTTGACCAAATACCCCATTTTTTCCCTTACCTACAAAGCTGCCGTGAAAGGCGTGATGGGCAGTGAATACAACTACCAAAAGTTGACCTTCACCATGCTCAAGAATATCTTTGTTGGGCCATTGGGACGTTCGCAAGTCACCATAGAGGCAGGCCGCACCTTTGGAAGGGTACCATTCCCCTTGCTTGATATTCACCGCGCCAACCAATCCTTTCAATTCGACTGGTATTCCTACAACCTGATGAATTTTATGGAATTCGCCAGCGACAAATACGTGGCCTTCACCGCCCACCACAACCTCAACGGCTTTGTGTTGAATAAAATACCGCTGATAAAAAAACTGCAATGGCGGGAAGTAGGCAGCTTCAAACTCCTCTGGGGCGGCCTTGACGATAAAAACCGACCCAGCGCCGACAATGGCCTGCTGCTGTTCCCCAAAGACGACAACGGTGAAACATATATCCATACCCTGGAGAAAAAGCCATACATGGAAGCCAGCGTCGGTATTGTCAATATCTTCAAAATCCTGCGCATCGACTACCTATGGCGCTTGAGCTACCAGGATCTGCCGAATGTGGCCAATTGGGGCATAAGATTTTCAGTGCAGGCAGGCTTTTAGAGTGCGGATTTTGGAGTGCGGAGTGCGGAGTGCGGAGTGCGGATTTTGGAGTGCGGAATGCAATCGCGGAGGCTATGGCGGGTAAAAAGGCGGAATGGGTGATTCTGGGAGCTACGCTTGATTGACGATTGGCCAATACATGAGTGCCGATTGTTGAAGTGACGCTTCGATTCAAGTATTCCGATAACCAAGCGCAACGCCCTACTTCAACAATCGGCACTCATGTATTGGCCAATCGTCAATCAAAATAGTGAAAACCAATTCAGTCCTGGTACTCATCCCAATAATTTTGCACTATGCTCGACATAAGTTTTGGCGCTTTTCCCGAACTAAAAACCAATCGTCTGGTACTCCGGCAGACGCTCGACAGCGATGCCGAGGCCCTTTTTAAATTCCGTTCTGACCCACGCGTGATGCGGTATTTTGGGCGCCCGTTGATGCAGGTAGTGGCGGAAGCCGAAAAATTTGTCACAGAGATTCAGGGCATGTTCGACCGCAATGAGGGCGTACAGTGGGCCATTTTTTTGCTGGATGATCCGCAAATGATTGGTTCGATCACCATTTGGAAAATTGACAAAACCAACCACCGGGGAGAAATCGGGTATATGCTCGGTCCTGACTTCCAGGGAACTGGTTTGATGACGGAAGCCATACATGCCATGCTAGCATACGCTTTTGGAACCTTACAATTGCATTCTCTGGAGGCCAACGTGAATCCCGACAATGCTGCATCTATTAAATTATTGGAGCGCAATGGCTTTGTGCGGGAGGCGTATTTCCGCGAGAACTTCTACTTTGAAGGAAATTTTGAGGACTCCGCCATTTATTCTTTGATAAGTCCCTCCTAAGCATGTTTTCAACACATAGACACATAGGAACATAGAAAACATAGAAAACATAGGAGTTGAGTACGAAAGCTATGTTTTCTATGTCCCTATGTGTCTATGTGTTGAAAAAAATGTGTTAAAAACTACACTTCCGATCCTGCTCCACATCATCACGCTCGCTCGGCAATTAGGAGTTGAGTACGTAAAGCTATGTTTTCTATGTCCCTATGTATCTATGTGTTGAAAAAAATGTGTTAAAAACTACAGCCG